>Ga0187782_10000602_pt1 | contig 24679 bp, 29 predicted proteins | sample 0715_SJ02_MP15_2_FD_132454 | JGI IMG/M metagenome (GOLD analysis project Ga0187782, IMG submission 132454) | Tropical peat soil microbial communities from peatlands in Department of Meta, Colombia - 0715_SJ02_MP15_20_MG | ecosystem: Environmental > Terrestrial > Soil > Wetlands > Peat | place... | reverse complement strand
GAAGGCTGGGAAGATGAGCTCGAGGTGTTGCTGGATGACGTCCTCGTCGCCCTTCTCGAGCGTGTTGAGATCGTGGCCAAAAACGAGCTGAGTCGTGACGTCGACCGTGAAGCGCTTGAGCTCCTCGTTGACGTCGAGCTCGCGGCCGGCGTCTGCCGCGCCGCCCCAGCGCCGAAGTAACCGACGCGCGACCTGAGCAAGCGTGGGATAGAACGCGCGCAGGTGACGAAGCGAGAGCGCCTCCATCGTGAGCCGCCGCTGCGTGCGCCACGCATCTCCCTCCGCCGAGAACACGCCCGAGACGCGCAGTTCCTCGAAGATGAGCGGGACTTGCGAGGGTCTGCTGTAAGTCTCGGGGCGCGCCCGGTACAACGGCTCGACGAGCTCCGGGTCCGAGATGACCACCAACTTGCGGGCGCCGATGCGCGCTTGGTAGACCGACCCGTACGTCTCGGCCCATCCCTCGAGCGTCTGGTGGATGGCTCCCGGGTCAAGCTGCAGGGCGTTGCCGACCAGAGGGGCGGCCCGCGGGCCGGGTAAGTCCGCGAGGGCTCGCGCGGGCGCCACGCCTCGGGCGGGCGCCCGGATCAAGCCGGAGGTATCGACGAACAAGCCGTCGGCTTCTTGGCGAATTGGGCACGCGCGCAGGCACGCGGCGCCCCCACCCATGCGGTGGCCCGTGTCGACGTCGAACCGCCAGCGATGATTTCGGCAGACGAGGGAATTGCCTTCGAGCTCGCCTTCACCCAACAGCGCGCCCTGATGCGGGCAGCGCCCTTCGTACACGCGGAACCCCGCGCGTGTGCGGAGCAGCACCAGTTCCGCGCCTCCGGCCACGATCGGGTGAGGCCCATCGCCCCTGAGGTCGAGCGCATTCGGCACGCGCGACCAGGACGCGGCATCGAGCGACCGTACGGCCATGCCGCCCCAGGTTAGCGCGGACCCACCGCGGCAGCCGCATGCGACGTCAAGCAACGGGACGATTGCTTCGGCGAGCCTGGCTCAGGCTGTCGCTCGCCGCCGCCCGGTCTCCGGAAGGTGCCGGCGGTCGGGCGGCCTCTGGGTTCGTACGAAGAGAACCACCCGGTGGCGCGTATCCAGCTCGGCGAGCGCCCCCGCGCAACTAAAAACAAAGGGGTCTGGCGTTGGTACAAGCCGGGCCTCTGTTACATGCGCTTGGTAGAGGGGTTCGTCGCGAACTCGCGCGATTTGAACATCGGGGCGCTCGCGCCGTACGATAGATGGGGAGAACCGCGCCGCGCAACGTCGACTGCAGGGCCCTATCCTTCGAGCACCCGACCGGCCCTTACGGGCATCCAACGCCGAGATGAAAACGATCGGACTGATTGGTGCAGGCCACATCGGCAGCCAGGTCGCGCGCTTGGCCGTCCGAAGCGGCTACGACGTCGTGATCAGCAACTCGCGAGGCCCGGAGACTCTCTCCGGTCTCGTGGCCGAGCTCGGGCCGAAGGCGCGTGCGGCGACCGCACTCGAGGCGGCGAAGGCGGGCGACCTGGTCGTGGTGACCATCCCGCTTAGAGCCATCGGCACCGTGCCGGTCGAGCCGCTCGCCGACAAGATCGTCATCGATACGAACAACTACTACCCGGCACGCGACGGGCACATCCGCGAGCTCGACGAGGAGAAGACGACGACCTCCGAGCTCCTCCAGGCGCACCTGCCGAACTCCAAGGTCGTGAAGGCGTTCAATCACATCTATGCCGCCGAGCTGACGACCCATGGCCAGCCGCGCGGCACGCCGAATCGCCGCGCGCTCGTAATCGCCGGGAACGATGCGGCGGCCAAGGCGACGGTCACCAAGCTGCTGGACGAGTTCGGGTTCGACACGGTCGATGCGGGGCCTCTCTCCGAGGGCTGGCGCATCCAGCGCGACACGCCAGGCTACGGCCCGCGGCGCAATGCCGAGGAGCTCCGAAAAGACCTTGCTGCCGCGAAGCGGCCAAGGTCGGTGCGCACATAGCGCAGGATGGCGGTGTAGGCCTGAGATCAAAGTAGATTGCGCCATGCCTTCGACGCCTTCGAATCGAGAAGTCCCCACCATCCTCATCATCGGAGCTTCGCGCGGCCTCGGCCACGCCATGGCGGCCGAGTTCCTCAAGAAGGGATGGAACGTCATCGGCACCGTCAGGGGTGGGATCCGGACCAAGCTGCACGACCTGGCGGTGGAGCACGAGGGGCGGCTGGAGATCGAAACCGTCGACATCAACGAGCCGAAGCAGATCGCGGCCCTGCGCGAGCGCCTGTCGGGAAGGGTGCTCGACATGCTGTTCGTCAACGCTGGAACCACCACCCACGACGAGCACGTTCGCATCGGGGACGTGACCACGGAAGAGTTCATGCGCGTCATGGTGACAAACGCCCTGAGCCCGATGCGCGCCATCGAGGCGCTGCAGGACCTGGTGCCTGCGGACGGCCTGATCGGAGCGATGTCGTCCGGGCAGGGAAGCATCACCAACAACGAGAAGGGGATGCGCGAGGTCTATCGCGGCAGCAAGGCGGCGCTGAACATGCTCATGCGGAGCTTCGCGGCGCGGCCAGCCTCGAAGTCGCGTGCGCTCGTGCTCATGGCTCCCGGATGGATTCGCACCGAGTTGGGCGGCCGCGATGCGCCTTTCAGCATCGAGGAGAGCGTGCCGAGCCTCGTGAACGTGTTGGTCTCAAAGCTCGGAAGGCCCGGCCTGCAGTACCTCGATCGCTTCGGCGAGACTGTCCCTTGGTGAGTCGTCGACCGATTATGTCGCGCCGTAGTCCATGTTCCGCAGGTCGGTCAGCAAGTCCGGCCCAGTGGGGGCCCATCCCAGCTCCCGGCGAGTGAGCAGGCTGGACGCCGCGAGATCGATCACGGCGAGGCTCGCCAGCCCACCGAAGTACGCCGCCGCCCCGGCGAGCGTGATCGACTCGACCGGCAGCTTCAAACTCTCGCCGATCATCTCGGCGATGTCGCGGAGGGCAACCCCCTCCTCGGCGACCGCGTGGTAGCGCGCCCCGGGCGAGCCCCTCTCGAGCGCAAGGCGGTAGGCTTGGACTGCGTCGGTGACGTGTACGGCCGGCAACCGGTTCCTGCCCTCGCCGACGTAGGCCACGCGCCCCTTCTGCCGCGCCGTCTCGATGTGCCACGTGATCCGCCCCTGCCGGCGCGTGTCGTGCACCTGCGGAAGCCGCATCACCATCACGCACCCGCCCTTGGCGATGAGGGCGTCGGCTGCCTCCTCGGTGGCCGCACGGGGAAACTCGCTCGCCCGCGCGATGGCCAGCACTCAGTCCGCCGCGCGCGCCCACTCTCCCGGCGTCACCCCCACCAGCCGCTTGAAGTGACGATGGAGCTCGCTTTGGTCGTAAAGGCCGACTTGAACCGCCGCCTCGGCCTGAGGGACCCCGGCGGTGAGCAACTCCTGCGCGAGGCTTACCCGCCGGGTGGGTGACGTGTGCGTGGGGCGGCAGGCCCACCTGCTCTCGCAACGCCCGGCAGAGGCGGAACTTGTTCAGCCGCGTGCGTCGCCAGCTCGTCGAGGGTCACCCCCTCGGCGACGGACGCACCGGTCATCGCTCGGATGCGCGAGCTGGCGGCGGAGTATCCGCGTTATCGCTCGCGACAACGCGCGGCCTGTCCAAGCGACGAGCGTGCGCGCTGCTGGGCACTGCGCGCTCCGGGCTCGGATATCGGTCCAAGCGTGCGGCCGACGTGCTCAAGAGATCAACGCAAAAGATTCTATGAAGTGGCCCGAGGTACTGTCCCGCACGGAGGCCTCGACATGGAGACTGTCGGACCAAACTGATCAACACCGTCAGGGGATGGGTTCGCCGCAAACGCTGCGGGTCCGGACAGGCGCCGTCGAGACATTTTCTGCGCGTGTTCGCGAGTCGCTGGCGGCCGACGGCGTCGTCGTCCCAGCGTTCGTGGAGCTCGTACTTGCCAACCCACAAGAAGCAGAAAAGAGAGAAACCGACCTGCGGGGCCACTTCATACTAAATCGTGAGCGTGCCCGCTCGACGACGGCAGGTAGGAAGCGCAAGCCCGGCGCCTCCTGCCAGGTACGCATCCCATCCCTGGGCGAGGCGTGCCGACGCGCGGAGGACCGCGCGCTGCTCGGGCGTCAGCACCTCGGCGTGAATGCTCAACGATTCTCCCAGACGTTCGCGTACGAGTCATCCCGCTGCCATCGCCGAGCCGTTCGTTCCGAGACCCACGGCGACATCTGACGAACGGCCAGCCCTCGTCGGCGGTGATGAACGATCCACTGGCGAATGCCCTGGTCGCCGAATCGGCGAACGAGCCACTGCCTATGCTCCACCCCGCCGCGCGTCAGCGCGTGGAGCATCACGAGGTCCAGGCTCTCCGGCAACATCAGATCTTCGAGCCGGTAGCCAGGGAACAGGGGACGCAGAGACTCAGGCAGCCTACCCCATCGGGCAAACGCGGCAGCGCGAGGGCCGCCGCCCGAGCAGCGCCGCCCTTCGGGCCGCCACGAAGACCCCCAGTCGACCAAGCGCCACCGCGTGCGGATTCTTCATGACGCAACGACAGCATGAAGCGCTTCAAGCACACCTGCGAGTCGCCGCCCTCCCGCATGCCGATGGATCTCGCCGACGTCAGCGCGATCTACGTGGCTGTGGCTCCCGAGGACGCACCCGCCCTGCTGGGAATGGCTCTGAGTCACGCCAACTCAACCAAACTTGATGGTGACCGACGGCGCGAGGCCGATGCTGATCGAGAGCCCCAGCGGGCGCGGGCTTCCGACGGTCAGCGCACTCTGCAGCTTCCCCGCGCGATGCAGCATCCGGATGATCATCACCGCGAGCTTGCTGTCGGCATGCTCCTTCTCGACGCGCATGGTCTGTTCGTCCGACAGCGCCTGGGCCACGACGAAGCTCGCCGAGATCTTGGGGGAGAGGCCCACCTCGACGTTCACCTCGCCGAGCGTGTAGCCAGCCTCGCGAACGATGGGCAGCGTGGCGTTGAAATCGGCGATCGCCCTCGTCACCGGGTCGAAGCCGACCTCGAAGATGGCGCCCGCCTTGGCCGCCGCCTGCTCGGTCAGGTCGGACACCGCGGATGAAGCGCGTTCCTTGAGGGCGGCTGCCTTCTCGGCCGCGGCCCCCGTGGCGTCCTTGGCCTTGTCGAGGATTCCCACGAGCCCTCCATTGCCTCGACTGACGTTCATAGTCAATTGGCAAGCAGGAGATCCTGGCCGGGTATATCGTGGCGCCATGTCGCTCGTGAAGCGCTGTGTCGCCGAAGGCATCGGCACCATGTGGCTCGTCCTGGGAGGCTGCGGCAGCGCGGTGCTCGCCGCGGCGTTTCCCCAGGTCGGCATCGGCCTGCTCGGCGTCGCTCTGGCGTTCGGCCTGACCGTGCTCACGATGGCGTTCGCGATCGGGCACATCTCCGGGTGTCATCTCAATCCGGCCGTGACCGTCGGGCTCGTGTCAGGAGGGCGCTTCCCCGCGAAGGAGGCCGGTCCATACGTCGTGGCGCAGGTGATCGGTGCGATCGGTGGGGCCGGGATCCTGTTCGTCATCGCCAGCGGCAAGGCGGGCTTCGACGTTCATGGGGGCTTCGCGTCGAATGGTTACGGCGAGCACTCGCCGGGCGGCTACAGCATGCTCGCGGCCCTGGTTACCGAGGTGGTGCTGACGGCGGTCTTTCTATTCGTGATCCTGGGCGCCACCGACAAGCGGGCGCCTGCCGGCTTCGCGGGCATCCCCATCGGCCTGTGCCTCACCCTCATCCACCTCGTCGGGATCCCCGTCACGAACCTGTCGGTGAACCCGGCGCGCAGCACTGGCCCCGCAATCTTCTGCGGCGGCTGGGCGCTCGAGCAGCTCTGGCTGTTCTGGGTGGCCCCGCTGATCGGTGCTGCCATCGCGGGCGCCGTCTACAATGGGGTCTTCGAGGAGCGGAAGGCCTGATACTCCGGAGGGGGGGAGAGAGTAGGTCGTCCAAAGCCACTTGGCGAGCCAAGCGTGACATAACGCTCAAACCCCGAGAATCGTTGCGGTGCACGCCGGACGCGCCGACCAAGCACGGGTCGTGGGTCGTTTGTTGCCATGGCTCCGAGAGCCGCCGCTTCGGTACCTCGCCGCACCCACCGCGAGTACGGCAAGTGGCCGCCCGAGCGCGTGGTGGCGTGGGCGGAAAGCGTCGGCGTTCACGTCGGCGAGCTCGCGCAACGCTTGATGAGCCGACGTACGCACCCCGAGAAGGGGTACCGCGCCTGCCTCGGCGTTATCCGTCTCGCCGATCGGTTCGGACGCGAGCGCGTCGATGCGGCGTGCGCACGCGCCGTCTCCATCGGGAGCCCCACGTTCAAGACGCTGCAGGCGATTCTGAAAAACGGATTGGATCGCACGCCGCTCTTCGAGCCGCCGCCGCGCACTGCGCTCGAGCACGACAATATCCGTGGCCCTTCGTACTTCGACAACGAGGTAGACAATGCTCAACGAGGAAACGGTCCAGAAGCTGCTCCACATGAAGTTGCTCGCTGGCAGCGATGCCGCGTGAGATGGCGACGTCTCCACCCTCGTGTCAGCTCGAGGACGCGCGCGACCGTAGGCGGGTACGTGCCGACGCTCTTCAGCGATCGGACGACGCCCGCGATCTTGTGCACTGACGGTGCCGCTGCGGCGGTCCGCTTGGGCGCCTTCGGCGCCGCAGGTTCGCGCTTCTTCTTCGGCGTAGGGGTACGCTTCGTACCGTTGTTCGCCACCGGGCTTCCCTCACTTCTGGACCAGTGGCTTGATGCTACCGGATGCGTTTGCAGCGGGAAGGGTGCTTCGCAGGCGAAGCGGAGGGCCTGACCGCAGCGTCCGGCCCCCGTAATCGCAATCGCTACCGCCCGCCGAAAACCAGAGCGGGACCTCACTCAGCGATCCGCTAGGCTGCACTGCTTTCGTCCCAGGTTCGCGGCGATGGAGTCCGAAGAAGACAGCTTCACTCCGCAGCGCACGCGGATAGGCGGCAGGGTCGCTACCACCGTGGTAGTATCGAATGACTCATGCCTCGAGGAAAACCTGCGCGCAAGCTTGCGATCACCGTCGACCGGGATGTCCACGCCAAGGTCGTTCGCGCGGCCAGGGCGGAGCACACCAGCATCTCTGCATGGATGACGGCGGCCGCCCGGCGCTCGCTTCTGATGCGTGACGGACTCGCAGCCGTCGCCGAGTGGGAGGCCGAGCATGGCCTGCTGACCGAGGACGAACTCGACGCCGCGCGGCTTCGGGTCTTCGGTCCGAAGCGCCGTCCGCGGACGAGGAGCGGATCGTGATGAAGACGCTCGCGCTCGTCTATGACGCCGGCGTTCTCATCGCCGCCGACAGGAACGATCGCGCCATCTGGGCGGAGCAACGTGTTCGTCTTTCCGCCGGCATCATCCCGCTCGTTCCCGCGAACGTGGTCGCACAAGTCAGCCGGTCGAATCGACAGGTTCAGCTTCGTCGCTTCCTGCGAGGGTGCGAGGTCGTGCCCTTCGACGAGGCGTCGGCCCACGAGGCAGGAGCGTTGCTGGCGAAGTCTGGGACGGCGGACGTTGTCGATGCTTCCGTGGTCCAAGTCGCTGGCCGAGTGTGCGCCGAAATCGTCACGACAGATCCGCACGACATCGGGCGGCTCGTCAGCGCGAGCAGCGTGCGGATTGCGATTTCGAGACGGTGACGCCGACGGGCGCTGAGCAGCCCCTGGCAGGTGTCGTGAGACACCTCCGCCGCCGGTAGAGCCGTCGAAGGTTCGTCGGATGATGCCGCGAGGCCAAATCTGGGGCCACAGGACGGTGATGCTCGGCAAGCTCTACAAGGTTGACAGCGATCTATGGGCCATTAACGTGCGACTCCACAAAGGACACCAAGCTGAGCAAGCATCTGTCCGCCTCCTCATAACCCGAAAGTCGGAGGTTCAAATCCTCCCCGCGCAACTGAAAACAAGGGGTCCGGCGTTGATTGCAGTCGAAGTCAGGGGGCAAAGGTAGGGGTTCGTGATGGGAAAGCTCGGCGTCCGCTGTTTCAGCGTTTCGATTGACGGCTTCGGGGCGGGACCGAACCAGGATCTCCAGAACCCGCTGGGCGTCGGTGGCCTCGCGCTCCATGACTGGTTCTTCGCGACGCGCACCTTTCAGAAGGTCCACGGCACCGGAGGCGGCGCGACGGGCATCGACGACGACTTCGCTGCTCGCGGGTTCGCAGGCATCGGCGCCTGGATCCTCGGCCGCAACATGTTCGGGCCGATTCGTGGGCCTTGGCCGGACGAGGCGTGGAAGGGCTGGTGGGGCGAGAGTCCCCCGTACCACACTCCCGTCTTCGTGCTCACGCACCATTGGCGACCCTCTGTTGCGATGGATGGCGGCACCATGTTTCATTTCGTCACCGGAGGCATCCACGAAGCGCTCGCACGCGCCCGAGACGCAGCCGAGGGTCGAGACGTGCGGCTCGGCGGCGGCGTCGCCACGATCCGGCAATACCTGGAAGCGGGCCTCGTGGACGAGATCCACCTCGCCATCGCACCGGCCCTGCTCGGAACTGGCGAGAGCTTGCTCACGGGGATCGACTTGGTCCAGTTGGGCTACCGAGTCTCCGAACACGTCGCGACGGCGAAGGCCATGCATGTCGTGCTGACAAGGGGCGCGACGAGAGCGCCGTCACCTTGAGGGGCCTTCGGGCGAGCACGAGCCCGCAGAACGTCTCGACACCGTCCGTTCCTGCCCTATGTTTCGACCATGGCGGTCGGATGGACACAGGACGGCGCGGTGCAAGACCAGATCGACGCGACGGTCGACAGCGCCGTCAAGCGGGCGCGGAGCCGGCTCGCACAGGGAGAGAGTCTCCTCACCTGCGAGGAGTGCGGCGAGTCGATCCCGGAAGCGCGGCGCCGAGCATTGCCGGGCGTCCGAAGGTGCGTCCCGTGCCAATCCGAGGCGGACCGGCTCGACGTGCGCCAGAGCCTCTACAACCGCCGAGGCAGCAAAGATAGCCAGTTGAAATAGCGCTCCTTCCGAGGTGAAACCATCGACGCGCCGCGTTCGTGCGCTTTCCGAGGCGCGCGAGCCGCTCAGCGTCCTTCACCTTCCGGAGCACGCCGCAATCTGCGTTGGGTGCCGAGCGCCAACGACCTCGACGGTGCAAGCGCTTCTCAGTCTCGGCCGCGAGCGCCCCTCAGCCCCTCAGCCGCGAGCGATCGCGAACGCATCGATCGCCTGGCCCCATCTTGCTCCCGGGTGTCAAAGCTGCGAGGTCCTCGACGCGATGACCCCCTTCTTCGTCACGGCGCACGCGCGAAGTCGCCCACGACGCAAAGATGATCCGACACGGTCGACGTCCCTCGCTGGAACTGCACGGTGCGTAGCCCGCGGCCCGTGAGGAGGCGATCGATTCGCAGCCACGGCGATCCGCTGGGGAACGTGTAGCCAAAGCCGGATCCCGCTTCGACGAACGCGTCACGAAAGGGCGACAGGTACCGGACCAGGATGCGGCTCAGGCCTGGCAAGTTGGTGTCACCCGCAATGACGACCGGCTCGGCGCTCTGCGTTGCGGCTTCGGCGATGGTCCGGGCCTCGAGCTCTCTCAGCTCGGAGTTCCGGTCGAGTACTCCCAACTCAAAGCTCAGATTCTTCCACGTCAGCCCTCTCAGGCGCAGTTCGTTCAAAGGCCAGCTCGGCGAGGTCGGACGGACGCTGAGCAGGCGCAGGCGCCCGAGCGGGGTGTCGAGAAGGTACGCGCGATAGTGCCTCAACCCATCGAGGCGCGTTGCCAGCGGCTCGGCGTCGACGGAGGACAGGATCGGAAAGCGGCTCGCGATGAAGAACTGTCCCGAAGCCTCGACCGTCGAGTACGAGGATTGGAATACGCGCGTGAGCTCCTCGCCCGCCACGTCGATCTCCTGCATGACCACAACGTCCGGCGAGAATCGGCGTACCTCCGCCGCGAGGTTCTCCGCGCCCCCGTGCCCTTTGTCGATGTTGTAAGACAAGATGCGCATCGTGGGGGCATCGACGTGTGCGGTGCGCGGGACCCGCACGACGAGCCCCATGAGGGGGAAGCCAAGCAGCAGCGCGCTGATGCTCTGCGTCCAGAGCCATGGGCGAGCCGAGCACGCCATCAGGCCGACGACGATGAAGGGCAGCGGAACCGCGAACGCCAGCCTCGGGACGTAGAGAACGACGGTGGTGACCCACCAGCGCTCGCCGACGCAGCGCAACGCCACGATGAGAGCGACCAGGGCCACGGGGTACAGCACCGCGGCAGCGACGACGGTGCGGCGGAGCCTCTTCGTGCGACCGTTCAAAGCTATCCTGCGCGATGGGTCCGTATCGCGCCGGCTCAGTGTATCAGAACGACGCCGATACCTACGCGAGCCGTGTGCGCCCCCGTCGCAGGGCGGACCGGAGGCCGGCTTGTCGTTTCCGGAAAGCCGCTGGTGATGCTCCAGCAGATTGAGCTTACGCTCGCCTCGTGCCCACACTCATCGTGACTGGCAGTGCCGGCTACATCGGATCGCACGTCTGCCTGCTCCCTCGGGGCAGGCTTCGGTCATTTCTCTACTCGCCGCCTTTGCGGACTGGCGCCCTCATCGCCCGTGCAGCATCGCGTACTCGCGCGGGGCGACGCCAAGCGTCCGTTCGAACGCGCGCGCCATGCGCCGCGCGGACCCGAAGCCACAGCTCGCAGCCACCGCCTTGGTGCCCAGCCCCGTCGTCGCCAAAAGCGTGCGAGCCTGCTCGAGGCGCAATCCCTCGATGAGCTTCGCCGGCGTCGTGCCTAGCTGCTCCGCGCAGCGCCGGTGCAGCGTGCGCAGCGACATTCCGGCGCGGCGGGCGAGTCGCGCGGCGTCCAGTGCGCCGCGCAGGTTGGATCGAGCCCAGGCGATGGTCGACCCGAGCGGATCCGAGCCTTCGATCTGCGCCACGAGCGCATCGCTGAACTGCGACTGGAAGCCCGGCCGCCGCGCGTAGAGTACGAGGCGCGCGGCGATGGCGTCGGCGACACGGCGCCCATGGTCCTCCTGCACCATGGCGAGGACCATGTCGATGCCCGTCGTGACGCCGGCGGACGTCCAGACGTTCCCGTCCTGAACGAAGATGGCGTTCGCGTCGACGCTCACCTGCGGGCGAAACGACGCGAGCTGCGCGCAGGCTGACCAATGAGTCGCCGCGCGCCTTCCGTCGAGCACGCCAGCCTGCGCAAGGACGAACGCCCCCGAGCATACGGACCCGATACGCCGCACGACGCGCGCGGCACGCGACACCCAGGCGACGAGCGCGCGCGAGCCTACCGCGGCGCGCACCGCGGTCTCCTCGCCGCCCACGACCAGCACCGTGTCGCTCGCCCGTGGGCGCACGCGTTCGAGGTCTCGCGCCACGATGGGGACTCCGCACGTGGTACGGATGCCCCCGCCGCCCACCGCGGCCACGACGACGTCGGATCCCTCCAGGCCGAGGTGCCGGCGCACGCCCGCGAAGACCTCGGCGGGACCGAACAGGTCCAAGCTCTGGGCCCCATCGAAGGCGACCAGGACGATGCGCGCCATTGGCTGAAAATGACCTATAATTGTCATTTTTGCCAATTGTTGCCTTGCTAAACCAATCGCCTGCAGGAGGTGAAACCGTGACCATCCACGTCGGCATGCTGCTTTACCCCGGGCTCACGCAGCTCGACCTCACCGGGCCCTTCGAGGTCTTGCACCGCGTCCCCGATGCGAAGGTGCACCTGGTCTGGAAAACGATGGCCCCTGTTTTCGCCGACTCGGGCCTCGGCCTGGTTCCCACCACGACCCTCGAGGGTTGCCCGCCGCTGGACGTGGTCTTCGTCCCGGGCGGCAGCGGTCAGCTCCCACTCATGACCGACGTCGCGGCGCTCGCGTTTCTCCGCGAACACGGCGCCCGCGCGCGCTGGGTCACCTCGGTGTGCACGGGCGCGCTCGTGCTCGGCGCTGCGGGGCTGCTTGCCGGCTACGAGGCGGCCACGCACTGGGCCTTTATGGATCTCCTCCCCATGCTCGGGGCCAAGCCGGTGCGCCGCCGCGTCGTCGTCGATCGCAACCGGGTCACGGGGGGCGGCGTCACTGCGGGCCTCGATTTCGGCCTGCGCCTTGCGGCGGCCATGGCCGGCGACGACCTGGCCAAGTCCATCCAGCTCGGCCTCGAATACGACCCGGAGCCGCCCTTTCACTGTGGCCACCCTGACGTGGCCGAGCCCGCGATCCTCGCGCGCGTACGCGCCTCCTTCGACGAGCGCTACCGCGCGCGCGCCGAGGCCGTGGTGCGGCGATCTTGACCGGGCCGCGCGACCGCCGATACCGCCCGACTCCATCGTACTGGTGAGCGATACGCATGAGGAGTGTGCATGGGCCCTGCAGTATCGAGCGCGCGAATGGCTTCGTTGATACCTCACGTGGCCGTTGCCTTCTCGCCGTTGGGTGCGGCCTACCTCGGTGTGCCGTTCATCCCCAACGTACTCTGGGCCAGGCTACGTAGCAGGGAGGCGGATTCTGCTACCCCGAACGAGAACCAGCTGCTCCTCACGTTGGAGCGCGTCGGGCAGGTCGCTACGACCATCGCAGTTCTCTTCACACCGGCGAGCGACTCGCCTGGAACGGCGCGACTCGCGTGCCTCGTGGCATCTCTGCTCGCGACGTTCCTCTACGAGCTCTCGTGGCTACGGTACTTCCGGACCGATAGGAGCGTCGCCAGTTTCTATCGTAGCCTCGGACCGGTTCCGCTGCCCCTGGCCCTCCTGCCGGTGCTGAGCATTCTGCTCCTGGCCCTATACGAGGTCCACGTAGTCCTGCGTGGGGCGGTCGTCGTCCTCGGTGTCGGCCACGTCGGCATCCATCGACAGCGCGCGAGGCGGTTGCACTGACGAGAACCCATGGACGCCCTGGTGGACGGCGGTTCCCGCGGGCGGAAGCCACTCGGCATACTCGTGCATACTCATGCATGCTCGTGCATGCTCGATGCCCGGGGCCAGGGAGTGTACGAGGGAGAGGCACAGCCGCAAGAAAGTGCTGGCACACGCGATGCTGCCTGGTTCGCGTCCAATCCAGGAGATCGCCGTGAACCAGATCACCAGGTCGCTCATCGGTGCTGTCGGTCTGGCCGGCGCCGCGTACGCGGTGAATGTCGCGGACAACTGGTTCCGCTATGGGCATCCGCGGCGCGTGCGCGAAGACGCAAAGGATGCGCTGCTTGACAAGTTCATGCGCGACTACGACGTGCGAGAGCGGCACGAGGTGGCGGTCATGGCCCCGGCCGATGTCGCGCTCGCCGCCGCGCAGGAGATCGATTTTGACGGGTTCCGTATCGTTCGCGCCATCTTCCGGGCTCGCGAGGTGATCTTGCGCAGCAAACCGGACGCAACGAAACGCCCGAAGGGCCTCATCGAGGCGATGAAGTCCATCGGCTGGGGCATCCTCGCGGAGCGTCCCGGCCGCGAGATCGTCATGGGCGGGTTCACGAAGCCCTGGGAGCCGAACCCGGTGTTCCACGCGCTGCCGCCCGACCAGTTCGCGGCGTTTGTCGAGCCCGACTGTGTGAAGATCGTTTGGACGCTCCGGGTCACGCCGGAGCCCAACGGCGGCTCGACCTTCAGCACCGAGACCCGCGCCGTCGCAACCGACGCCAGTGCGCGGCGGAAGTTCCGCGCGTACTGGTCATTCCTATCGCCCGGCATCGTTCTCGTCCGGCTCGCGATGCTGCGTTCGCTGAAAGAAGCAGCCGACCGCCGATGGCGGCTTGAGGGGGACGACATCATCGCTGACGCTCATGCTCAGCTCACCCACGCAGCGACGATCGACGCCCCGCCGCGCGACGTCTGGCCGTGGCTCGTGCAGATGGGCTGCCAGCGCGCCGGCTGGTACAGCTGGGACGCCCTCGACAACGCTGGCGTGCGCAGCGCGGACCGCATCATCCCCGAGCTCCAGCATCTGGCGGTCGGCGACGTTCTTCCCGCGCGCCCCGTCGGTGCCGGGGGCTTCAAGGTCCTTCGCCTCGTACCGGAACGCGCGCTGGTCCTGGATGGCGCGTCGCCCGAGTGGGCAGGAACGTGGGCGTTCGAGCTGCAGCCGCTCGGCGAGAACGAGACCTTGCTCGTTACCCGCTACCGTGCGTCGTACCCACCGAACACGAGGATGTCGATCTTGCTGCCCGTACTCGCGACGGTGCATGCGTTCATGGAGCGCAAGCAGCTGCAGACGATCAAGCATCACGCCGAGCGCATGCACCGCGCAGCGTGATCGCGGTTGAAGAACCGAACGATCCGGCTCCGCGCATCCATCCGCCCGGTATGCGCCCTCCCCGAGCAGCACGGTCCCACGCGCAGCCGACGGCACACTCGTTGCTAAAGGCCGTCGCATGAACCTCAACGAGGCACTCCTTTCGCGCCGCGCTGTCCGTGCGTACACGAGTCGCAAGGTGGTGGACGAAACCGTCCGAACGCTTGTTCGCGCCGCCGTCCTAGCGCCCAGTGCGATGAATCGCCAGCCCTGGCTCTTCTCGATCATCCAAGATGCCGCGCAACTGACGCGCTACTCGGACCGTGCCAAGACGATGCTTCTCGCGCAGATGTCCGGCGATCCGAAAACGAGTCACTATGCGGACCGGTTGCAGAACCCTGCGTTCAACATCTTTTACGACGCGAGCACTCTCATCGTGATCGGCGTCGGTGAACGGGGAACATACACCGACGCGGACTGCTGGCTCGCTGCCGCGAACCTGATGCTGGCCGCGACGGATGCCGGGCTCGGCACATGCCCCATCGGTTTCGCGATCCCGGTGTTGAACCTGCCGGAGGTCAAGACGGAAATTGGGCTTCCTTCCTCGGGAGTCGCCGTAGCGCCGATCCTCGTTGGATACCCGACCGCTCCCCCTCCTGCGATTCCGCGTGCCGACGCGAAGATCGTGTCCTGGAGTCGAACATGAAGAGGACAGCGTGGGGCGCTCGCTCCGGACGATGGACGTCAGGCCGACGGCCTTGAGTCAGAGCTTGGTGGCCCGAGCGGAATGGGACGGCAAGATCGTCACGGAGTGACCGATGTCGAGGTTTGCTCGTGTAGACTCGCACATGTGGGCGCAACAGACGTACTCCGCCGCGCCGTGCCCGTTGCCAGGAATGGACGCCGTGCCTGGATTGAGAGTGAACCGGCGAGGCGAAGTCGATCGCTATTTGCCGGTGCGTTCACGGTGGCTGCACCCCGGCCAGCAGCAGGGCCGACGCTGGCCCTCCTCCAGCTCCTCCTGGGTTCGGCGAATGCGCCGTTCTCGGGTCATCTCTTGCTTGGCATCCTCAACCCAGCAGATGAACTCATTGCGGGCGAGACGCGTGATGTCCTTCCAGGCACCGAGCGCCGCAGGGTTGGCGAGCAATGCCTTGCGCAGGTCCTCCGGGAGTTTGTGCACCGCCCCCCCGGGCACTCGTTCGCTGCTCACAAGGACCACGTTAGCGCACGCCGACGACGTGCGAGCGACGGCGGGTCAGCGCTTCATCCTGTAGCGCGGCCAAGGACGGAACCATGCTGACTGGGCCGTGCGGCGAGAGGTACAGGCGCATGATCGAGCTGTGCCCAGCCGGGCCGTCGGAATCGGGGCTTCGCCGCCGCAGACTGGCAATGCCGATCATTTAAGTGCGGAGCAATGGCGACGTGCTTCTACATCGGGAGCGGTGATTGACACTTGGGGTCTGAGCGCGGAAGGTCCATGAAAACGGAGGTTTCGATGTCGCGTCTTGTCCTTGGGCCGTCGTGTGCGGCGGCCGCCTTTGCATTTCTTCTGGGGTTGGCGGTCGGTCACGGCCGCCGCGCCGAAGCCGCCGATGCTCCGGCGATGGCGCCGATGATCGTCCATGTCCCCGAGCTGACGTCGAGCGATTTGCCGCCCGCAGCGCAGGGGGCGGCAATGCAAACGAAGATCGTCGCGGCAGCCGAAGGAGCGACGGTTCAAGTGCAGCTCGGCACCGTCAGCAAGCATTACCACGCGAGCGCGAACGAAATTCAGTATGTCGTTCAGGGCCAAGGAAAGTTCTGGCTTGGCGATTCGTACAAGGATGTGGGGCCCGGGGATCTCATCATCATCCCGAAGGGCACCGTTCACGGGAGCACGACGACAACGTTCAAGGCGATCGCGATCAAGACACCCCCCCAGGCACACGACGACATTCACCTCGTGCCCTGAAGCGCGTGCGGGGGTTCCCGTGAGCGTCCCGATCCCCGGGCCGGGGGAGAGGCTCTCGTCGAGGCCATGGCGCCCGAGCTTGCCGGGGAGCGCGCGAGCGACATTGCGGGCCGGTCCGGGTGCTCCTATTGGACGAATTCGATGCGCCCGCATAGGTTTCGGGCTCCCCTTGACTCATGCGTGCCGGGCACTGGACGCACTCCGGGAACAGCAGCGATCGTTTCGGCGAGTGCTTACGTTGAAGCACCTAATGAACCTCCGGGGACGACACAGTCCGCAAGCTGAACGATTCGCCGAGAGACGCAGGCGCGAGGATGAGGCGCCAAGGCTTCGGGAGCAGGTGCCCGATCTGACCCGCCTTCAGCTCAACATTGAAGAGCGCACAGGCGTTGGGGGCAATACGCATAGACGGCGGGTCGTAATCGACTCCGCTCCCGCCCTGTTCCTGGTGCCGTGTGGCGATCCCCGGTGCGTCGACGGGGGACACGATCTAACGACCCCCGTCATGCAAGCGCTGCGGTCCCGCAAGAAGCTGCTCCACGGCGAGGACCCGTGCAACGGGTCCGTTGGGCCGAGTACGTGCTCTCGGGTGCTCCACTTCGACGTCATCGCAGAATACGGGCCATGAAAATCGCTCTTTTCTGGAGCTGGTCGGCGCTCACTATCGTGAGTTGACCCGCCAAGGCGGGTTGCGACGGTTCATGCCGGCTTGGTAGAGGCAAAGGACGTTGCCGTCCAGGTCGCGCAGGTGCGCCTCCCGCCAAAGCCACGGTTGGTCGGTCGGCTCGGTGTCGAAACCGACGCCCGCCTCCTTGAGCGCCGCGACGCGGGCGTCGAGGTCCTCACACTCGAAATAGACGACTACGCCGGTCGGGTGCTGCATCGATTCGACGTGGTGCAGCGAGAGTGTCGCATTCCCGAACGGAAACTCGAAGCGGGCGTAAGTGGGCAAGTTCTCCACGATGAGCACGAGACCGAGCTTCTCGTAGAAGGGGATCGAGCGCTCGACGTTCGTGCTCGGGAGGGTGACTTGGTTCAAGTCCACAGTTCATCCCTCTTCGGCGTGGGGTCCGAGGAAGAGCTGGCGCCTATCCGTCCATGCCTCTGGGACCTGATGGCGAGGCTTCTTGGCGCGCTCCCATTCGTCACGCCCCACGATGTGGAAGATGGTCATCGCGATGACGCCACGATATCAGGCGGCGGAGCCCGCGCCCGTTGCAGCAGGAACCATTCCGCATCAAATTGAAGCGCCGTGCAGACGCTCGCCGAGCGACTTGTCGAGGACGTACGCGAGTGGCCCCACCTCCACGAGCGCAAAGAGGACTATGGCGCGGTCGGCTGGTCGCTCGCGAAGGGCACCATCGGACACGTTCACGTGGGCTCGGGCGTCGTCGATGTGCTGTTCACGCGAGCCATCCGCGACCAACTCCTCCGTGAGCACCTGGCGGAGCAGCACCGCTACCAACCGAATTCGGGTTGGGTGACCTGGCGCCTGAAGACCGGGCGGGACTTTGACCGCGCGAGGTGGCTGCTGCGGTTGAGCTATCTGCGCCGCCTGTCCCGCCCCACGCAGAATGAGGTCGCCGGGGCAGCCTTCAGAAGGGTGAAGGCCGAGGTCTCGGGACTGAAACTCAGTGACGAGCTGCGCGCCCTCGTCGAGCACGACGTGCCCCGCGCCGCCGATTCACACCCCCCGATGGGGGCGCGGATCCGGTCTCGTTCTCCCTGAAGGGTCGTGATCGCGGTCACGGAACCGCGTGGGCGGAGACTGGCGCCGGCGTGCTCGACGCTTGTGGCGCAGTGCGCGCGTGGAGCATCGAGGCGTACGCGTTGCGATACGACCACCTTGTCGGGCGCGGGGGGCTGCGGGATGAACTGCAGGAAGCCGTTCAAGCCAAAGACGAGAAAGACGAGGGCGGCGCGCTGCTAGTCGGTCTCGACCAGGATCAACTCGGAGTCCTCTTGCGCCAGAATCGAGAGACGAGGCTCGTCGCTCGCTGCCATTCCGTCGCCGATGGCGAGGCGATTGCCGTTCACTTCTACGACCCCTCGTGCCGGCGAGATATAAGCGTGACGGAGCGTATTCAGCTCGCGCTCGAGACGAGCGCTGGCGAGGAGCGTGACACCGAGGACGCGCGCATCGGCGCGGATCGGAAGTGCGTCTCTGTCGTCGCGCATGCCGCTGGCGAGGACAACGAGCTGGTTGGCCCGGTCCGCCGCAGGGAAACGGCGGGTCTTCCACTGCGGCTCGCCGCCATTGTGCGAGGGCGGAGCCAAATCTGAAAAAGCCGCAAGGGCTCTGCATCGAGATTGTACTCGGAGTGCCGGATACGCATCGTCGTCCGGCCCTACTTGGTCGCCCAGCGGTAGCGCAGCGACAGCTACGCCCGGGCCGCGCGCTCAGCTTTCTTCCGCGTCCTCGCGGCGCGTCTACTCCCCAACCGCTTCGAGCAGCGCCTCGACGGGGTGCTGTGGCGTATATCCCAGCGTCCGCTCGACCTGGGAGCGGCACGAGTGCCCGGTCGCCACGACGCGGTCGCGCCCTCCCTCGCCCGGCGGCAGGGCATCGAGCTTCTTGCGCCACGACAAGTCGAAGATCCCAAGTGAATCGGCCTTGTGGCTCACCTCGTGGCCGTAGACGCCGCACATTCCGCAGCAGCCCGCCTTCACGACCTCGAGGGGGACGCCGAGCGCGGCGAAGACCTTGCCCCAGAGCGCAGGGGCCTTGGTGACGAGCGCCTGCTCGGTGCAGTGCGAGAGCAGTCGGTACTTGGGCGCGTCCGCGGGGGCCTTCACGTCGAGCTTTTGCTCGGCGAGCCACTCCTGAAGGAGGCTCACCTTGAAGCCCGGATCGCCGCCGAGCTCCTTCGGATACTCGTCGCGGTACGTGAGGACGACGGCGGGCTCGATGCCGAGCATCGGAAAGCCGAGGGCACCGACGCGCCGGAGCAGGTCGGTGTTGCGGCGGACGACCTTCCCGAAGGGACCGAGGAATCCCTTGATGTGAAGGGCCTTGCCGTTCTCGAAGTACGGCAGGACGTGCGGCAAGAAACCCAGCTTCCGGAGGAGCAAGCACGCCGCCTCGAGCACGCCCGGCTCGTAGAAGGTGGTGAACGCGTCCTGCAGCACGACGACCGCGCGTGCATCGCCGGGGAGTTTCTCGAGCTCCGCCAGCGACGACACCGGCACGCCCCGCTGGGCGAGTCGCTTCGTGGCTGGCTTCGCGTCGAGGCGGGGCGCGTCGGCGATCCCCACGAAGCGCTCGGTGAACCACCGGCCGATCGCGCTGCCCATCAGTGCGTTCATGAGGCGCGGGACGACGACCATGAGCGGCAGGAGCCGTTCGATGATCGCCGTGAAGTAGTCGCCGATCGGCCGGGCGTAGCGCCGGTGGTAGAGCTCAAGGAACTGCGCGCGGAAGTCGGGGACGTCGACGCGGATGGGGCACTGGGTCGCGCACGCCTTGCACGCGAGGCAGCCCGACATCGCGTCGTAGACCTGATGCGAGAAGTCGGCCGAGCGGTCGCTGTGGGCGAGTCGCTGCCACGCGCGCTCGATCCACGGCAGCGGCTCGCCTTCGCGCAGCGCCGTCGTCGCCACGATCCCGTTGCCCGCGAGGATGCGCAGCCACTCGCGCATCAGCGTCGCGCGCCCCTTGGGCGAATGGATGCGGTCGCGCGTGATCTTGGACGACGGGCACATCACGTTGTCGGTGCTGGTGTCGAAGCACTGCCCATTGCCGTTGCAGTGAAGGACCGATGCCATCGTGTCGCGATCGGCGGGGGCGATCTGGCGGTCGCGTGCGCCGCGCGTCGGTCCGTCGACCCGCGCGAGGAGATGGCGTCCGCCGGCGGGCGTGGCAATCTTGCCCGGGTTCAGCTGGTTGCGCGGGTCGAAGGCGGCCTTGATTCGCTGGAGCTCGGCGTAGAGGACCGGACCGAAGTGGTGGGGCACGAGCTCGGAACGGAAGCCCTTGCCGTGCTCACCCCAGAGCAGGCCGCCGTGCCGCGTGACGATCTCAGCGACCTTGTCGGTGATGCGCCGGATCTTCGCTTCGTCCTCCGGATCCTTGAGATCGAGCAGCGGACGCACGTGCAGGCACCCGACGTCGACATGCCCGAACATGCCGTAGCGCAGGCCCTCGGCGTCGAGGACAGCGCGGAACTCGCGCACGTACCCCTGCAGGTGCTCAGGCGGCACGACGGTATCTTCGACGAAGGGCACAGGCTTGCGCGCGCCGGGCGCGTTGCCCAGCAGGCCCACGCCCTTCTTGCGCAGGTTCCACAGGCTCTCGCGCTCGTTGTGCTTCCAGGTGAGCGCATAGCCATGCGGTGCGGCCGTGCTGCCCTTGCGCCGCTCCATCTCGGCGAGCAAATGCTCGGCCTTCGCCCGCACGTGTGCTTCGTCGTCGCCGCTGTACTCGACGAGGTTGATCGTGCGGGTCGTGACGGGGCCGTCGAAGATGAAATCTTTGACTTGATCGTAGATGACGTCCTTCTTCGCCAGGTCGAGCACCGTCTCGTCGATCGTCTCGACGGACCCCGGGTCGGTGGCGACGAGCCATTCGGAGCTCGCCAGCGCCGCATCGAAGCTCGCGTAGTGCAGCGCGAAGAGGACGCGGTGGCGCTCGAAGTGCGTCAGGCGCAGGCGCGCCTCGACGACGATGCCGAGCGACCCCTCGCTCCCCGTCACGAGCTGTGCGAGGTCGACCATCGACCCGTCGGGGGCCGCCATGTGCGCCAGGTTGTAGCCGGTCATGTGCCGCCGCAGTTTGGGGAACGTGCTGGCGATGACGTCGCGCTTCGATGTCGCGATCTGACGCGCCAGCCGGTGCGCCTCGCCCACGATGCCGGGCGTCCTGCACGCCGCGTCGAGCGCCGCGCCCGTGAGGCGCGAGGTGCGGTGCACGACGCCGCCGCGAAGGACGACGGTGAGGTTGAGGACGTGGTTGCTCGTCTTGCCGTGGAGCCGGGACCCTTCGCCGCTCGCGTCGGTCGACACCATCCCGCCGAGCGTCGCGCGGTTGGACGGCGATAGGTTGGCGGCGAAGTACACGCCGTGGGGCTTGAGGAAGGCGTTGAGGTCGTCGAGGACGACTCCAGGCTGCACGGTCACCGACCCGCCCTCGAGGTCGAGCGCGCCGATGGCCGCCATGTGGCGCGACAGGTCCATGACGACGCCCGTCGTCAGCGCCTGGCCGTTCGTGCCCGTGCCCCCGCCACGCGCCGTGAGCGCGACCGTGTGAAAGCGCGGCTCGTCGATGAGCTTCATCGCCCGGGCGACGTCGTCGGTGTCGAGCGGAAAGACGACGGCGGCTGGCAGGACCTGATAGATGCTGTTGTCGACCGCCGCCGACAGCCGTGTCGCGCAGTCGGTGCGAAGCTCGCCGCGAAAGCCGCCCTGCGCGAGGTCGGCGACGAAGGCGGCCACCTTGGGATCGAGCGTCGCGTCGGGGTTCAGCCGGGGCAGGTACACGTCGAGCCTGTGATTTCGCACGCCGCGCGCGGCGCTTCAAGGTCGTCATCCAGGCAGCCGCGACGATCGCATCGTCGGTAAATCGAGCACGTCGTCGTCATGTCGGGAGCTTCGCTTGACCGAGGCGCTTCACGACCTGCCAGGCCGAGACGTCTGAGCGAGCGGCCGAACGCCTTCTTCGTCTTCTCGTGTCCGGCATCCTGGACCCACAGCTTGGTCGTGACGAACATCTCGTCGCGGGCCACGCCGCTCGCGCGGTCGCCTTCCCGACCGCCTCCTCGTTCTGGTAGGCCGCTGCCGTGTCCAGTAGCCGGTATCCGACTTGAAGCGCGTCGATCGTGCTTCGCTCGCACTGGGCGACTTCGGTGACTTGGTAGACGCCGAAGCCGAGCATCGGCATCTTCACACCATTGTTCAGGACGACGTGCTGCATCATGTCCCACCTCCCAGCTTCAGTTTCCCGGCGCGAAGAGCCGCGATGACCCCACCGTCGATGAGGAGGTCGCTGCCCGTGACGAACGCGGCGTCCGACCCGAGCAAGTACGCGGCAGCCGATGCGATTTCGTCAGGCGTCCCGACGCGACGGGCCGCGGAGGCTTCGATCATCGCCCGGTAGCCTGCACCGATCGGGGAGGACATCTCCCTCTGAGCCATGGGAGTGGCGATGATGCCGGGGCTGATCGAGTTGACCCGCGCCCCACGCGCGCGGCCGCGGCGAAACCACGCCGCGGGAGGGGGGAAGTTGAAAGAGAACCCTGAGAGCTTCAGGATTCGGTCCGCATTGGCTCGACGCCATGGGTCTCCGGCGCCTTGCCCGCGCCGTTCTTCCCGAGTCCCATCGAGAGCGCCGTGACCCCGGCGAGCCCGCTGAGCTGCATCGTCTCGAGCGCCGAGCTTGGCACGATCACGATCGTCGAGTTTTGCTTCAGCCCCTCGTAGAGCATGTTCATCGCCCTGAGGTGCAGGGCCACGGGGTCCTCGGCGTACGTCTTCGCAGCCTCGCCGAACTTCTCGGCGACCTGGCGCTCGGAGTCGCCGAGGATGACGCGTGCCTGTCGCTCCCTCTCCGCCTGCGCTTGCATCGACATCGCATCCTGAAGGGCCGCCGGGATCAGCACGTCCCTGACCTCCACCGAGATGACGTTCACGCCCCAGGGCTCGGTGCGCTCGTCGATGATGCGTTGAAGCTCACTGCTGATCTTCCCCCTCCCCTCGAGCATGTCGGCAAGGAGCGTCTTGCCGATCACGTCGCGAAGCGCCGTCTGAGACGCCCAGCTGATTGCGCTCGTGTAGTCGGCCACGGCGAGAGCTGCCTTCTGCGGATCGATCACCTTCCAAAACAGAACGGCGTCGACATCGATCGGCACGGTGTCCTTGGTCAGGGTCTTTTCGGCCTTGAAGGAGCTGGTGATGACACGGGTGTCGATCCAGTACGGAATGGTGTCGATCACCGGGATGATGAAGAACAGGCCCGGCCCAGCGAGCGAACGGAAACAGCCCAGTCGTAGGACGACCGCCCTATCCCAGGGAGCGGCGACCTTGATCGATAGCGACACGATCAGGGCCAGGACGAAGGCCACAGCGACGAGGACGCCGGTGGCGACGCTCGTGGGGCCGAACAGCAGGGCCCCCAAGCCCGCGACGAGTGCAAGAATCACGAGGAACGAAAGCGCGGCAAGTGATCTTCCCATAGCTGTCTCCAGCACCAGCCCCAAAGCAGTGTTCGTGCCGCGGTTGTGGAGCCGCTTGTGTACGCCGCCGGACGAATTCGTCGGCTGACGGCTACCTTCGCGACCGTTGAGCAGGAGGCTGCGCCGCTTCGTGGACCACAGCCAACGGTTCGCGCAGGCGCACTTTTTTCGCCATCCTGACGAAAAGCCCGACGAAGACGAAAAGGGGAAGCTCGGCCCCCTGCGGCCCAGCTCGGGGGCCTTGCCACGAGCACTTCGCGTCTCGAAATTCGCTGGAAGGACCCGAAACTCGGGCGAGGACGAGGTGCCATAGCTACCCGGTCGTTCGAGGGAACCAGCGCGCTTGTGACTGGCGCGAATTCAGGTATCGGCGAAGCGGCAGCGGTCGCGTTCGCAAAAAACGGGGCGAAGGTATTTGGAGTTGCGAAGCGCCAAGACGCCGTCGAGGCGGCCCGCCTGCACCACCCGGAGATCCGATGGCTCGTGGCCAATGTCGTGCGGCAAAACGAAGTCAACGCAGCCGTCGACGCCGTGACGCGAGAGGCGGGACGGCTTGACGTGCTGGTCAACAGCGCCGGGATCTTCCTGTGAGCGCCCCTCGAGAAGGCCGGCGAGGACTTCGTCCGCGTGCAGTTCGAGGTCAACGTGTACGGCCCAACTTTCTTCGCGCAAGCCGCACTGCCCGCGCTCAAGGCGAACCGTGGGACGATCGTCAACGTCAGCAGCACGGCGGGGCATAAGCCGTCGCCAGGCGGAGCTCATTACGCTGCGACCAAGGCCGCTCGAATCGCTCACTCGTTCGTGGGCCCTCGAGCTCGCGCCGCATGGCGTTCGCGTCAACTGCATCGCGCCCGGCCCGACCGACACCCCTGGCTTCGACAAAGGTGGGCTGCCCAAAGAGGAGGTGAAGGCGACTAAGCAGGAGTTCGTCAAGCAGGTGCCTCTAGGACGTGTGGCGAACCCCGCCGAGGTCGCCCGGTGGATCGTGGCCATCGCCGATCCCAGCCTGACGTGGATCACCGGCCAGGTGCCCTCCGTCGACGGTGGGATGAGCCTGACTTGAGCGGAGCTCGCAGGCATCGGAACCAGTTGGTACACGCTCCTCGAGCAAGGACGGGACGTGCCGCCGCAAGACAGCTCGGTTGTCCGGGTCTGCCGCAAGCCGCCAGATCTCGACGCTCGAGACGCAAGTTCGGGTACCGCTGCTGCGCGCTGTTTCGGTCTTCTCCGCAAGTACATGAGTGACGCGTGGACGTTCCGCCTGGCTGACGGGGCGCCTTCTTCGCCCCGCTGACGCTTCCGCGCCGCTCTCGGGAATCAGGGCGCCGAGCTTGCCCGCCGATG
>Ga0187782_10000601_pt1 | contig 24802 bp, 34 predicted proteins | sample 0715_SJ02_MP15_2_FD_132454 | JGI IMG/M metagenome (GOLD analysis project Ga0187782, IMG submission 132454) | Tropical peat soil microbial communities from peatlands in Department of Meta, Colombia - 0715_SJ02_MP15_20_MG | ecosystem: Environmental > Terrestrial > Soil > Wetlands > Peat | place... | reverse complement strand
TTTTCGGGCACCTGTTTACGCTTCGAGTGGCTCTTCCATAGGCGCGGGTAGGTTCCTGCCTTCATGACCACCCTCTCCGTCGTGGACGCAAGACCCCTCTGGAGCCCTCGCATCTCCTCGGTAGGGAGGAGGGCCTTCCCAATCGCGACGAGCTCCCCCTTCGCGCTCATCAAGGCGACAGTATCTTCCTTCTTGATTCCCTCAGAAGCGGCGAGGACTCCGGGGATTCCGAGGCGCGCGCCGTGGCAGATGGCATCCACCGCCGAATCTCTGATAACCATCCTGCCTATGTCACCCAGTGACTCTTCGATGGGGAGGACCAGCTTTCGAAGTGGCGCCTCGTCCCCTTCCTTCAGGCGGAACACGGCGTCATGCAATTGGTGCAGTGTAACCAACCCCTTCTCTTCGGTCAGGGGCCCGACCTTCGTCCTTCGTAGCTCGACCATGGTTGCGCCGACGCCTAGCACCTCGCCAATGTCATAGACTAGCTTCCGGATGTAGGTCCCCGATTGGCAGAGGGCCCTGAACAGGAACAGGTTCCCCTTGGACTCGGTCAGTTCAAGTTCGTAGATGGTCCTGCTCCTCGTCTGCCTGCTGACGGAAGAGCGCTGCGGAGGCCTCTGGAATATTTCAGTGGTGAACTCCTCTACGACGTGGTCAACCTGCCTCCTGGCCACCGAAGAGTGGAGCCTCATGACTCCCAAGTACTCCTTCGGAAAAAGGAGGAGCAGGCTGAGGGCCCTCGTCGACTGTCCGAGGGCTATAGGAAGCAGCCCCGACACCGGAGGGTCGAGGGTGCCGCTGTGACCCGCCTTGTCAGCCCCTAGGAGCTTCTTCGTCCATGCCACGACCTCGTGGCTGGTGGGGCCACGGGGCTTGTCCAGGGGAATGAGGCCATAATCGAGCATTACCTCGACGGGACGCTTAGAAGGAGCCCATCCGTGCTTGGGATCGGCGGGCTCTTCGTCCAAGACGACCATGCTGAGAGGATGCACGTCAGTCCCTTCGGCTCTTCACGTACTGTATGACTATTCTGGCGACCTCTTCCTCGTCTATGTGATTCGTCTCGACCACCAGGTCGAAAGGTTTGAGGTCTCTGCCGAACTCAATACCGTAGATCTTCCTGTAGAGCTTGTAGTTCTCCTCATCCCTGATGGCAAGCACCTCCCTACACTTCGAGACAGCCAGGCCGTCTCTTCTGGCCATGCGCGCGGCCCTGCTCTTTACGCTCCCGGAGAGCCAGACCTTGAGCCCGTCCATAGTCAGCCAAGGAACAGGGTAGCTCGTTATTACAACTCCCCCTTTCTTTGCTTTCTGAATCAGCCGCGCATCAACGTCCTTGTCGAAATCCGGGGATTTCTTCCTCTGCCGGAGGAATTTCATACCCTCTCCCCTGTCCCACCAGTCTTCCCCGCCTGGGGTGTAGCCTTCTTCGACCGCCATCTCTTTGAGAACATCCCCTCCTCCAACCATGGGAATCCTCAGTTCCCCGGCAACCTGCCTCGAGACAGTAGTCTTCCCCACTGCGGGCATCCCAGAGATGATTATCGCCTTCAAGCCGGTCCCCTATGTGGTCGTGCGCAACAGCCTGGATAGCATTGTCGAGAATGTGAAAGAGCTCAGGAAATACCACCAGAAGAGGCTGACCTCGTAGGTACCCGCAATCAACGTCGGGGCCGCGATGACAGGGATAGGGATGGGAGTGAACGCGACGATGACCCCGTAGCCTCCCAGAAACGTGGCCATCAGATAATATACCAACAGCAGAGGGACGAAGGTGATACCGGTGACCTTGAGCCTTGCTGTGGACACCTTAGCCTGTTCCTGCCTCATCTGAAGCTCACGCTTTTTCAGCTTCTCGAGCTTCGCTTTGTCGTTGGCTAGGGTCGCCTCCCGCTTCTCCTTGTTGAAGGCGTTTACTTCTGCCCTCATTTTCCTCTCCTTGCCAAGGTCCACTACTCGTCGTGTCACCATCTGAGTGACGAAGCCGAGGCCAAGAGAAGTCAGCGTAACCACCACGGTCGAAATCGGAGGGGCGTAACCTGGGACTGTGAAAGTGGCCGTGAAATTGCTCGAGCCTGCTATCACTTCGACTGTGTGATGGCCTGCAGTCGTCTTGGAAGGGACCCAGAAGTCGCAGCTGCTCAGTGCGCCCGCCTGGTTGGTGGTGCAAGTGCCGTTGAGCTGGGCAGGACGGAGGGACGTGGAATCGAACATAACGACTACGCTCTGGTTCTTGGGGAGCATCTGTCCGCTGATAGTCACCATCGTGCCCGCGATGTCGGTGGAGGGGGTGAGGGTAATCGTCCCAGATTGTGAGCTAGAGGTGGTCGTAGTGGTTGATGTAGCCTTCGGAGTGAAGGCGGGGAGTACTAAGACATAGAAGACAAGCGCAGCGAGAATGAAGATGATGATATAGTTCAGCGTCCGGGACATTCCTCCCGAGGGAGCGGACTTGTTCTTGGAGGCCATCATTGCCTGGCCTGCTCCAACATCCTGACTATGCTCTTCGAGACCGCCTCCGCTTTTCCCTGCTCGTTGCGCACTACCAGCATTGGGGCCCCTGTAAGCGTGGAGCACACGGTAAGGAAACTCCTCGCTACCTCAATCTCCTCCTTCAGGCCTTCCACAGTGACATCGTCTCTTGTCCTGGTCGAATCAGCCGACCTTCTCATCGCTATCTCTTCAGGAGTAGCGATGACGAGGACGAGGTGGGTGGGTTTCATGGCCCGGACGACTTCGAATGGCAGTCCTGGCCAGAATCCCTCCGGGGTCCGTATGAACAGGTGCGTGTCCACAAGGATGGCCTTCCCCTTCATTCTGGCGATACGGGTGGCTGCTATTTTCTGCAGCCGTTTTTGCTTTTCAACTGGCATTTTCCTCATCTCGTCCCTGTCTTTCACCCACTTCAGGGACTTGGCCGCTTCGAACATCAGTGTCCCGAAGGTGACAAGCCTGGCACCCGGAAGGCGGGACATGACCCCCTCGACTACGGTTGTCTTACCGACGCCCGGAATTCCGACCACGATGACCCTTAGGGCCACGCCCTAGCCAGCTCCTATCAGTCCTGCAAGAGCCGGGGATACCTCCTCCACCTGCTCCTTCAGGAGCATCTGATAGTACTGCAGGATGATATCGACCATCAGGAGGATGCCGATGCCTGTGCCAAAGACACCGAACAGGTCGGACACTCCGGCGACGAGGCCTATGAGTATCCCCCCTATGATGGTGAGTGTAGGAATGTACCTGTTCAGCATCTGCTCAATCGAGAGTCCTGTCCTCCTGAAGCCAGGGACCTGGACGTCCGCGTCCATGAGGTTCTTTGCGACAGCCCTCGGGTTTAGCCCGCCTATCTCGACCCAAAGCCGGGCGAAGATGACCGACATACCCACTAGGAAGAGCAGAAAGATAGCGGAATGAATCGGGTCGCCGATGGTCTGGCTTATTCCAGTAGGCGCAGTCATGTAGTAGACGATACCACCAATGGGGTTTGTGTTAACCGTGGTAGAATTGGTGCTCGGAGGAGGAAAGACAGCAAGGTAGTGCAACCACCACGGAGGACTGCTTCCGACGTAGTTGCTGAGTATCCTCGCGAAGAAAGTCACGTTGGCCCCCAGGGCAGAGACCAGGATGACAGGGATGTTCGAAACGTAGAGTAGTTTGATGGGGTAGACCCCCTGGAATCCTCGGTATTTTATCGAGGTGATGGGGAGTTCAACTCTGATACCCTCGATGTAGACGAGGACGAGCAACATAACGATGGTGAGGGAGAAAGTGAGCAGACTCGGGTACGAGTAGTCTCTGACCATGATGCTCGGGAGCGTGTTGGTGAAGAAGGCGCTGATTGTGTACGGGATGAAACCGAAATAGGCGCTGACTCCCGTGCTCACCTCAAATGGTACGGGGGAGAAGGTGTACCATAGCACGGTCTGGCACACGCCTGCCAGGATGAAGAGGGATACTCCGCTCCCTATGCCCCACCCCTTCTGGATGAGCTCGTCGAGCAAGAGGACCAGCAGACTCGCTATGAAAAGCTGGACGAAGACAACCAGTGCCTGGGTCTGGCCGAGGCTCCCCAGGGCGCCCCCGTAGATGTAGGCCAGAGACTCCCCTACGATAACGATGATCGTAAGGAACTTCGTCGCCGAACCGAAAATCGCCCTGTCTGCCGAATCGCTCATGTCCAGCTTTATGATGTCGCTCCCCACTAGTAGTTGCAGAATCAGCCCGGACGTCACTATGGGCCCTATGCCCAGTTCCATCAGCGTCCCCTGGGTCGACGCGAACACCACCCTCAGGAAGGCGAGCTGATCGTTCTGCGACACGCCTGAGAAACCATATAGTGGTGTCGTGGCCATCACCAGGTAGGCGACGAGGGCTATCGCAGTCCAGACGAAGCGCTCGTTCAGCGTGGGTTTCTTCTCTGGTTTGGGGATTTCCGGTAGAACTGTGCCTACACTCTTGATAAAATCACGGACTGAAGCCAATTACTGGGGCCTACTCCTGGACCAGTATTTTTCCGCCCGCCGCCTCTATTTTAGCCTGAGCCTTTTTCGTGAAGGAGTCGACCTTCACTTCATAGGCTCCCTGCACTTCGCCCGAACCGAGTAGCTTGGCTATCCCCATCGACGAGAGGTCTAGCGACTTCGCCCCTACTGCGATACTATCCAGCTGGCCAACGTTCACCCACTTGGCCGGTCGGAAGTACCCCGGGGGCCTGAAGGGATCTCGCCCGAAATGGTCGGGGTCGTTGAGTATCATCCAACTCCACTTGTGCTTGTGCAGCCCTGCGTTGCCGTGCCCTCCCTGCTTCCCCGAGTGGCGGTGCTGGCCTATCTGGCCGTAGCCATGGGTCCTCATCCCTCTATAGCGCCTTCCCTTCCTCGCCCTCGTTGGCATTCCTAGATCATCCTCCTTACGATTGCGTCAAGCATCGGGTTGCTCCCGAGGAGTCCGCGCTCTGTGGCCTGTCTGCGGAGCGACATCTTGAATCCTCCCTTTGGCGGGGCGAGGCGGAAATAGGGGAGGACCCCGTTTAACGCCGAGAGCCTTACTTGATCCTTGACCATCCTGGCAGCCAGGTCTTCGTGCTTCTTGCAGCCAAGCTCCTTCAGGGTTGCTGCGTCCAATGACCTCGTTCCGCTGGTCATCCCGCGCTTCTTCAGGAGGTCAGCGAGTAGACCTTCGTCAATGGGGCACCAGGCGACGTAGTCCTTGCAGAGCTTGAGCATTCCAACCGTGGGTGGGTCATCAGTCACCACGGATGCCGAGAACTTTTTTGCGACCCACAGCTCGTTGAGCGCCTTACGTACTGGCGTGGAGCTGTTGATCTGTCCATGCAGGTTTACTACGAGAAGGAGACCCATTTACAACTCACCTATACATTGAGCCCGTGTGACATGCGGAATGCGTCGTATACTGCGTTGGCAAGGGAGGACATGGTGTTGGTGGAGCCAAAGGTCCTGACCCAGGCGTCCTTAACGCCTGCGAGCTGAAGAAGGTTCTTGAGCGCCGGCCCTGCCACCAGGCCGAGGGCCCGTGGGGCTGGTATTATCTCAACGGTAACACTCCCCGCCTTTCCTCTGATCTTGTAGGGGACCGAGTGTGGCCTGCCGTCCCTACACTCCCATGAACCGCAGCCTAGCTTGACGGGGATTATGTTGAGGAGGGCCGCAGTTGTCGCTTTTTCTATGGCCTCCCTAGTCTGCATTGCTTTGCCCTTCCCCACTCCGAACCAGCCTGCGCCGTTCCCGACCGCAACGACGGCCAGGAATCGTGTCAGCTCTCCTGCGTCGGTCTGCTTTTGGACGACGCTAACCCCTACGATCTCGTTCCTCAGATCGGGGAGGAGTTTCTTGACAATCTCGGCTTCGCGGATCCTCTGCCCGCTTCTGAATATCTCATCGAGAGACGTAATCTTCCCTTCGTTCACGAGGACGCCCAGCTTGGTCCTGGGTACCCAGACCTGCTCCTCCTCCTGGCGGTCGCGCCTGCCATATGACGACATTATTTCGTCGCCCCCGAAATAGCTGCTTTCACCTTCTCGAACTCGGCAGGGTAAGCTTCGGGGTTGAAACCGCCCTTTAGAAGCGCGGAGAAGCTCCTAGAGTATGCCTCCCGGTCCTCTCCCGCAAGCTTCGCGGCGTATTCTGAGATGGACTTGCCCGTAAGCCTATCGGCGTCAGGAAATGCCTCCTCACCCACAGGAACCCTGACCCCCGAGTCGACGACCCCCTTCAAGAGGGCGGCGACCCTCGAACCGCGGATGAACGGGACAAGGCCGTTATAGGCGACCGCCTCCTTCACGCCTGCCGCCAGAGCCTTCTTCCCGGCGAGCAGACCAAGGAGATAGCACGCGGGAGTGGACTTCGTAGATCCGCGCCACCCGAGTTTAACAAGTTCCTTTGAATGCGAGGCCGAAAGCACCACATCCCCCTTGACCGTTGGCTTCACGAACTGAGACGACACATTCTTGTTGGACATCCTGACGACCAGTAGAGGCTTCTGCGATGTTATGGCCCTCTTCCTAGATCTGTAGTCTGTAACCCCCTCCCGCCTGCGCCTGAGTAGTGGCACGTGCGACGACATCACTTCTTTGCCTCCTTCAGTAGATCCATGAGGTGCTTGACTCCCCTGACCTGTCCCCCTTTGACCTGCTTGTAGAGCCTCCTGTAGGCTTCGGGGCTGATCTGCTTCCTATCTTTGGCCACCTTAAGCCTCCACCTAAGTGCCCTCACTTTCGAGATCCACATGTGCTTCCTTGGATTCCTGGCGTGTGCCGTGCCTTCCGTGGAGCCTGCACCTCGCCCCCGTTTGAGCTTCCGAGATTTCGTCCTGAACCTCCCCCTCGCAATCCCCTTCTCTGGCTTCACGGTGATGGCGCCGAAGCCGACGAGACCCCTTATGGTGCTCCTGGTGATAGCGTCCTGTATGAGGTCGGTGTACTCGTCGTTGAACACTATCCTGTCAGTCCCCACTCCCAGGACCGAGGCCGCTAGCCTGCGCTTACTTTTCAGATTCAATTATCCTCAACCCTGTCGGATTCACTACTCTGACGCCGAGCTCGTTCGCCCTCTTCAGTATGCTTTCTCTCTTTTTGGCGCCCACGGTCCGGCCGATTCTGGCGACGTCACTCCCTGGTACCAGAGAGTCCAAGTCCCTCGGCCTGTACACAACAAGTTCACGATGCCCGCTCGGGTGGAGTCCGCGGGCAACAACGGGGCCTCGATACCCGATCCTGACGAGAGCGGGCCACCCCTTGTCCTGGCGCCGCATCTTGCTGTCCACGCCCTTTGGCTTGCGCCATTCGGGGTGTATCCTCACGTAGCGCCAGCTCTCCTGCCTGACGAAGGCCGGCCTGGTCTCCGATACTTCCTTCCGCTTGGCGACTAGGGCCTTCAGCCTATTCTCCTCCGACTCCTTTGCCTTTGGCATTTTTCTACGAACCCTCCTCCTTATGGTATATGTACAGCCCGTCGAGGAATATCCTCTGGTCCTTCCGCTTGATCTTCGTTGCCAGCTCTATGTTGGCGGCCGTCTGACCAACGTCTTCGAGGGAGACCCCATTCACGATCACATCGTCCCCCTCAACGGAGACCTTGCAGTCCCCCACAATATCCGCGACTCTCGGGGACCTCTCGCCGACGAAGTTCTCGACCAGAACCTGCCTCCCCTTGGTCTTAACCGTGATCGGGAAGTGAGCGTAGACCACCTTTAACTTGTAGGTGTATCCTTTGGTGACCCCTGTGACCATGTTTCTGACGATGCTCGATACCGTGTTGATTATCACGTTGTCCTTCTTCTTGGCCGAGAAGGGGGTAAAGACTACCCGGTTCCCTTCCACGAAGACGTTGACGTTGATCTTGTCAAAGTTCTTCTTGGCCTCCCCAAGTTTCCCCTTGACGGAGAGCATCCTCCCGGAGAGGGTAGCGCTGACCCCCTGTGGCATCTGGATGGCCGCCTGCTGGACGGGCTCAATAGACGTAGCCAACCAGCCTCCCTCCGATCTTCTTTTCTTGGGCTTCGACGTGGGACATCACTCCCTGAGAAGTGGAGACAATCAGGGTCCCCACGCCCACCGCTGGCAGGTACCTGTGCTCCCAATCTACGAGCTTCAGGGCGCGGACGGGGAACCTGGGGGATATGGCGCCGCACTTGTTTATTCTACCGAGCAGTTGGACCCTGAGCTTCCCTCCTACCCCGTCATCGACGAACTCGAACTCGCCGATGTACTTCCTCTTTTGGAGGACTCGCAGGACCTCGCTCGCCAGTGTCGACGCCGGTATGATGATGCATTCTTTCTTGTTCCTCATCTCCGCGTTCTGGAGGCTCGAGAACAGGTTTGCGAGTATGTTTGTAGCGGGCGTTTCCACTGCCTCCCTAGTCGTACTTCCTGAAGCCAAGCTTCTCGGCGACTTCCCTGAAACACTGCCTGCACAGGACAAGGTCGTAGGACCTTATCACTGCTCCATACTGGCCGCACCTCTTGCAGTAATGAGTTGACTTGCCATACTTCCTCTCCTTCGGATGCCTCTCCTTCATTGGGTCGTCACTCCGAACTTTTCCCTAAAGTACTGCATCGCCTCCTCCCTCGAAACCAGGTGGCCTTTTCCGACCCGGGACGTCCTGCGTCCCCTGCGTGCCACACTGAACCCGGGTCTTTCGAGGAGGATGGAGACGTTCATGCCGAGTATGCCGACGGCGGGGTCGTAGCGTATCCCGGGGATCTCTATGTGCTCCTTGATTCCGAATGAAACAGACCCGCGCGAATCGAAGCAAGATTCGCTCAACTTCTTCTCCCTGGCTGCCAGTAGCTTCTCAATCAGAGGAGACGTCGCGTCCCCCCTTACCGTCACCACCACTCCTATGGGCTCCCCCTTGTGGATGCCGAAATCTCTGACCGAGCGCTTCGCCCGTGTCTGCGTCGGGGTTTGGCCTGTCACCTGCTCAAGGACCTTCTTGCCTCTTTCTATGGCCTCCCCAGACTTTCCGAGGCCTATGTTGACCACCACCTTGCCCACGCGTATCTTCCTCATGGGGTTCTCCTGGACCGCGGCCTGACTCATGGCACAGTAACTCCCACCGTTATCATCGGGGCGTCCGTCCCCACCGGAAAGACGAGCCTGGATGGGATTTCGGCCTCGCCGCTCGGGAGCGAGATCCTGACCATCTTTTCGCGCGAAATCGTCCCCTTCTTCACGTCAGCAATCTTGCCCATCTGTCCCGCCCTGTCACCGGTGAGCACGAGGCCAATAGAACCCTTGGCGAGTTTCGCCTGTCCGAGAACCTTCTGAGATGGGACCTCTATGAGCACCGCGTCTCCCGGAGAGAGGTTGATCTTGTCATCCAGCATTGAACGCCCGTCGTGTAGGCCGTACTGAATGTGGCCTCCCCTGACTTTGGTCTTGGTGTTCACACTACAGAGCTTCTTGGTGGCCTCGTCTGCACCCACCTTTGCAAGCAATAGACCCTTTGGCGTCGGGACCATCCTGTAGTCGGCCCCTTCCAGTGGGACGCTGATGATATTGAAGAGTCCCACAGGGAACCGTGGGGTCCTCCTTTCCTTGCCGTCCACCTTCACCCTCCCTGCCTTCATCATGAGTTTGAGCTCTTTCGAGAGGCTAGCCATAGAAGCCATGTCCCTTACGACCACTCCGAGGGGATAGGCGGAGGGGATGGGGTGCGGTCCTGGCAGGGGCTTGAACACGAACCGGGTGGACTTCCTCGCTATGTCCCAGCTGCGAGGGGCGGCCAGACGCTTCATCTTGTTACGCCCGCCCTTCTTTCCCATCTATTCGGTCACCTCCAGCTTGCCCTTCCTGATCTTGTCCTCCAGCGTAAGGCCTGTGATAACGACTTTGGAGGAGCTAATCGGCACGGGAGACGTCCCTCCCTTTATCTTCTCTCGAGTGACCCCTTCGACCATGACTGCGCCTCTACGCGAGTCTACGCGAGTGATTTTTCCTTCGATGTCCTTGAACTCTCCCCTTACTATCCGTACTGTGTCCCCCACGCGGGGCCTGACACTCCGCCTTCGGTGCCTTTCCCTGAGCTCAGCAGAGAGCTGCGACCCGAATTTCACAGAATTCACCTAGATTATGATGGACGCCAGGTTGGCAATCCTAGGCCATTTTTCCGCGGCCTCGCTTGCGACCGGCCCCTTGATGTCCGTCCCCTTTAGGTCACCTTCTGGGGTGATTATGACCGCTGCGTTGTCCTCGAAGACAATCCGCTGACCGCTTACCCTCCTAACCGGGTACTTCTGCCTGACAATCACTGCGCCGAATACCGACTTCTTCAACTCTGGGGGCCCTTTCTTCACCACGCACACGATGGAATCTCCGACTGAAGCGGCTGGAATCCGACTGTGCCTCCCCTTCGCCTTCGTCACCTGCACGACCCTCAGGGTCTTTGCCCCTGTGTTATCCGCGCATGTTATGACCGCATAGAGAGGTATCGCCCGCGTTATGTAGTTCTTGAACTCCTCGACCCCCTTGGCCGAAACCGCTCTTGACTTCGTCGACATCAGGTCCCCCTCCTCGATTCCACGACGACAAATGAAATCGTTTTCGAAAGCGGCCTGCATTCTCCGAGGGTTACATCGTCTCCATCACGGACATCGATGCAGGGGGGGATGTGGGCGCTCACCCTGCTTCTGCGCCTCTCCCCTCTGTTGAACTTGGGAACCATGTGGAGATACTGCATCTCCACCACAATGAAGCTCTTGCCTGCGGTGGAGACGGCCTTTCCGGACAGGAGTCGGCCTCTGACCTTGACGTTGCCGTGGAATGGACACCTCTCATCCTGACATTTCTTCCTCGGGGCCGTCACCTCAAGGCCTGCGGCTGTCATGCGCCCCGCCTCCCGACCCTGTCCTGCAGCCTGCCAGCTATGTCAGAGCCGGTGACGACCTTCCCGGAACCGGCGATCAAGAACGCTGCCCCCGCCTTTTCTACGCGGAACGTGCTCCCTCCCTCGTCCAGAACGAGCATGTTGGCGGTGTCGAGGAGGACCCTTCCCGACCTCCCTGGCTTTGTCGGGTCACTCGAAGTGAGCACCCTTAGACTCTCGCCTATGACGTTCACTCTGAAACCCCCTTCTCGTGCATTACGGTGATTACCCTGGCGACGTCCTTACGGAGTCGTCTTATGTTGCCCACATCCTTCTTGACGACTCCCCTTTGTGCAGCCCCGGCAAGCTTGGAGAGCTCTGACCTAAGGTCAAAGAGCGTCTGCCTGAGCTCGTCAGCGTCCTGCTTCCTCAGTTCCTTCGGCTTGAGCTGTGCCAACTTCTTTCTTCTCCTCTGGTTTGACTTCTTCCTTTAGCTGGAAGTCCGGCGGGAGGGCGTCCTTCAGTGCTATCTTGACCTTGATGCCGTAGAGGCCAAGTTTCATCAGGACGTCGGTGGTGGCCTCACTCACCGACCTTTCGGCTGTGTCCCCGCTCTTCGGCACTATACCTGACCTGTACTTTTCCCCGTGAGATCTGTCGCTTCGGAGCTTACCTGCGACTGAGATTTCGACACCGGCAGCTCCTGCGTTCATTATGTTGTTCACGGACCATTGAGCAGCCCTTCTGAATGCAGTGCCGCGCGAGACGATCTGGGCGATCCGGGCGGCCATGATCCTCGCATTCAGCTCCGGATTCTCAACCTCGGTAACCGCAATCTGGGCATTCGGGAGGCCGAACTTGGCGGTGACTTTGTCGGTCAGGTCCTTGATGCCAGTGCCCCGTCTGCCTATTGCGAGCCCAGGCCTTGCGACGAAGACCTTCAGGGTCGTGCCTACAGGAGACTTTTGAACCTCGAGCCCTCCGTAGCCGGCGTCTTTGAGCTCCTTCTCGAAGAACTCGTCCAGCTCGGCGTAGGACCGGCTCGTCGTCAGAATCGACTTGACGGTGGTTCGCTGCTGGACGGACATGCCTATACTTCCTTGCCTACGACTTCGATGTGGACCAGTTGGTGGAAGTTGGGCGAACTCCTACCGAAGGCCCTCGGGGTGTAGTCCTTCGTAGTCCTTCCGGCATAGCCAGCCGCGTGTATGATTCGGATCCTGTCTGTGTCGAGCCCCTTGAACTCCGAGTTTCCTTCCAGGTTGTGAAGGACGGCCAGATACGCCTTGGCGGTCTTTACGGGGTAGGAGCCAGTGGGGAACCCCTGGAGTTCGCTCCTGTGGCCGACCTTTAGTTTGTGTCTCCTGAAGGCGACGGGCATCTTCTTGCTCTCCACGAGCTCAAGAAGCTCGATTGCCTTCGAAAGCATCATTCCTTTGATTGTAACTGCTATCTCTCGAGCAGCCTTGGGGGATACGTTGACCTCCCTCCCGCTAGCCCTGACGTGTATCGCTGGGTCGAAACCCTCGAAACTGTAGCCGTAGTGAGGCACTTTACCCCTCTCGTGAACCCGGCCGATTGTGAGTGCGGTTATAAACGTGTCTTTCATGAAAGGGGCGAAGGCAACTAGAAAACGGCCGTTTGCTTTTCGTCTCCCACAGTTTTCAACCCAGCGCATCAGCTTGGGTGGATGCCCTCGCCGTGCCTCTAGCCCACTACAACCAAAGTGACGGTCCCGACGGCGAGGAAGAAGGCCATCAATAAGAAGACAAACACGTTCAGTAACCACGCCCGCCGCGTGGGGTGCAACCACTCGATCGCTATCGTTCTGAGCCCGTTGAATCCGTGTATGACTGCTGCGAAGAGCAGGAAACCGAATATCACCTGGTAGTAGGTCAGGTTCCCGGTCGCGTAGCCGAACGATAGGGTGGCATCGAAGGCTTTGCCGGCCAAGGGACTGTGCAGCAGCAGGTGAAATGTGAGCACAAAGACGAGGATCGCGCCTGTTACGTATGTGACCACCATGTTCCAGGATTCCTTAACAAGGCTCCCCCCATTCACTTTGGCGGGCTCTGCCATTCTCATATCACTCCTACGCCTGCTAGTAGGTATACCGCTGCCCATACCCACAGGGCGAGAACAACTCCCGTTATCGTCCAGACAGCGATCTTCTGATTCTTCCCTAGTGAGGTGGGAGAGTATGGGTAAACAGGGAGGATCGGTTTCCCCATGAACCTCCCGAAAGCCTCGTTGAGGAGAAGACGAATCCCGTTGCCTCCGTGGTAGAAAGCGGAGCCGGCAACTATCCAAAGGCCAACCAGCTCCAGAGGGCCAAGAGAGTGAAGAGCTGCCATGGTGTTTGCCCAAGCGGCAGCGCCTCCTCCCAGTTGGAAGGTCTCGAAGATGTGCGCCATAAGATAGCCAACGAGGATAACTCCGGTTATGCGGTGAACCGTGTAGCTCCACCTCTCGAGATTGAACCTGACGGGGTTGAGGCTGGGGATTAATCCCGACTTGAACCTCTTGTCCCGCTTCAACTCTTGGCGCCTCCGAAGTCAAACGGCGGGGGCTTCACGCCCTCCTTGGCCGTTACCGCTACATGCGGAGGGACGAGTCTGGAGCCCTCCTTTCCGCGTCTCCTCAGGATCCTTTTCTTCAGTACCTCCATCCTTGCAAGCTGCACTGCCTTGGCCGGGTCGACGTCCTTGGGACAGACGAAACTGCAGGCTCCGGCCATGTGGCATCTCCAGACCCCGTGGGAGGTGTCAAGAAGATCGACCCGTTTCTCCCACCCCTCGTCCCTCGGGTCCGCCATGTACCTGTACGCCTGGGCGACGGCCTGCGGCCCTGTGTAGAACGGATCGAGAGCCACGGTCGGGCAGGCGGCGTAGCACAGTGCGCACATGATACAGTAGTCGAACTGGAGGAACTTCCTCACCTCTTCGCTGAGCACCCGGTACTCCCTGTCAGAAGTGTCCCGTTCTTTGATGTCGTTCCTTATGAGGTAAGGCCTTACCGAACGGTGGAGGTCGAAGAAGGGGATGATGTCGACCACCAGGTCCCTGATTACGACCATGTTGTGCAGCGGCTCGATGTATATCGTTCCTTTGTTGAAGGAAGAGACCTGGGTCTGACATGCGAGCATTGGACGCCCCTCGATGGTCATGCCGCAGGATCCGCAAATACCCATTCTGCAGCTATGCCTGTAGCCGAGGGAGCTGTCCTGCCTCTCCCTTACCTCTGTCAGGGCGTCAAGGATGGTCATCCCCTTTCTGTACTTGACGTCGTAGCTGGCGCGCTTGCCGCCGGACCGGCTAATTTCGAGTCTAATGTTTTCCATGCTCACATCTCAGTACTTCCTCTCCACCGGCTTCCACAAGGTAATCGTCACAGGGGAGTAGCTGAACGTCGGCCCTTCGGCCGTCCTCATGGCGAGGGTGTGCTTCAGCCAGCCGGCGTCGTCCCTGTTGGGGTAGTCGGTGCGGGCGTGCCCTCCCCTTGACTCCCGCCTGTTGAGGGCACCCTGGGCCACCACTTCCGCCAGCTCCAGCATAACGCCGACTTCGAGCACATCCTGGAGGTTGTAGTTGAAAACATGACCCGAGTCGGTGACCTTCACACCCCTGAATTCTTCCCTCAGGGCTCTCACTTGCCTGACCGCGTCGCTCAGCCCCGCTTCGTCCCTGAACACGTAGACACATTTGTCCATGACGTCCCTGAGCTTCGCCTTCACAGAGTAAACGTCGGCCGTTGAAACCTCCCGCCTGAACAGGTCCCTGAAGATCCTGTCCTCCTCGGCCGAAATGGCTGTACCGCCCGCCGATAAGGGCGCCCCGGGTTCGGACTCCAGATAGGAGACGACGTCCTCTCCGACTATTCTCCCGTAGACCAGGCATTCGGCCGTGGAGTTGGCCCCCAGCCTGTTCGCGCCGTGTATGCTAACACAGGCAGACTCGCCTGCGGACCAGAGGCCCTTCACGAGGCGCCCGTCGCAGTCGAGCACCCTCCCGTTGCCGTCTACTCTGATTCCTCCCATGGTGTAGTGTGCCGTCGGCTTAATGCGGATTGGCTCTTCGGCAGGGTCGACCCCGATGAACTTCATCGAAAGCTCCTTGATGAAGGGAAGCTTGGCGTCAATCTTCTCCTTCCCTAGGTGCCTGAGGTCCAGTTGGAGATAGGAGAGCCCCGAGTCTCCATCGGTGAATCCCCTACCTTCATTGATTTCCTTCATCATCGAACGGGAGACGACGTCCCTCGGAGCGAGCTCCATCTTCGAGGGTGCATACTTCTGCATGAATCTCTCCCCCTTTGAGTTCACCAGGTAACCCCCTTCACCCCTCGCCCCCTCGGTGATCAGTATGCCAGTCGGAATAAGGCCCGTCGGGTGGAACTGCATGAACTCCATGTCCTCTATCGGGAGACCGGCCCGGTAGGCCAGGCCGATGCCGTCCCCTGTGGTGCTCACGGATGTGGCCGTGAATTTCCAGAGCTGGCCAGCACCACCCGTGGCGATTATGCCGGCTCTCGCTCTGAAATAGGCGAGGGTGCCCGTCCTGAGCCTGATTCCGATGAACCCCCCAAACACCCCGTCTTGAACGACCAGGGAAGTGACGAATGTCTCGTCGTATCTAGTCCAATTACTATGTTCCTGCAGCTTGTCGTAGAGTGACCTCATCTCGAAGAACCCGACCTTGTCCTGGGCGAAGGTGGCCCGATTGAAGCTGTGGCCCCCGAAGGGCCTCTGTGCTATTCTTCCGTCCTCCTTTCTGCTCCAGGGAGTCCCCCACCGTTCCATCTGCCTGATCTCGACAGGGCAGAGGGAAACGAACTTCCAGACAGAGTCTTGGTCCGCCAGGAAGTCGCTCCCCTTGATGGTGTCCCATGCGTGCAGCTCCAGGCTGTCGCCTTCCTCAGGGTAAAGGACCGCCGCGGTCCCGCCCTCGGCAGCGACAGAATGGCTGCGCATCAGGGCGAGCTTAGAGAGCACACCGAGCGTCTTTCCCGAATCCCCCCAGCGGGAAAGGACCTCGACTGCGGCCCGCATGCCCGCGAGACCACTCCCGACGATGACAACGTCGTGGTCAATGGTCTCGACCATGACATTCGGCGCCCGAGCGGGGGTTATACGCCGAGAGCCTAATTTGTAAGGATTGGGTTGAGGGCCCTTCTCGCTGATGCAGGAACGTGATTTTTCAGGAAGGTTTCCCGGAGGAAAACCTAAGAACCGTCGGGGTCGGCCCAGTTAAGGAGCATCGGCTTGGTTGAGACCCTCAGGCACGACCTTGTCATAGTTGGGTCAGGAATAGCAGGCCTCAGGGCCGCGATAGAAGCGGCGCGCGTCAGCGCGGGGAAGGCGGACATCGCTGTCCTTACAAAGGTCCAGGCGATGAGAGCCCATTCCGTGAGCGCAGAAGGGGGGACCGCGGCGGTGCTTTACCCCGAACTGGGCGACTCGCTGGAGTCGCACCTCTTCGATACGGTGAAGGGCTCTGACTACCTCGCCGACCAGGACGCGGTGGAAAGGTTCGTTAACATGATGCCTGCAGAGATTTACCAACTCGAGCACTGGGGGCTCCCCTGGTCGCGCAGGGAAGACGGCAGGATAGCCCAAAGATGGTTTGGGGGGTACAGCTACCCTCGGGCAACATACGCCGAAGACAAGGTGGGGTTCTTCGAGATGCAGACCCTCTACGACACAGCCACCAAGTACGCCAACATAAGCTTCTACCAGGAGTGGTTCGCCACGTCAATCCTCTCGGAAGGAGGTGAATTCAAAGGAGTCACAGCCATCGAGATGAAGTCCGGGAACTTCGTCCAGATTCTCGGGAAAGCGGGAATCATGGCCACCGGAGGGGCGGGGCGTCTGTACAACTTCGCTACCTATGCGTACAGCTCAACTCCCGACGGCCTGGCTGCCGCCTACAAAGCGGGGGTACCCCTAAAGGACATGGAGTTCATCCAGTTCCACCCCTCCGGTCTCATTCCATCCGGCATACTGATCACAGAAGCGGCCAGGGGAGAGGGAGGAGTGCTGCTGAACAGAGATGGTCAGAGATTCATGAAAGATTACGCACCGAACAAGCTGGAACTTGCTTCGAGGGACGTGGTATCGAGGGCGATGATGACCGAAATCGAGCAGGGGAGGGGGTTCAAGGACGAGGCGTCGGGGCTCGACTACCTCCACCTGGACCTGTCCCCCGTGGGGGCCGAGAAGATAAAATCCAGACTCTCCCAAATCAGAGAAATAGCAATCAAGTTCAGAGGGATCGACCCGGTGGAGAAGCCCCTGCCAGTGCGGCCGGTGTGCCACTACGTCATGGGAGGGATTGACACCGACATCGACGGGGCAACAAGGATGAAGGGATTGTGGGCGGCGGGAGAAGCGGCCTGCGTCAGTATCAACGGCGCGAACAGGCTGGGGGCCAACTCCACGGCCGAATGCCTCGTGTGGGGGAAGATCACGGGTGCAGAGGCAGCGAAGTATGTCGAGGGGCGGCAGGCCCCCACGCCTCCGGCGGAGCTAGCCACCATTGAGGAGAAGAGGATATTCGACGGGATTTTCCACGGCAAGGGTGGGACTAACCCCTACGAGGTGAGGGACGACCTCCAGAAGCTCATGGCGAAGGATGTGTTCGTGTACAGGACGGGGGAAGGGCTATCGGAGGCGCTTACGGCCATAAGGGAGCTCAAGAGAAGGGACTTCCTTCACTGTGAAGACAAGAGCAGGGTGTACAACACGAATCTGAGCGACGTCCTGGAAGTGGAGAGCATGCTCGACGTAGCCGAGGTCGTGGTGGTCGGCGCCCTCGCAAGGACAGAGTCAAGGGGCGCCCACGCGAGGAGGGACTATCCCGACAGGGACGACAAGAATTGGTTGAAACACACGCTGGCCTACCGGGGACAGGATGGGCCGAGCTTAGAGTACTCCAACGTGATATTGACGAAGTATCAGCCTGCGGAGAGGCATTACTGACAAACCGCAAATAGGAGTGGCGGAGGCAATCATGGCGGTGGGGGAAGAGAAGGCGAGAAACAGACGGGGAATCCGCGGGTGGCTTAACCCCTACCACTATAACGCCGAAAGGTGGGCCTACTTCTTCCAGCGGGTCACAGGGGTCGCCATACTGCTGTATGTTCTGGGCCACCTTGGAGACACGAGCTTCTTCGTCGGGGGGCCGACGGGGACGGGCCCGAGTTCCTCCGCCTGGGCGTTCATAGGAAGCATCTTCGAGAACTCGTTCGGCCACATCATACTGATATTGGTCGTTTTGTTGCTCTTCTTTCACGGCGTCAACGGTGTCAGGCTCATCCTCGCCGAGCTGGGGCTGATACTCAGGAAGCCCTCTGCCATAGAGTACCCATACAAACCCAAGGGCCTAGGCTACGGCCAGAAGGTTCTGATCTACGCAGCCATCGCGATCGCTGCGGTGGCAGCAGTCTGGGCCTTCTTGGTCCTCTTCGAGGGGATGGGATGAAAGAGTCCAGGCTCGTGCTCGTCCAGTATGCGACCGCAGTGGCCGCAGTGGCGCTAGTGTCGGTCCACCTGATAATGCAGGGCGTGATCTATCCCTATACCACAGCCATTTCTTTCGACAACATTCTGTCGGTCTACAGGAACGGCTTCTACGCCATCTTCCTAGAGGCGCTGCTGGTGGTAGTGCTTGTCCACGGTTTCAACGGGGTCAGGATAATCTTGAACGAATTCAGGCAGACGAAACCCTGGGCAATGTGGGTGGACGCAGCGACCGTCTTTGCAATAATAGTCACCGTCGCCTACGGGACCAGGACCGTGATCCTGGCGGTGTTCGGAGGTGCGCCAGCGTGAATGAGGTGAGGCTGATCGTCCAGCGGTTCGACCCCTTCGAGGATGTCGAACCGAGGATGTTGGAGTACGCCGTCCCCAAGTGGGAAGGGATGACGGTCCTTGATGCTCTGCTGTACGCCCGGGATTATCTTGACCACTCCATCGCGCTGCGTTTTTCTTGCAGGCAGGCATCCTGCGGCTCCTGCGGGATGAAGATCAACGGGAGGCCCAGGCTCGCGTGTTACACTCAGGTGGCGGAGCTCGGCGGAAAGAAAGTGGTCGCACAACCCATGGACAATTTCGCCATTATCAAGGACCTTGTGACAGACATGGAGTCATTCTTCGAGAAGCACAGAGAGCTATTGCCCTATCTGAGCCGGGCCGACCCCCGGGAGCTGGATAAGCCGTCGGCCGAATACATAATGAAGCCTGAGGAATTGGAAAAGATACTCCAGTTCACCTACTGCATAAAGTGTGGCCTCTGCACTTCCTCGTGCCCGACCGTCGCCACAGACTCCAAGTTCCCAGGACCACAGGCGCTCGCTCAGGCCTACAGGTACATCGCGGACCCGAGGAACGAGGGGGGTGAGGAAACGCTAAGACTGCTCGACGACACACACGGTGTGTGGCGGTGCCACTTCGCCGGTTCCTGCTCTTTCGTATGTCCAAAGGGCGTAGACCCGGCTCTCGGAATCCAGCTGCTGAAGCGCCACGTGATGTCGGGGAGGGCACCGCGCAAGAAAGGAGAGGGAGCGAAGGTCTGGGCAACATCCTTGGATACGCCCTCTCAGAAATGAAAGGTCCATGGCCGGGCATAATTTACTTCCAGTTGGGTAGATGATCTGGAGGCTGCCCGACACGATTGCGAAGAATCTGAATCTCCGGCGGCCGCTCGACAGCCATGTCCCCTGAACCTAGGCTTTGATGGAGCCTGATCTCGTCGCGGCGGTGACGCAGATGCGCTCGGGTGCTTTCCTCGCCCCCGTGATCATCGTTCTGGCTGTTACCCGTTGGCTGCCTATGGGCTCGCCTGTTACCTATCGCCCGGCTAGGGCGTTTCCCCGGACCAGTCGGAATCCTCGAAGTGAGCACCGAGGTAACCGTAAACCCCAGTCTTCAGAACCTTCATGCCGAGAAGGGCACACTTCACCCTTGAGGGGCCGAGGTCCGGGTTGCCCAGCATCTTGAAAATGTCTTCTTTGGTGACCTCCCTGACCCAGTCGAGCTTTTTCCCCTTCGCCAACTCGGTGAGCATCGAGGCCGAGGCCTGGCTTATGGCGCACCCCTTGCCCACGAACTTGATGTCTTCGATCTTCCCCCCCTCCCCCACCTTTATCTGAATCTCTACCTCATCTCCGCAGAGAGGGTTCGTGTCTCTGGCGTCTATGTCAAACTCCTCCAGCTTCCCGAAGTTCCTCGGGTTCCTGTAGTAGTCGAGGATTAGCTCGCGGTAAATGTCAGCGCTGCTCATACTTTGAAGATGCCTCCCGCCTTCTCGATGCCCGCCTTCAGCGCGTCGACATCGTCGTATGAGTTGTAAACGTGGAAGCTCGCTCTGCTGGTCGCCGTCACATCGAGCCAGCGCATAAGAGGCTGGGCGCAGTGGTGCCCTGAGCGTATGGCGATGCCTTCCTCGTCGAGGACCGTAGCCAGGTCGTGAGGGTGCACATCTGCGAAATTGAAGGAGATCACTCCGGCCCTCTTCTTGGGGTCGAGGGGCCCGTACTGGTGGAACCCCCTTATCTCTGATAAGGCTTGCAGGGCGTAATCAAGGAGCCGGACCTCGTGCTCCCTGACCTTGTCCATCCCGAGGTCTGTAAGGTAGTCAACTGCGGCGCCCAGGCCGATGGCATCCGCTATGTTCACGGTGCCTGCTTCAAACTTGTAGGGGACGTCGTTCCAGGTCGAGTGGTCCAGAAAGACCTCCCTAATCATCTCGCCACCGCCGTGGAATGGCTCCATCTCCTCTAGAAGTTCCTTCTTGGCTACCAGCGCGCCAATCCCCGTTGGCCCAAGCATCTTGTGCCCTGAGAAGGCGTAGAAATCCGCTCCGATTGATTCAACGTTGACAGGCATGTGCGGGACCGCCTGCGCCCCGTCTACTAGCGTGGTGGCTCCTACCTTTCGCGCCATTTCGCAGATTTTCGCGACGTCGTTGATGGTGCCGAGGACGTTAGAACAGTGGGCGACAGCAACCAGTCTCGGAGATTCCCTCAGAAGGTTCTCGAGGCTCTCCACGTCGAGGGTGCCGTCAGGTCGCAGTCCGACGAACTTCAGCGTCGCGCCATTCCGCTTTGCCAGCAGCTGCCAAGGAACGATGTTACTGTGGTGCTCCATAAGGGTGGAGACGAGCAAGTCCCCCTTCTTCACATTCGTCTCGCCCCAAGCAAAGCGCACGAGGTTCGTCGCCTCCGTCGTCCCCCTCACGAAGACGAGTTCCTTTGGCACTACACCAACGAACCCCGCGACCTTCCGCCTTGCCCCCTCATAGGACTCGGTGGCCTCCTCGGCCAAGACATAGACCGCTCTGTGGACGTTCGAGTTGTGCGCAGAGTAGTAGTTGACCAGGGCGTCAATCACGGCTTTCGGCTTCTGGGTCGTATTGGAGTTGTCGAGGTATACGAGCCTCTTCCCGTGGACCATGCGCTTCAGAATCGGGAAGTCGGCCCTAACTTTCTCGATGTCGAGTACTTCGGACTTGAGCAATTCAGAAGACTCCCTCAGACTTCGACAAAAATCGTCTCACCCTCTATTTTAACATTGAAGCGCCTAAGTGGAATCTCAGCGGGTGGGTTCATGACCTGTCCAGTCTTTAGATCGAACTGCGATAGGTGCAGCGGGCAGACAACCCTGTCTTCGAGGACGAACCCTAGGGCGAGGTCAGTCTCTTCATGAGTGCAGATTCCACTGACGGCGTAGACCTCCCCCGCTATCTTCGAAAGGAGAATATGACTATCATCGATATCGGCAGCGGTCATAGAGCCCTCAGCGAGTTGCGACAGTTCCATGACCCTGACGAAACCCGTCATTCAATCTCCTCCGATTTTCTGTGTTGCCTGGCAATTTCGCAACCCCCTCCCCCCTTAGTGTTAAGCCTCGGCGGACGTCCTATTAGCAACGGAACCGGACTCATTTGCTGGCGACTTTGGAAGGAACACGCAATATCTGCTCGAGTCCATCCATTGAAGATTACTTGATCCAGGTGATGCCCCACGAACGCAGGATTGGCACTAGCCCCATGGAGGCAAGGGACAGGGGAAACTGGATAGACACGGAAGGTGCCATTTCCGCGTATTTCTTGAAGAGTGGTCCAAGCACGGGTTCGTTCAGATGCAGCATCCACGTAGTTCAAAACGAAAGGGCGCCACTTGATGAGTATGCCGCAGGTGCGATCCACGACGGTGTCCCGTGCCTTGTCTACTTCAACAGCGCCTCCCACGCAACTCATGCGTATATCCAAGGGATAAGGAACGTGGATAGAGAAATCAGGCTGACTTGTGCTTCCATCAGAACGGCAAACAAGTGGCGCCAGATTAGGCGGTTCTATGAGTTGGTCGGCGCGACCGAACACAGACGGGATATTTTGGCTGGACATCAAACTTCTAACGATACTTGTAGTGGCGCTCGAAGATGTCTTCGGAATCTTTGACCTCGGGAGTGAGCTCACCGGTGGCTGCGAGCAGAGCCTCCCGGTCTATTAGTCTGCGCTTCTCACCCTGCCACTTCCCCTCGATCATGAACCTGGCACCTTCCCTCGTCTGCTCGATCGGCACCCTCGAAAGGACTGGCTCGAAGAAACCGAGGACGACCATCTTCCTGGCTTCATCGTGAGAGAGTCCCCTGGCCATAAGGTAGAACAGCTGCTCCTCGTCTATCTGGGCGACCGACGCAGAGTGCGTGGCCCTTACCTCGTTGTTGTCGATTTCGAGGCTCGGCACACCGTCGGATTTCGCGGTTCTTTCCAAGATCATGGCGTGGTGGGCGAGGTATGACTTCGAATTCTTCGCGGCGTTAACAATCTTGATCATCCCCTTGTAGATGGACTGGGACTCCCCCTTGAGCACCCCCCTTGCCTGGGCCGAGCCCGTCGAGTCCGGAGAGTTGTGAATCAGGTTTGTCTCGTAGTCGTACCTCTGCTTGGCGTCTGTGAAGAATATCTCGAACCCCTCGGCAAAGGAACCCCTCCCGTTCAGGAGGAAGTTGGTCCTCGAACGGGATATGGAAGACCCCAGTGAGAGGGCACTCACCGTGGCGCGGGAGTCGTTGGTAACCTCGACCGCCCTGTTGGAGACGTGGGCTGTCTGGTCATCGAGGAGCTGAATGGATGAAAAGTCTGTGTGCGAATTGGGCCGGGCGAGAATCTCCGTTGTAGAGGCGACGAGTGCGGGAACAGAAGGCCCCTTCGAATACAGCTCTTCGAGGAAGACCATCCTTGCTTCCCGCTCCGCGATTATGAAGTTCTGTTCGACGATGGAAGTCTTAGGTGACTCGAGCAGTAGCATCCTGCGGAGGGGCCTGTCCAACACTACCCCTTCCGGAACCCTGACGAAAGTTCCGCCATTGAAAAATGCGTTGACGAATGCAGCAAACTTGTCACTCTCTGACTTGACTAGCCTCCCTTCGACGAGAGCCCTTACCTTTGCCTCCTCTGCAGCCAGCGCCTCGTGGAAAGACATGAAGCTGACCCCCTTTGAAGCAGTATCGCCGCTGAGCTCTGCGTGAACCTGGGTCTCGTTACCCTGGAGGAGTATGTCCGTCTCCTTCCCTGTAAGGTACTCGCCGAAGAAGCTCCTGAAGTCGATGGCTGTCTGCCCGGGCACCACCGTAAAACGCTCCAGGGGGAACTGGAAAGTGCTGACGTATTTTGTGTACAACGGGTTCTTCTCGGGAGGGAGCGAAGTGAACTGCCTGAACGCCTCTAGCCTCGATTTGGTGAGCCAGGAGGGTTCCTTCAGAGATGCAGAAATCGCCCTGACCAGGTCCTCGTCAAATGAAGACACCGCCGTCTGGGACAAGATGACCGGGTTCTCCGACGTGGGCCCCTAGCCGACCGCGTTGGTCATTTCGAGGGACATGAGGCGGTTGAACTCCACTGCATATGTCATAGGGAGCTCCTTCGCGAAGGGCTCCATGAATCCGTTAACCACCATGCTCAGTGCATCCCCTTCCGATATCCCCCTCGACATCAGGTAGAAGAGCTGCTCCTCTCCAACCTTCCCTACACTGGCCTCGTGGGTCACCGTAGCGTCGTCCTCCTGAATCTCCATGTACGGGTAAGTGGCGGTGGTGCTTATCGGATCGACGAGCAGGGCGTCACAATTGTGGGACACGACGTTAGATAGCAAATAGGTATGGTCTGAAGTCTCCAAATTAAGGACGGGTCCTTTGTACCTCAGATGTTCGACCTTGCGGATTGGAACGTACAGGAATTTCTCGTCGATTCTCGCCTGAACGTTTCCATCTGTGTTGCACCTCACATCATACTTGTCTTGAACCCTTACCTTCCTGCCCTGGATAATGTCAGGTTTGGAGGCGTTGGTTATTCTGAAGAACAAGCCATCACGAGCACCCAGCAGTTGTGTCTGCATAGCCAACAGCTTGGATGTTGTCACAATGTGGGTAACGTTTCTCGTGCCAACCGAATTCAACGTCCGTGTCCCGTCGCCTCTGATATATCCTTCTAAGAATGAATTGACGATGTCCTGGTCGACGTGCAACATAATGAAGTCAGGGATCTTCTTGTTTGGCGCACCCGACCCGCACCAGGATGCGAAAGCCCTCGAAAGAACCCCGGCAAACACCACGACCTCCATCCCATTCTCGCTCCTGCTCTTGTAGCGCTTCACGCTGTAACCGAGTTTACCGAAGCCCTCGGCTATGAAATCAGCCAATCCTGTCTCCTCCGAGCTAAGTGCGAACCTCAGTTTGTCCTGGGAGGAATACCCTTCGGCAACATAAACGCCAATTAACTCTGCGGTTTCTCTATTCAGAGGGAAAGCGACCGAATGCCCTTTGCTGAGCATGATATGTACCCCCTTCATGTTCTTGGCGAACGGTGTAATGTCTATCTGGCTAACGTCGACGTTGCCTTTCAACCTTGGCAGGAGCAGGTAGTCGCCGTCGGCTGAGGAACGCTTTGCCAAGAGTTGCGAGGCCGGCTTCCATGAA
>Ga0187782_10000600_pt1 | contig 24810 bp, 41 predicted proteins | sample 0715_SJ02_MP15_2_FD_132454 | JGI IMG/M metagenome (GOLD analysis project Ga0187782, IMG submission 132454) | Tropical peat soil microbial communities from peatlands in Department of Meta, Colombia - 0715_SJ02_MP15_20_MG | ecosystem: Environmental > Terrestrial > Soil > Wetlands > Peat | place... | reverse complement strand
GTCGAGTACGCGATCTTGGCCGTGCTCATTACGCTGATCAATGTCGGCGCAGACACGATTACTACATCGCCGAATGATTCCACGAGTCCGCAAGGATTTCGTTTTTCGCAGGCTCTCGAAATTACGTCCGGTGCTGCCGCGATGTTCATATACGCGGCGTACAACGGAGACGGATTTTGGTGTCCAATTTTTCCGACTAGCGGTTGATGCGTATGAAACTCAGCCGAAATCCAAAAGAGTGGGCAGCGCGCGAAGTAGAAACTGCATTCGCAGCGTGCAAGCGCCGTGGTGGTTTTGCGTTCTGGCAACAGAAACGCTGGTGGATCGAGGACCAGCACAGCAAGAAAATCTACGCCGTAGAAGATGCCACTCCAGGCTGTGCGAGCGGGCTCGATTTTCGACGTGTGGCAGCACCGCTCAGTCGAGCGCGTTCACGTCGCCGTCGGCATAGATAACCTACTTACGCCGTTGCGCAGCCTCGGCGAATTGCCGTAGCCGCTGCGCCGCCCATGCACAGTTCGCTGGGAATCGTAGTGTCGAGTCTCCGATCGCGGCGTAGCCACCGCGATAGCCTTGCAGTGCGCAAAGCCAACGCTGTTCTTCTGGCAGCGTGCTGCAAACAGGATCGTTGAACCATCGCGCCAAGAGTGCTGCGTGTTCGCGATATATCTCGACGAGGTTTGGCACGTTACGTGGAACCTGCCGTCACTGTGCGAACGCAATGCCCTGTCGCGTCAACGCGCCACGTAGAATCTGCGCCCATACAGCGTGCGCGGTTGAGCACCCAGTTAGGCCACAGCGTCTTCTGGCACGTACCATCGAAGGCCGCATTACCACAGGCACGGTAGAGCAACGTCAGCCATAGATTGCCGCGAACGCGTGGATCAGCGCTGAGCATCTCCAGTTCGACGACACCTGCACGCATGCCTTCTCCGACATCCCGTGACCAAGCATCGCAATCGCTATGAGGGCGGTGGATGTCCACGGGATTGACTTGCAGGATGCCACAAACTTTCCCTGTGCGGACCGTCGGATCTAATCGGCTCTCGCCCCACGCAATCGCCAGCAATAGCTCGGCCGGATACTCGGGAGTTTCGGCACGCACGGCTCCAACAACAGCTGGGAGCACACGATCAGGTTGCACGTCAGGAAGGCGATTTGCCTGCGCCCATAGCCAGAGAAAGTGAAAAACCGTCATGGTGCATCTTTCTGATCGGCGAACTGCGTTTCGATGTACGTAATCGCGAGCAAAATCTCGACGGGAAACGAAGACTCCTTGGCTACTACTTGAGCGGCCTCGACATGTGATCGGATGACGGCCTCTGACACATCGAACGTCATCGCTGCAATAGCTGCAACGAGTGCATCGGTCGACATGCGCGGGACCCTATCGTGCATATCCAGTTAACGCCCGTAGGCAACCTGGCTTTCCTCAACAGGAAGCTGAGCACTCAGCCCGAGAGCGAGAATGTTCTTGGCCGAGTTCACGTCTCGGTCATGGCGTGCGCCACACAAAGAACACACCCACTCTCTTACTCCGAGATCTGCGATACCTCGCGGCCTCGACGGTGGCAACATGCCGCACGCCGAACAGATCTGGGTCGTGAAACGTTCGTCCACTTCTACATAAGTTGCTCCGTGCCTGCTGGCTTTGTAGCGGAGCATGTTGCAGAAAGAGGACCATGAAGCATCAAGGACGGACTTAGCGAAGCGTGTCTTCGCGATTCCTGATCGAGCAACATCACCGACGAAGATCGCACCAAACTGCTGAATGATCTTCGTTGACGTCTTGTGTAGATGATCGCGCCTGGCGTTCGCGATCTTGTCGTGCAGTGCGCGAACGCGCTGCTTGTTGTTCGCGCGCTGCGCGATCGCGAGCTTTTGTTCGTACTGACGATAGACCTGCGGCGCTTCGATCTTCTTGCCGGTCGAGAACGTTGCGAACGACTTCAAGCCCAGGTCGATCCCGATGGGATCGACTCCGCAGTGCTTATCATCAGAAACGACAACGTGGAGGCAGACCCACCAGCGACCGCGAGCATCTTCGACGAAGCAACCGCCTTTGGTAACGTCAGGCAACGGCCGACGCTTAGCTCCGAAGAAGTGAAAATCGTGGCCGAGGTAGCAGACGAAGTTGGGACCTATCTTACGGGACTGTGCCGAGAAAGGGACCCAGCCAAGCGATCGCTTTGCTCCACCACTACGCCGAAAGCGCGGGCACTTCTTGTGCTGGTCGCGAGATTTCACAAACTGTGCGCAAACTTCTTGGACTGACTTTGCGTGAAAACGAAGGTCTTTAGACGTAGAAGCCGTCAGATATTGAAGGTCGTACTGCGATGGCCATGATGTGGCGAGGCCGTCGCGATAGTTTCGCTGGATCTTCTTCTGCGTCGCTACACAGAAGTTCCAAACCTGATTTGCGGCGAAGGCGTAACGGCGAAGAAGACGCGCGGAGCGCTTTCCCTTGACGCGGTATTTGAAGGTTAGGTTAGCCATCGTGTGTTGCGTGTGCCGGACCGATGTCCTTGGCCGCATTGTTTACTACGGTTGGACTGACAGAGCGAGCACTCACATAACTTTGGAGATCCCATTCAATGTGTGCGTAGATCGCGTTTACGATCGATGATAGGCTGCGAGCATACTCGCGCATCGAAAGTAGCCATCACATGGCCAAAAAGAAGCAAGCCAGCGACAAGATCAACATTGACCAACTCGCGAAGCTATTTGGGCTCCCGCCGTCGGATGATATCCAGGAGCTGAACAGTGATTACGTGTGGGAAGCGGGAGAGGCGGCTTACAGAGAAGCGCTAAAGGACGACCGATCGGAAAGCGCGGCCGAAGCCGCGAGGGAAAAAGCCGAGTTCGCTGCGCAAGATGATCTCTACGCAAACTGGTACGATGCCGTCGAGAGTGCCGCCTCTGACCTGTTCGAGAAGCATCACCTCGAACTTCACCCAGCCGGCAAATGGTGGCCGTCGACTTATCACGAGACCAAAGCTGAGGCCCGTCCGTACGACCTGAAGATCGTCCCGTCGATCTCATGGCTCGATGCTGCTGAAAAAATCCGCCAGACGGCTGACGGCGTCGGCTATGCCTATGTGGGCAATGACGTGAAAGAGTTTCTCAGCCTAGGACCGTGGACAGCGAGGCAAGCCGTCCTCGAACACCTCGGCGTAATCACGCAATATCCTGAAGTTTATGGCTCTGCATCTGCACGCCGTCTTTACGAGAGTGCATTTCGCTGAAGCACGAAGTTGATCGCGCGCGCGATCGACGGTACGGTAAGCCTTACCTCGCCCTATTTACAGGGCCCGGCTTACGGCAAGGAGGATCTCGTGGCACTGACCGTTCATCGTGAAGGGGCGAGCCCCAGTTTACTGAAGTACAGCGTCGTTGGTGGTCCAGAAGGCGGGCAGCTCGTACTTCCTCACGACGTACTCGTGCGGGATTGCGTTAGCGGTCCCTTGCGCAAGTACATCGAACGAGCACCGAAGTTCAGCGATGACCGCACAGCGTGCAAGTACCTCCTTTGCAATCCAGCTATGCGCGTCTTCGTGACGGCGCAGACACTCGAACGGCTTGCTATCGATGCTGGACGTGATGAGGCAGGGAAACTGACCTTGCGAATCATGGCCGAGCCGAATGCTTCGGCGATCATTGCGATCGAACACCGTCACAGTGTGGCGGCTTAGACATTTGTTTTTGAACAACATCGAAAGGAAAGAAGACCATGCCAGGCTCAGCAGTCGCTACACTCGAAAATGCCACACCGTACATGCTCCGCTACCGTGTAGCTGTCACTGGAGAAGGTGCTACGGTGACAATCCCAAACAATTCGGTGGCGGCTTCACCGAACTTGCTAGTCGATAGCCTCGATGGTTCACCTCTTCAAAAGGCCATCAACCAACCTGGACTGGCCAGCAACCTAGCAGCGTGGGAAGCGCTGATGGAGAACGAGAATCTACGCGTAACAACGGTTGCAGAAAGCACCGGCATTGTCAGTGCTGTAGGTGTTGACTCCAACCCAGATGCTACGGGCGGGCGTCCAAATGCGATAGTTAGTATGGAGGCTGCAGGAGGCACAGGGGCAGACGGCAGCTTCATCTCGCTGACGATCGAATTCCGGCACAGCATCGAGAGGTGATGTCGATTGGCCCAAACTCACCATGCTCGCAATCTCCACAGGACTAGGTCGCAGCGGTAGTGGTGGCCGTGGTGGAGGCCGCGGTGCCGGCCTAGCTGCAGCACTAGGTCGCGGCGGCGGTGGTGGTGGCCACGGAGGTGGCGGCCACGGCGGTGGTGGTGGCGGCCATGGTGGTGGCGGCCACGGCTTTGCCCGTAGCTTCGCCCATGGAGGAGGGCGCCGCGGTGGCTGGTGGGGCCGCCGTCGTGGTTGGGGCTATGGTTGGGGCGGCTGGTGGGGAGGTTATGGCAGTTGGTGGCCATGGTGGTACTGCAACTGGGGTCCCTATGGCTGGTCTTGTCCGTCTGGTGGACTTTTAGTTGTACCGCCAAGCTTGCCGCGGAGCTGCCAGTACGCACTCACACTGCCGACTGGCCTGAAGCAGTTTGTGACTGCACCATGTCCTCACGCCGTGACAGGACCGGTTACGGCGGCGATCACGCCTCTCTGATTCAGTCGTCGTTTTGTAACGACGTCGGTCGCGGCACCAGCTCAGTTAACGCTGGTGCCCGCGACGCGCGCGTTAGAAACGGATACGCAAGAGTGGTTGGTGCCCTATGTGCAAGCTCGGCAGCTACCGCGCACGTCTGACGTAACGTCGAGCAAACCGGCACGTTGGAGTAAGCAAGCGTCAATCGACGTCGAAGATAGGGACCGCCTGTAAAGCCTGTTTCGATTCCTACGACGACGCGCGCCAAGCCGGCGCGTGACAGTGCAGCCCACTCTCCAAGCTCGAAGCGCGCCTGTTGTGCGTAAGCTCGATTGCATCGATGGTTGACCTCGCGCGCGAGCCAGAACAACACGCAACCTGTCTGTGCTGCTCGTTCTATAAAGGCTGTCTCCCATTTTAGCTGTGCTTCAAATCCTCCAGTAAAACGCACGGAACGCGGCGATGCGACGTGAAGCTGTGGCGCCAGTTCATCCAAGACATCTATAGCTGTTGCTTGCCAGTCAGCAGCACCTTGAATAGGGCCATTCAAGTAAACCAAAGGACCTTCCAACTCATTCAAAACATCGACGTCGTCAGGTGCTTTGATGATGTGTCGAGACGCCATCTGGCACTTCCTTTGTGGTATGGTCGCAATGTTAACATGGCGCGCTCTGAACGTCGTCTAGTCGGCATGCGTTTACCGGTCGCACTGATCAAACGTATGAAGCGCCTGGTTATTGAGAACGACACGTCTATGCAAGCCATCGCGGAGACCGCAATCAGCCTGTACGTCGACCGGTGTCTCGCAGATATCAAAGCATCGAGATCGTCAAAATCACACCCGTCCTCGGTCTAGCTGAGACTACTACGCCAGGCGATCGCTCCTGCGATCATGGTAGGCTCATGGCATGCCGAGCGTTTTTACGATCGAAGGACTTACCGCCGCGCAAATTGCGCAACTAGGCAACGCAAGGGCTCAAGTCCCGGTCGTTCGCTATCCGCCTTACGGCAGTCCGTTAGCTCCTCACGGTGCTTACAATGTCGGATCGACGCGGCCTCCAACTCTTGTGTTCAATCCTGCGCACTTAGTCGTTGATCCACCGCGTGTTCGTTTGCCTGATCGTGGTCCGATTACTGACTATGGGCAGCAGTACGCGCCGCTGTTGATGATGCGACCGTACGTCAATCTCAGTGGCCCAGAAGACACCGAGTTCGCAGAGCGTCGAAACAACGTGATTGCGATTGCCTCAGCTGTTGGCCTCGCAGTAGCAGGTTGGTACGTGGGAGCATCTATCGGTAAGCGTCGCGCACGGATTTGAGGAGCAGATCGACGTGCTCGGTCAAATTCAACCGTACCAACAGCAGGAGAGGTTCACGTGTTCAGCGGCAACCTTGTCCGCAGTGCTCAAGCATTGGGGCGTGAATGTCGATGAGCCAACACTGACACGCGCCATCGGCGCGAAGCCCAAAATCGGTGCTGCGGCACCGCAGATTGCGAAAGCCGCACGGCAGTACGGCTTTGCTGCAGATGTACACACTTTTCGTTCTCTGGACGAGCTAGATAGCTACGTTGGGCGAAAACGCCGTAGTACTGGACGTCCAACGCTGCCTGTGATCGCTAACATCTTCAGTTTCACACGTCCTGGACAAGGCCATTTCGTTGTCATCGATGACGTCAACGATGCTCATGTCAGGATCATGGATCCCAATGCGCCGACCAACTGGCGCAAACTCACACATCCAGAAATGAAACGCCGTTGGATGGGTCGTGGAGGCGTTGGTATCATCGTTCGGCCGCGCAATGACGCAACACGAAAACGAGGACTCAGTGATATGGAAAATGCAGCACCTATAGCCAAAAAGAAGGGCGGTTGGGGCGCTCTCGCGCTCGTCTCATTGGCTTGGTTGGGGATCGTCGGCTTTGGCTTTTGGCGAAAAACGCAGTGGGAGCGAAAGTATCGCTACAGGCGCGTTGCTAGGACCTAGTAAGAAATGGCAGCTGAAACTGATAACTGCTTGCCTTCTTGGCACGCAACCTTCGCTCCGCTTATAGGCGGAGCTGCGGAGGCGATCCTACGTTCTGGCTGTAGTGTCGATTCGGCCGGTGACGTTGCATGCAGCCCAGAAACGATGCGCGCCAAAGCTGAGCAGCAGCTGCAAGCATCTGGCCTCTGGCCACCGAACAAGTCACTTACCTTGGATGTGTACGCGCTCGCAAGAAATGTTCAGAGCGAAGTAGGTACAGGCACGCCCGAAGAGCGTGTAGCTCTCGCGGAATCAACGATCAACCAAGCTGCGCGAAGAAGTATCAGTCCCGCACAACTCATTTTGTTGTCCAAGAACAAAAAGGGACTGTTCGGCATGATTGGAGGTGGTCGCGGACGCTTTACAGACTCACGCCAAGATCCATCGATTCTGGCGACGCTTATCGCCGACTTCGCGCTTTCCGGCCAAAGTCGAAGCTTCGCCAAAGGCGCCGATGACCAAGACGGACTGGAGTACCGATCCAGTTTTCCCGATCCTATGGCGCGCGTTCGACAGTACGCCAAAGAACAAGGCCGCTATTGGATAGGTCCGCTACCCGGTGTCGACCATTGGTTGTTGTCGTTATTTGCGCCGTACGGCTACACCGAATCTTCTCCAGAGGGGCAGGCACTACTTCAACGCGCAGAACAATATTTCGGCAATCCCAAATACAGTGATGGTCGTGTCGTTGCTGATATGCGACCCGTCTGGACGGGACTTTCTGTATGCGGTCAGGAGCCACTAGTCGTCGCGCAAGAAGAACAGCCCTCGCCGGCTCCTCCAGAACGCCCACAACCGCAACCGCCGCCCGTTCCTCCAGAGCAGCCGACTCAGGCACAGCCACCGGTACCGTCGCCACAACCTGCACCACCTGCGCCTGCACCACTACCAGCGCCACGACCGCTGCCGATACCACTGCCACGACCGGTGCCACAACCTGCACCAGTACCAGTACCACGGCCTGCGCCACCGCCAACAGTTGTTCAACTACCGCGGCCCAAATCACCAGCGCGTAGCATCTTGATCGGCTTCGCAGCGGTTGCGGGACTTAGTGCTCTTGGCTTTCTGACATACCACCTGACTGCAATGCGAGCTGCTTCACCAGTTTACGGTTGGCGGCGAAGACGATACCTGAAGCGCTACCAATGAAGATCAGTGGCGAACGCATCATCATTTTTGGCGACTCGTTGAGCCACCATGGCGACGACAACGCACCCGAGATCTGGGACGTCGATCAAGGTTCGTCGCGCATCACCTCGCAGCCTGGTGACTTGCTCGCTTCATTGCTAGCTGAACAAGGTGCTGTCGTTCGTATCGACGCCAACGTGGGCCGGTCTGCCCACAACTTTTGGTACCAACCGCATCCGCGGTTTCAGTTCACAGATCCTCAAGACCTGTTCGCATCTGATCGTTTATTCGCACCTACGTTGGTGTTTGTCATGCTTGGCACCAACGACATCGGATTGAATCTAGCGATCGACGCGCAGGACATGCAGCGCATCCGCGATGCGTACTTGAGAATGGGTGCACGCGATGTTTGGGCGATCGGACCACCGATTTTCGCTAATGCATCGATGAATGCACAAGCCGAGCCCGTCTACGGGATGCTTCGTAACGTATTTGGTGCCGATCATGTCATCGACGCACGACCGCTTAGCTCGACGACAAATCGTGCTCGTGATGGTGTGCACTTTCAGCCGGCAAGTGCAGCGAACTTCGCCTACGGGCTGCTAGATGCGATAGCTACACAAGGGCCTTCAGTACCCGTTGCTGTACCGCCAGGGCCAGAGCCCGCACCTCAGCCCATGCCGGCGCCTCAACCGCTGCCGACGCCAGCACCTCAACCAGTGCCACAACCATTGCCGGCGCCGCCAATGCCTCAGCCGGCGCCTGTGCCTATACCAGTGCCACTACCTGTACCTCGGCCAGCGACACGCCCTATACCATTACCGGCACCGCCACGTCCTGTACTTCAACCTGCGCCGTCGCGCATCGTTGTGCCGAAGCCTCGCCTGCCGATCGGCGAGTTTCTGCTTGGCTTTGTTGCAATCGCAAGCATCAGCGCTTTTGGTTACGCCGCATGGTATTTCGCACGGCGCCAGCGACCCGTAATCGCACGTCGCTGATCAATCCGTCGGCGTCGGCGACACCATCGCGCCGTTGGTCGTGATCGACACAGCAGACGCCGATGGCCTTCGAACGTCTCAAACGCGTCTCAGATCGCGCAGCAGATCTTCAGTGAAGTACAGATCGTTGTACCAGTACTGGAGTAATACAGCGCGATTCACTTCTACGAACATGAACAGTTGAGCCAAGCTCTTACCAACAAACGGAGGTTGCGACTTACCTGCTACGATCTTGGGTTCGCCGACACGAGGGATCGAAATCGAGATGCTGTTGCCCGCCGACGGCCGACCGGGAAACACCTTGATTCGCGGGCTGTGCTTGGCTCTTTGGTCTACGTCTTTGTAAACGTGAATGATGAAGCCGGTGCCGGTGGTTTCTGGCCGTAGGTCAGCCATCGAAAGTTCACCGAACATGGCTAACCTCCCTTCTTCGAGAGCGCGCTTCGTGTCGAAGTACCGCGTCCGAGCCACCGAAGGAGTGCTTGGCGTACAGCCGCGTGCGTTGAGATGCGCTGCCGAGCAGCACGTTGCTCGATACGTCGCCAGACCTCCGGCGTTAGACGCACCGACTTCACGACGGTCGGCCGCGCCTTCTCGTCGCGCCGTGGACGGCCAAGAGGAATGCAAACGCCGCCGGTAGCTACAACACGCTGATAGTAAGGATTCGAAGGTGAGCGGCTACCGTGCGGGAGCGATTGAATCGGAGTGAGAAGGCAGATCCCATTCCGCTGGACGTCAGCGTAGAACGGGTTACGCGCCGCCATCCTTCGTCTAATCTTCGTCTTCATAGCGACGACGCTCCTTTCGGTCTGCCTTCCGAGCGCTAATGATGCGGATGAGATCAGCTTCAATGATCTCGACGTGGACTACAAAGAGAAGCCGTTGCGCCTCCGATGTACCGATGAGAATCCCACGCTCCAAGTGAAGCGGTTCGGGTTCGAAAATCGCGAATGGATCACCAAAGACGGTCGCCGCTTCGGCAAAGCTGACGCCGTGCTTCTCCAGGTTGGCCTTGGCCTTCTTCGGATCCCATTCGAACCGCATCTCGCGTAAGTGTATTACTTTTACCTTACCGCGCAACGGCTTGCATGCTAGTATCAAGATGCAGAGCACTTGGCGCGAGAAGGACCAATGACCAAACGCAGAAGATCACTCGGTGTGCTCGGCGAACCGCTGACGAACGACTACCGTGCCATCGCTGCGATCGCCCAGCGGGAAATGAATCGGGCCGTACGACGTGACGATCCGATGGCCGGGCGCCAGGCGGTCAACAAGTCGTACCTCGCCGCGGTACACGCGGCTCGCGAGATCGTGGAGTGCTCGGGAATGACGTTCAGGACGAGTGGTGCGGGCCGGTCGTCGCGCGACATGGGCCGCGTCGCGACGCTCGTTGGCGAGCGCAAGCTCGTCGACAAGCCGACGCAGAACGTTCTGCGAGCGTTCAGTAAGGCGGCTGGTCAGCACAGGGCTTGTTTCTACGACGGCGTCTGCAGCATGCCCGAGATGGCCGAAACAGTTCGCTTCGTGCGTAAGGCGCTCAAGCATGTACCGCACACGTGCACAGTGCTTCGCCGAACGGGTAAGCAGGGCGCAGGCGCATAAACATGCTCGGGTCGCCGCAGGTGTATCGGGAACGCAACTTCGTGTTCAACATGTTCTTCAACGAGGGTAACGAACCTCCACACGTGCACGTCTTCCGCGCGGGTTGCAAGGCGAAGTTCTGGCTCTCGCCAGTCGAAGAGGTCTGGAGTCACGGTTTCAATTCAGCCGAGTTACATTGGATCGTCGAGCAACTGCGCAATCATCACAACCTTTTCATGGAGCGTTGGAATGACCTCAAAGCAAGGCAAAGGTAAGCCTCCTCCAGCTCCACGTAGCGTCAAAGTCGAAGACGACACGCTTACGATGCACCTCGACAATGGAAAGACCGTGACTTGCTCGCTACGACCTTTCCGTACGCTCATGCTGGCGCCAGAGCGGGCTCGTCGGCGTGTGCGTATTATTGGTCCAGGCATTGGAATCAGCTGGCCCGATCTCGGTTACGACCTTGGCGTTGAGGGACTATTGCGCACATGTCGTCCCGTGCGTCGTCGGCGTGCGGGCCGCGCTGGTTGAGAGACGTCACCGCAGTCGCGCTCGTCGATAACGCGGTCAATCCGTCGGCATCGGCGACACCATCGCTCCGGTACTAGTGATTAACTGACCGGACAGCACGCGGATCACGCCGAGGCCGCCACCGCCGCCTCCTCCACCGCCCACGTAGCCTCCCGAATATGTGGGAGTACTACCACCAGCAGTCGCTGTCATTGTGCCAGCTGCACCACTGCCGCCAGCACCGCCATCGGCCTCTGGGGTACTGGCGCCAAAACCGCCAGGTGCAGGCGTAAGTGGCGTCATTGGATTCGGATCGTTACCAAGGCCGCCGCCAGTAGTACTAGCACCACCTCCGGCACCACCTCCTCCATTAGCGAGGATTTTGGCTGATGCGCTAGCGTTCAGCGTCGGAGCAAAGAGCGCGATCATCCCTCCGGCACCGCCGCCACCACCGTTGCTAGTGTCAGCAAACCCAGCATCGCCGGAGGCGTTTACGATGCCGCTGATCGAAATGGTTCCACCCGCGAGTAGATACACGGCTCCGCCGCCATCACCATAGTCGTATGGTCCCACGCTGTGGGAGCCGCCCCAGCCACCTCGACAGCCGCCATGCAGCAATTCAGGCGGTGAAGCGATAGCAGCACCAGGCTTCCCTCCATTTGCAACGCCGTTCTCACCACCACCCGCTCCACCGGTCGTACCGAAGCTGCCACCTGCTCCTCCGCCTCCACTACCGGAGCCATTTGGTTCGCCTGCACCAGTTGGCAGACTGCACAAGGACGAATCAGCGCCCGCGCCGATTGTGCCGGCCACGAGGTGGCTTGCTACATCCACAGTGCCGGACACCGTGAGATCTCCCGTTGCCAAAAGCACGAGCGGTCCTCCGCCAGAGCCCTCAGCAACTATCGCCGACAGAGTCGCGGTGGCCGCGACGATGATGGAAGTTCTAGCCATGACACAGAGCGTGGGACCGCCTGTTTGCGGGATCAGGAGATCACATGCTGCCGCGGAGCCGGTAGCCACCGTCGAGTCGGTGGCGATCGTCGTATCGGTCTCGATGTCTAGCGACGAAGTTGGCGGCGTCTGAAGGCAGATCGTGAAGTTGCCTGAACCGAAGCACTTCTGCGCGTCGACGTTGCTGCCCTTGCTGTCGCTACCGGCATCGGTCAGCACGGCCGTGCACGCTGCAGTCGTTTCGCCTGTACGGCAAAGACCTTCGTCTCCACACGTGAGCCCGCTTGGGCAGCCGCTTACGGTATCGCAAGAAACACGGCAATCGCTGAACGAGTCATGATAGACGCAGCTCGCGACCAACGTCCCAACAGCGAGAACGAAAAACGTTGTTGAGATCGCACGGTTTGAAATCACCATGGCCGACTCCACGTAACTGCCGCACCACCGCGTACAGGCGTCGCAGCGATCGACAACCTCTGATCCTGCATGACGCCTTCGTACGTGAGCCACGTACCGATTCCGAGCGCGATCGCACCCGTACCTAGGGTCACCCACTCGAACGTTTCATCACGCTGGCCGCGCGCTTCGACGCTCTTTTCAGTAGTCCAGCTGCACGACACGCGACATGCCGTAGTGACCTGGTTACCGAGCAACGATGCTTCATGTCCGAAGTACGTGCTTGTCACGACCAGTGCAAGTCCGCCACCAACGACCGCCAGGCCGATTAACTTGTTCGAACGTGATGTACGCCTTGGCGTAGCAAAGCTCGGCGAAGCAAAGACCGGTGGAGCAAAGACAATATTCGGTGGTGGCGGCGTAACTTGAGCCTCTGGTGCGCATTTGGGCGTTAGCTCCTTCGCGAAGCCTTGAGCCATCGGCACTTTGTCGGAGTCACCTACCGCCAGGAACTTTTGATACGTCGTAAATGCGTCGCATGTTTGGCCTGCAAGACGCAGCGCTTGTGCCAGATCGTAAAGCAGCTCAGCTTCACCAGAGAGTCGATAGGACTCGCGCCAAGCGATGACAGCTGAGCTGTAGTCGCCGCGATCGTACGCAGCTTGGCCTTCGAGGTAGCGCTTTTCGGCTTCACTAGTTTCATCGGCCCATGCCGCGTGTCCTACACACAACACAGCTATGATCGAAAATACAACGGTCTTCATTTATGGATTCTTTCGATGATGCGCAAATGGATTCACAGTCGCGTCCCGTTCATTCACTTTTGGCTTTGGCGGCGGCGAAACAGGTTCTTGTACTGCTGATGTTGCTGGTGCTGGTTCTGGCGCTGCTGACGCTGCTGGCGCCGGTTCTGGCACTGTCACTTGCTTCGGCGCGCTTGGCGCAGCGACCGGTTTGTGTACTTCAGGTTTCGACAGTTTCACTTTCGCAGGCTCCGTAGGAACTGTCGCCGGCATGGTGACCGCGTCCTGCGGGATCGTTTCCACTTCCACCATGGCATCCACTTTTCGAGCATCTGCTGACGTGTTTGTAGATGCCGGTGACAGTGCATGCGAGCCGATGACTGCTGTGATGGCAGCTAAGCCAACACACACGATGCCCATCAAGATCAAGCGCCTGTCGTGTACACGCTCCACGGGCTCGATGGTTTGCGCACGACGCGATTGCGCTAAAAACGCGCGAATCTGCGCGAGCGAAGGACGTCGGTGCGGCTCCTTTCGAAGCATGGCATTCAGAAACGCGTCCATCGCAGGCGAGACGCGCGACGTGATGCTCGACGGCGTCGGCGGTGCCTCAGTTTGATGTGCGGTAACTAGCTCCGCTAGATTGTCGTAAACGAACGGCAGCCGACCGCAAATCAGTTCATACGCAAGACAGCCAAGGGAATACACATCGGTCTCGGGACCGACATCGCGCGCCGAACGGCACTGCTCAGGTGAGACGTAGTAGGCCGTACCGAACATCGCGTTGACAACAGTCTCTTCGGATCGGCGGTGACCTGTGAGCTTGGAAAGTCCGAAGTCCAGAATCTTTACGACTGGATACTGTTCGCCGATCTCATGCAGCCAAATGTTCCCGGGCTTGATGTCGCGATGGATAATTCCCGCTGCATGTGCCGCTTCGAGCCCACGTGCAATTTGGTCGAGAATCTCCAGCGCTTCATCGAATGACACCGGACCGCGTTCGATGCGATCGTACAGGCTCTCTCCATTTAGCCACTCCATCGCGAAGTAGCTGCGGCCGTCAGGCAGTGTCCCGAAGGTCAAAACGTCGACGATGTTGGGATGTGAGAGTCGTGCGAGCGCCTGCGCCTCCTGTTCGAAACGCTCTACTGCCTCGCGATCGGTCGACAAGTTCGCAGCGATCACTTTGATCGCGACCTTCTTGCCAAGCTTCTCGTGGCGCCCGCCGTACACTTGGCCCATCGCACCAGACCCGAGCAGCTTCTCGATTTCGTACTCGCCGACGAGCGTACCTGGCAGCAAGTGGACGATAGAGTCCGGCTCGACCGCAACCGTTATGTCGGACGGTGTGCCCGCGCTTGCGATCTCAGGCGGTTCGCTTGGCTCGCTCACACGAAGTCACCTTTCAGACTCACCCACAAGACGTCGTCGGTCGACGTGCTCTGGCACAAAGCGACCGTCACAAAGGACGACACCACCACGTTGGTAGATGCCGTCGCAAACGCTGTAGTCTTCACCGCACGCGGTACGTGGCCGCTCGCTGTAATCATGCTGCATCTCGAACCACGGCGGTTTTGGCCAATGCTTGCGCAGCCAGTTCAAGTTGACGCCGATGCAAGCTCCACCGATGCGACCGACAGGCTGAATTCTTCCGCGTAGAGCATCCAAGCCCCACGCCTTGCCTTCGCGGCTCTGTACGCATACTCCTTGGCTACCGCCGCGCCCGCGTACAGGCGCGCCTACAAGACCGACACCCGAATACTGTCCTGGAGGAACGATCGGATGAAGGACCACTGTGCCATTCTCGATGGAGGCGGTAGCGCTTCGGTCTGCGTCGCGAATCATTTGAACGATGTCTACGCCGGCATCGCCGATCGCTTCTGCAACACCGTTTGCACCCATCGAACGATGGAATGTATCGGCATCGATCATGAAGACCCAGTCGCAGCCGGCCTTCATCGCGTCATACGTAGCGACGTTGCGGCACAAGTCGATACCGTTGATGTGGTACTCGGCCATCCAGTGCAACCGAATCTTGTCTTGCGCAGTCGCTAGCGCAGCGCCGACGCCAAGCCACATGGCCGCATGACCGATGTCGAGGTGAAGGCCATATGCCGGCAACGCGATTCCGAGCTTTAGAGGTTCTGTAGTCATGCTGTCGGTTGTGCTGATTGCTTGGGAACTTGTCAAGAGTAACAGCGCAAACGCTGTAAGTATTCGCAGAGTTACAACTCCTCGTAATCGCTTATCTTCTCACCTGCAGTGATCTGTTCCTCTACGTAGCGCCGACCCCATGACAATAGGCCACGGGTTGTCAGACATGGCCCACAAAGGGAAGCTGCAAAACGGTCGTGACCACCTGCTACAGGTATCCCTAACAAGAGGATGACTCCTGCGCGTTCACCGTACTTTCGACGGAGCGCCTTTCCAATTTCAGCCAAGTCAGCTTTCAATTCAGCGACAGTCGGATCACTCATGGTCTTCACTCCGTATTCTCGTATTGCAGCGCTTCCCGACGACCGAATGCGTCGATAGGTCGACGGTACCTGTTTGGCCCTTCACCGTAGAGGCAGCAACGCAGTGCCTCTACAAGTACGTCTTGCCAGCGCACCACGTTGACCGCCGTGTAATCGGCGTGACTGAAAGCTTCTTCATGCACTTTCAGAGTCAGCATGATCGCGATCAACGCATCACGATGATTTGCAGTGAGCCCGTACTCGATGTGGAGTTCTTCCGCGCGTTGTAAAGTCTGCTCGATGAGATGTGCGGTCCTCCGCATCGTCCATCGATTCATTCGCGCCTGATCATCGAGATCGCGTGCGCCATCCTGATGGTTTGCGATGTTGGGAAGGCGATAGTTCAAATGAAACGCCGCCTCGAACAGCCCGATCGCAAATTCCCGTGGTGTCAGTGTCAGCTCCATGCGCTAAATGGTCCCGGCTGCAGCTCTGGCTCACGACGCTGGCCACCGTGATTGGGATTGTACGTGAGCTGCTTTTGCGCATTCACAGCATGCCCGCGCGAACGCATGCCCGCGCGTTTGAACGGGTAGCCTGCAGGTGGCCGCCACATGTTTCGGTCTGCATCACACGTCCAGCCGTGCGCCTTGAGATAGGCCCACTCGGCGGCTTCGAGCAGTTGCGTCGCGATTCGTCGCAGCATGATTCCTTTCATGGCTCACGGCTCCATAGCAAGCACATTTCGTCGAACCGTTGAAGGTTCGAAGCCAGTCCTTCGACGAGAGTGCCGTGAAGGACGCGCGTGTATCGTTGATGGTAATGCCCATGCACGTGCAGCTCGGGACGGAACTTGTGTGCGAGCTTGAAGATGATCCCTGTCGAACGATTAGCGCTGCGCTCGAACGCCGGATCTCCGACGTTCGAAGACACACCAGGCGGTAGCTCAGCAGCGTCGTGTGTGACGAGTACATGAATTGGCGCGGCGACGTCGAGCGCCGCGTAGACTTCGCTCTCGCGGATCTCCTCCTCAGGCCACCACGAAAGGCCAGGTGTCCGTATCGATCGATCGATGCTCGGCGCACCGCCCATGAACAAGAACCGCGTGCCGTCTGCATCTTCGTAGACTGAGCTACGTGGCTGGTAGATGAGGTTCGGCGCGATACTTCCCTCGTTTCGCCGTAATCGATGGTGGTCATCGTGGTTGCCGTCGCAGTACCGCATCGTCACTTGATGGCTATCGAGGAGCTTCACTAGCTCATCGATGCCGTCAGAACCAGGCCAAAGGAATCCCCAATCACCAACCTGCAGAATGTTAGCACCTGAAGTTGCAGCGTATGTAATGGCACGTTCAGCACGTTCAAGATCGCCGTGCAGGTCACCGACAAACAGGTAGCGCTGCATTGCTACGCTGCATCTCCATTGTTTTTGGGTTCAGATTCTTTCGTCTCAGCCCACTTCTTCGTCGACCGCCGGACGCTTTCTACCATTGGCTTGTCGACCGGTCCCTTCTCGAAATCTTTGCGCCAGTAACTCAGAACCGCGATCCACTCATCTACACCTTTCGGCGGCACACCACGTTTCGCGAGCGCCATGAAGGTCTCGGAGTCCGGCTGCTCGACGGTGAAGACCTTGTACTTGCGTGCGAGCAGCTCCTTTTCTAGCTCGGGATCGAGCGGCAGTGGACCGCGCGTGAAACGCACGCAATCGTGGCCGCGCACCTTCCAGCGATGTTGCCACTCGATGTGGCGCTTGATCTCACTACCGCGACGTTGCACCTGCTCGCGGATGAACTCGTCTTTCATGTAGACGACGTAGAACGGAGGCGGGACCGGCGGTTTGATGTTGAGCTGTTTGCTCGTTTTCTTGATGAGCGTCTGGTAACCGAAGCCGTTGCGGCCTGCTTCGATCAGCGTCTTGTGCTCGTTCACGTAGCTCACGAGCGCGTTGACGAGCCATGGCGTGAGTAGGTGCGGGTTCGACCATAGATGGCCATGGCCTTCACGCTCGAATTGGAAGAGTAGATTTGACTCGCGCGATCCGTCAACGATTCGTCGAAAGCTGATCACGGAGCCATCGGCAGATACCAGATGGCCATAGAGCTTGCCGCGCGCGTCGTCCACCTGAATTTTGCCGTCGACGAGATAACCAGCTGCGTTCTCCGGCACGCCACCGCCGTACGCGAAGAAACTTGACGTGAACGGCAGCTTCTCAGGGAAGGGTGCGTCGCGTGCGCTTGAGAGCACCTCGCCCACACGTTTGAGCTGCGCTTTGGTGTGATCACCATAAGGCACGTCAGGATCGACGCGGGCAGATCGCAGAACGTACCGCTGGAACTCGTTATGAAGCGTCGTGTATGCGACCGGCGGCATCTCGAAGATCACTGCGTCGCGGAGTTTGGGCCAGATCTTGACGGCGTTAGGCTCGTTGCCGCGTGCTGCTGTTAGCACGTGCTCGGAAAGTTGTAAGTAGGCGGCGATGATCGCTTCGTGTGTAGCCTTGTCGACTTCGCCCGTTGACAAGGCTGCGCCTTGCTTAGCCTCTACGAATAGCGGACTCGCCCGCATTTCATCGCCGCAGTCCATGCAGACATCACGCTCCTTGCCTGCGAGGTTGACGAGGTAGCGGGCCCGCGCTCCAAACTTGCCACATCGAAAACACGGTGGTGCCGGTTTCTCGCCTGCCCTTGCGATCGTGCGAATGAACTTTGCGTGCGGCATGCTCGCGCAGCGCTCGTTGGTGTGATGCAGGCAGTACGTGAAGTACTCTAGAGCGTGGTTGTTGCACGAACCGACGACACACTTGCGCGTCGAGTCTTCAGGAAATCGCGACTTGTCGGCTGGCGGCAATCCTTTGCCTTCTGGCACTTCCTCTTGAGCGGTCTCTTCTAGTTTCGACTCGACGGCCTTTCGCGTGTAAAAATACGCGGTAATTAGCTCGACGTCGCTGTCTTGCAAGGACTCCGCGCTCTCGGGTTTGAAGTGTGTAAGCGGCATCGAGACGAACTTGCCGCCAGGCAGCTGCATTTTTCGTTTGCCAGCTGGTGCTCCCGTGACACCCGACTTGCTTCGAAGCCAAATTGTCGGAGCTGTACTGTTAGTGCGTGCAACGATTTGCGAGAAGTCAACGCCAGGAGCGACGTTCTCCCACGTGATGACTTCGAACTCGCCGCTCATGACTTGCTTGATGTGTGCAGCAAGCCGTTTCTTTTCGAGGCCGATCCAGAGGCTGTTGCCGTTCTCATGACGTACGAAAGCACGAATGGTCTCATCAGAAGCGGGAACGTTCTTCGTCAGTAGCGCCTTCACTTGGTCGTAGAGCTTAGCTAGCTCGGCGTTGTCTTCTGTAATGCGCGCGCGTACGTCTTTGAGCCCTTCTACTAAGGTCGTTGCCTGTGCAATATCAGGCTGGCCGTGCTGGGCTTTAAACGTCCGCGATTCAGCCATCAATGCGGTTGCGCGTGCATCGTGCTTTGCGAGACGCGCTTCAACTTCCTTGACCTGCGCACGCAAGTCTTCAGGGACGTCAGGCGGTAGCTCGGGCAACGAGACCATCTGCTCATGTGCAGCAATCTGCGCAGCGATCTGTAGATCTAGCGCTTCGATCGAGTCGGGCGCCTGCGCGAGCAACGAAGACGTGTCTTGCCCACGTGCGGCATTCGCGAGCTTCTGCACGATACCTAGGAGGTCGTCCTTGGAGCTGCCCACTTGTTCTTCTCCCAGCTAACGTGCTATCTACGACTTTCGCGATCGTTGAGGTCGTGTGGTTTTTGAAACGGGAACCTTCTTGGGCTTCTCGTCTGACCATTTCGCGAGGAGATCAAGACCTTTGATCGAGCCCGCTAAGTAGCCAGGCGACAGCTCGATGTAATTCGCGTCAGGGATCTTGAGCGCGAACAGTGAATGCGACGCGACGATGAACTGCACGTCTGCAGAATACGCACGGATGAATCGCCAGATGCCGACTTGCGTATTGAAGTCGTAGCTTCGCTCTGGCTCATCGAGCAGGACCGTCGGTTGGCCTTGCTTGTCCGTCTTCGTTAGAAACCGTTCTGCGATCGCTGCCCGTGCGCGCCAGATGTCGTTGAGCCGTTTCTTATCAACCTTCCACTCTACTTCGGGAACGGTACCTTGCACGATCTGGTTCAGGATCTGATCGAAGCGAAACATCGTCGTTTGGCCAGCCGATCCCTTGAACATCGCGTTAGCGATACCGCTGTCGCCAAAATCCCAATCGAAAGCCGCCATGCCATACATCAAGCCTGGCGCGTGACTAGGATCGAAGTGCCGCACGCCTTGACCGTCATGCTTGATAGCGACTCCAGCTTCGACGTCGACAGCGTCGAGGCGATCACCGATGAGCGTACGCAATGATTGTTCCGTCACTATTGGCGTGTTGCCTTGCTCGCAGTGAAAGATCGTCGCGAGCAGCTTCGTGAGGGTCGTCTTCCCCGAGCCGTTACGTCCCCACAGGATATTGAGGCCAGGCTTGAAGTCGAACGTGCGCGGTTCCTTGAACGCGTCGACTTTAGGCAGCCAAGCGATAGGCGTCTTCGTTGGATCTTTGATTTCGAGCTGGTAGATCACGTTTTGTCTCGAATCCTTCGTACGATCGCGAACGGCGACGGTCCGTTTGCCAGATCGAACACGAATGCACTGAAGCGCGCGATGAACTTGAATCGGTACTGCGAAAACACGTACGGACGCCGCGCATCACCGTAGTGAACAGCGATCTCCCAACGTTTCTTCGAGAGGGATGCCCACGTCATAGCTTGTCGATACGCATTCCATCGAAGACCGCCAGGCGCAGCTTTCGTGCAATCGCCTTGCGCAGCACCACTTCGTCAGCTTTGCGCTGTTGCTCGCACTTGCCCATTTCAGGGTAGCGCTTCTGGACATACGCTACCGCGCTATCGAGCGTGTCTTGGTCGCACGTACCAGATCGTGCTGAGATGAACTCGCCGATCGCGTCCGCCAGAAGTTGTTTGACGAACGGCAGCTCATCTTCTGAGAGCCCTGCCTCGATCTCCAACACGACCTGAGTCTTCACTTAGAGCGCTCCTCGGCATGCCACGCATCGTGTAGCTGGCATTCGTTGATGACGACGGACTCGTACCAGTTTTCGCCTTCGTTTTCATGGAAGGCGCGATCAGACGGATGCGGCGCAGGGATGATGTTGAAAGCGGGCAGTCCGCTCGCGCCGCCATCGAACGTCACCAGGATGCTGTGCACGAGCCCTTCGAGACGCCAGTCCAGTTCGTCTTGTCCGTGCTTGGCAAGAAAGGCGCGCAGCTCGTCATCGATCTTCGCGCGCTTCCAGTAGCCGACCATCATCCGAAAATGGCTGAGGAGCAGCTCTCGGACCTCTTCGGGTGTGTACGCCCGCGGCTTATCCTCCTCGTCGACGTTCATGGCTAGTGCTTTCCTCCAGCGTGTACGATCGCATCGCGGTGAACCTTGGCCAACTCAGCGAACCGGATGGCCTCGTCGTATAAGCCACTGCTAGCCGCGACAGCACAAAGAGCCGCGCACAGCTCCTCCTTGGTGCAGCCGGCGAATGCCGCCATGATGGCATCGTGCGCGCGGTCGATGCGTTCTCTCGACTTCGTTTGTTCGGTCGGCTCCATTGTCATGCTCAACAAAGCTTGCCGCCAACCTATTCCACTTGTCAAGAGTAAGTTGCTACGACCTCTGCGATCTCGCAGATCTACGACTTCCTACCGCGTTCGAGTGCGTCGAGCCAAATCTGCGCATGTTCGCGCTGACGAAACAGGATGAAGGTCGCTTCGATTGCCCACCAGCCATCGAAATCACGCCGAAGCGCGAATGCAGGCTTTTTGCGCTTGCGTGCGCTGACCGGCGGTGCCTCTGGAAAGTAGCTCTCGTGGAGGTATGAAAGCTCGCGCAGCCGACGACGTTCGCTTGCTGGCTTGAGCTGATCAGCGAATAACACGTAAGCTGCATCCAACTCCTTGTCCGGTCCGACGTACCAACATGTCTGACCGGTTACTTCGATGTGCGCTAGCTCCAGCTTTGTGCTGCGCATCGCCCGCAGTGCCGCTGGCAGCGCGCCCCACTCGAACTCGCTCGATCCCATGTAGTCGAACTCGAAATGGTGGTCGATGTTGCCTGGTTGGGTTGTAGCTTTGATTCGTACGCGCTGAACGAGCGAGATCTGCGCAGCGTCCACTGCAGTTTCGAGCTGAAGTCGTTCGTCCATGATGTCTCTACATCACGACGCAGCCAGGTTCTTCCATTGGCCTTTGGGATTGACAACTGCCCACCACTTGCAAGATCCCTTGACGTAGAAGCCGCCGTCATCGTGTGCGGGTTTCGGTTCGTTCTCGTAGTCCTTGTCGTACTGACGTTGTTCTGCCTCTGTGCGTTCGTTTGCAAGTGGCGCCAAGAACACCATGTACCAGTTGCTACCGTGCCAGAAGACGTGCACCTCCGTAGCGAAGCGCTTAGCGAGGCCTTCACAGATCAACTGACCGGTCGTCGACCACGCCGCTGGATGTACGACGGCAACAACACCGAAGCGATCAGGTGGCTTGTCCCACGGGACAAGATCTTTTGCGCCGCGCTTTATGACTTGTGAGTAGGAATCAAGAACGCCTTCTTCCGGTAAGGTAACGCCACAGCTGTCTGCTACAACGATTTTCGGCTGAGAGCGGCAACCTCTGTTCCATGCGCGTTTGCCGATAGCCCAAGGCTCGGCCGCACCCAGCTCCGCTTCAATTTTTTTCAGTCGCTCTTCGAGCGTTTCCATGATCAAGCTACCTTGCTGCAGTTGTTCGGTGCAGACCTCCACGCCTCCCACGAGCTGACGAACGATGGCGTGTCCGGCCGCGCCTCTGGCCAGATCATGACGCCACAGTGATTGCAGCATCTACGCTCTGAGCCATATGGCTGGTCGTCTTGAGAGAGGACGTGTACAGGGCTGGGACTGGTACTAGGGCGTCCGCCGGCTTTAGTCTCGCCCGTGAAGTGCCATGGATATTTGGGACCATTCTCGCGCTCGTCGACGCGGCGTCGTATATCTGCCAGAGCATTGCACGCGCAGTTGAGGCACCAGTAACGTCCGCGGGCATCGGCAATGAACGTCCGATCCGATTCTGTGTGCCGCCCTAACTGCTTCGCGGTCGCTTCATCGTCTTTGTCCCACGGAATGATGAACCCGCACGACACGCAACCGCGATCGCCAGACGTTCCCACAGTAGGAGAGTCCGACGCGCCTCCAGCCATTATGTGCCACATTGTTGTTTCCATGCTTATCCGGTTAGGCGCTCGATCATTTTGAGGGCGCTCACAAGCGTATCGGTAGCGATGATGAAATCGCTAACGCCCTTGACGTACCTTCGGTTGGACGTCGTGACCTTGATGCCCTCGGCGTAGGCGTGGTCCTGGCGGAACAGTTTCACACCTGGACCGAAGTCACCGTCCCAGGTGACCTCGCTGCTCGACCAGTCGCGGCTGTACCACGTGGGGCTGGACATGCGATTCAACCAGCGGTCCTTTTCTTCGGGCTTCTTCACCCACCACATGTCACAGCCGGGACGCTTGTCTCGGACACGCAGGATGCGCGGGTCATTCATCTCATCATCCGACCATTCGCGCCAGCTGTAACCACGAGCGCGATCAATCTCGGCTAGATACCACTCCCACGTCAACGGCTCCTGGATGCCGGCGAAGAATTGCTCCAACGACAGCGTTGATGGGTTCCGAAGGATTGCCATCAAGTTGATGTCGTGGAAGTTGTCACGGAGCGTGAACTCGCCCGCGTCAGTCGAGAGCATGACCACAGGTAAATGGATCGACTTCGAGCTATGGCTGCCTACCACTTCCGCCGTAACGCGGACGTGCTTAGCGAGCGCCACTACGGTCTTCTCGAACGAATCGATCTGGTCCAGCGCGGCTCTGCACCACAGCATCTGAGGCGCGACTTCCTTGAACTTATCGAGGTTGACAATCGTCATACGCCTAACCGGATAAGCACGGTTGTTTCAATCCTCGCTAAGTAGGCATCGATGACATCCAGGACAATCCGCCATCTCGCATTCAATAGGGACGGCTCCTGGAAATGCACGGCGACCGTGCGTCGCACGTAACTCGGCCAGCCGAACATTCGTTGCGTCGATCAGTCGTTTACGTTCAGGTGTCAGATCTTCCACGTAGCAGTCGACGTACCACTTGTTCCGCGTATCGCGAAACTTGCCACCGAAGCCGAGCTTGCCGCCGATGCGATACTCCGTGCACGGCTCAGTGCGAGTTTGTGCCCACGTAAACATGTCGCGTGCGTGACCTTTCTCGTCGTCGTACACACCAAGCTCAGTTACAAGCACGTCCCAGACTTTGTCCGCTGCTTCTCGGTTCATCGCACCCTCGTGAACTTCGCTTGCCTTGCCTTGTCGCGCGCTAGCTGCATCCAGTGTTCGATGCTTTCATCGTCCTTCTGGACCGTACTCAGAATGGCCAGTGCCTTCTTGGCATCCGTCCCTTTAAGCTGCGCCTCAGGATGTTTGTCGATCCAGATATTCGCCATCGCCCGTGCGGCATTGATCAGATCCACCATGGCCGCTTCCCAAAGCGCATTGACTTCTGCGAGCGAAATTCGACCGTTGAGATAGGGCACGAACACCTCGACATCGTACGTCACATCATTGACGCGTAAGCGGTAGCGACAACGCTCACCCTTTGAGCCTTTGAACATGCTGATTGCGATACGCTGGAACCCGACATCATATTCGGCTGGCATCTTGTAGCCAAAGCTTCGCGCTGTCTCAAAACCGAACGCGATCTCGCGCGCGAGGAGCTGCGCTACGATATCGTCAATGGACTCGAAATCTCGAAGATCGATAGCCATGATAGTCGCCTTTCAGTTCATCGGTCGTTCTTGATGGGCGCACCTTCAATGAACTCCGCGAATGCGCCCAGCGCCAGCACGGTGTCATAGTTGGCTTCGAACTTCGCGCACGTGCCGCCTTTGTAGATGGACAGATGTCGCTGAGCAGCAGTGTGCTTCTGATGCGCATACGTGTGAATCTCGCACGTACCCCAATCGTCGTTCGGAAACTGCCCGTGGCGACAAAGTCCGCACGTCTGCGGAATGGTGTAAGCAAGCTGTTTTAGCTCGGCGAGCTTGTTGGCGTCCATCGTCCTTCCTTCAGCCTCACTGCGACATCTTCTAGGAGCGCGGCATTTGCATGTAGCGCGCGCCAAACGTCTAGCTCTGACATCTCGATGTGGTCAAGTGGTATGTCAGGTTCGAGCTTAGCGATGATGGCTTCGAGGAGGTCGTCTGCTTGCGTACGCAGCTCGGTTGCGCGCGCTTCTAGCCACGTTGCGACATCATCGGCCTGCATGCGGCGCCTTCTTGTGCTTGTAGAACAGAGAAATCGATGTGC
>Ga0187782_10000599_pt1 | contig 24824 bp, 23 predicted proteins | sample 0715_SJ02_MP15_2_FD_132454 | JGI IMG/M metagenome (GOLD analysis project Ga0187782, IMG submission 132454) | Tropical peat soil microbial communities from peatlands in Department of Meta, Colombia - 0715_SJ02_MP15_20_MG | ecosystem: Environmental > Terrestrial > Soil > Wetlands > Peat | place... | reverse complement strand
TAAGCGGCCCGGGGGCTACCGCACCATTCCCTGCTGGGCGACGGCGATGTTGTCGCGGGTGGAGTTCTTCACCATGTACATCATCTCGTCGGCCTGGCGGATGATCTCGTGGGTGCTCTTGGCGTCTTCGGGATAGGTGGCGACGCCGATGGAAGCGCGAATGCTCAGGCCGAGGCCATCGCTCTCGAGAAACGCGGTATGGCGGAAGACGTCGATGATGCGGCGCGCCACCACCATGGCCGCCTCCTTGGTGGTCTGCGGCAGCAGGATGACGAACTCGTCGCCGCCATAGCGGAAAGCGTAGTCGATCAGCCGCAGGTGGTGCTTCAGGTGGAAGCCGACCTCGGTGAGTAGTTTGCTCCCGACCAGATGGCCGTGGGTGTCGTTGACGCGCTTGAAGTGGTCGAGGTCGATGAACAGCACGCTGAACTCGTAGCCGAAGCGCGCCGAACGGTAGACCTCGGCCTCGAGCGTCTTGTACAAGTGCCGGGCGTTGAACAGCCCGGTCACGTCGTCGGTGATGGTAAGTTCCTGGATCTTCTCGACCGCGCGGGCGTTGTCGATGGCGATGGCGGCGTAATCGCAGAGCGCGTGCAGGAAGAACATCTCGTTGTCGCCAAAGGTCTCCATGGCGCAGTTGATCAGCTGGATGACGCCCAGCACGCGGTGGCGCGCGCGCAGCGGCACGCAGATGATCGAGCGCGTCTGCCACTTGGTCATTTCGTCCACCCGCTTGGCGAAGCGGGGATCGCTGTAGACGTCGGGCACGATGAGCGACTCGCCGTGTTTGGCTACCCATCCGGCGATGCCCTCGCCTACCTTCAGGCGCAGGTTTTTCAGGGTTTCGGCGGCTTCACCCACGGCGATGGCGAAATAGAGCTCCTGCTTGGTCTCCTCCACCATGAGCAGGGACCAGTTGTCCGGGCGAAAGTATTCCGCCATCTTGTCCATGATGGTCTGGAGGATAGAGTCCAGGTTCAGCGAGGAGGTAAGGGCCTTGGCCACATCGTGGAAGATGTTCAGTTCCTGGGTCTGCCGTTTGCCGCGGACGGTGGCCTCGGTCATGGAAAGGTTGGTAGACACAAGCGAACGCCGGTGGGCGCATTATAGCTTCAGGTTCCGCGAGGCCGCAAAAAATGTCCGCCCGCGGCCAAACTTCGGTAACCATTCCGTGGTTGGGAAGCAATTGTCGCCAGAGGACTTAGCACTACTCGGCGTTGACACGTTACGAGCCCGCTACCTATGATGGCCGCAATATGGGCGCCTTTGGTGAACGCCTGCAGCGCGAGCGCGAGATGCGCGGTATTACGCTGGAGGAAATTTCCGAGTCCACCAAGATCACCAGCCGCTGCCTGCGCGCCCTCGAAGAGGAAGAATTCGACAAGCTTCCCGGCGGCGTATTCAATAAAGGCTTTGTCCGCGCCTACGCGGCTTATCTCGGACTCGACGAGGATAAGGCGGTGGCCGACTTCGTGGCCGCTTCCGGCGGTGAGAAGGAACAGCCGCTGCCCGACCCTCCCGTGCCGCGCGCCGTGGTTCTCGGGCAGCGAGCCGAGGAGCACGCTAACTGGCGCGCAGTATCGCTGCTGGCTCTGCTGCTTGCGGTCGCGGTCGTGGCGGCGTGGAAGGTGGGTCCGCTGGCGTATCACGGTGTTTTCGAGGCGGTGGAAACGCACCGCAGCACCAGGCCAGCGCCCGTGCCTGCAGCGGCAAGCGATGAGGCTCCTGCAAGCTCGCCTGCGGCCGCGTCAATAACAGCTCCGCCAGCTCCTGCTCCAGCTCCGAAAAAGGCGGTGGTGAAGGCCAGGGCGGTAACCGTGGCAGCGAGCAGTCCGGCAATTCCGTCTTCGCCCGCTCCACAGGCCGTCGCGCCCGCAAAGCCGCCGGCGCCAGCCGCTACCTTCCTGGTTGAAGTCCACGCGGTTCAGGATGCCTGGGTGCAGATCGTCGCCGACGGCAGACTGCTGAGTGAGGGCGTACTGGTCGCGCCGGCGGAAAAGCGTGTGCAGGCCGCAAAAGAAGTGGTTATCAAGACGGGCAATGCGGCGGGCGTGGAAGTCTCCTTCAACGGGCAGCCTCTACCTCCTCTGGGCGATGTGAACCAGGTTGCGACGCTGACCCTGAATGCCGGCGGCGTGCGGCGCTAGAGGGATCGCAAATGCCGCACATGATCGAACTCATCCGGCAGTCAGCGGTGCCGGCCAACATCATGCGCGCCGCCGCCCGTGGCGCGCTGGCGCTGCCTCCGGCGGAGATGATCGAAATCCTGGTGCAGCTCACGGAAAACCCCGTTTTCGCCGAGCAAGCGAAGATGACTCTGGCAGGCTGGGACGAAGTTTCAGCGCTTGCGGCGGCTTCCGACCCCCGGGCCCCTGCGCCCGTGCTCGATTACTTCAGCCAGCCGGCAAACCTGCGCCCGCGCCTGCTTCCGGCGCTGCTTGAGAATCAATCGGTCTCTGAGTCCCGGCTGGCGGACATCGCGCACCAGGCTTCGCGAGAGATCATTCCCCTCATGCTCGCCAGCGCGCGCGTGCAGGTGACGGCGAATGTGCTGCATGCCCTCGCCGGCAACCGGAACCTGGACGACCACGAGGCCGGGCGGGTGCGCGAGTTGCTGGCGCGCCTCGGCGAAGACGCGCAACCGGTCCACACCGAGACCGGCACGTACGAGCTGGAGCACGCGGCCGAGATCGCGGCCGAGGAGGGAAACCCGTTCACGCTGGTCACCTTGACCGGCGATATTCTCGGCTTGGGCTTCGATGAAGCCGATCCTGCGCCGGCATCCGGCGGCAAAGTTGCGACTCTCGAAGTCCTGCCGGCGCTCGAAGCGCAGGCTGCCGCCCAAGGCGGGGAGGATGGGCAAGCCCAGCGTCGCCTTTCAACCTTGTTCAGACTGGCCAGGCTCACGGTCGGCGAGCGGGTTCAGGTGGCGATGAAGGGCAGCCGCGAGGAACGCTTCATCCTCATCCGCGACGGCGCCAAGGTGGTGGCCCTGGCAGTGCTCGAGTCTCCCAAGCTGACGGAGAGTGAGATCGAGTTCTTCGCCGCGCTGCGCAATGTGCATGAAGTGGTGCTGCGATCCATCGCCATGAAACGCAAATTCGTGAAGATGTACGGCGTCGTAAAGGCGCTGGTGAATAATCCGCGCACCCCTCTGGACGTCACGCTGCCGCTGCTCAACCACTTGCTGCTCAATGATGTGAGAAGCCTCTCCACGAACAAGAACATCCCCGATACCATCCGCAAGCTGGCGGTCAAGCTTTACAATCAGAAGAAGGTCGCTGCCGGCATCCGCTAAGCGGGCTGGCCTTGCCTGGGATGCTCCCATAGAATGAACACCGGAGTGGCACCTTGTCTGCCGGCGCTTCCGATCCGATCGGCGATCTGCTGAAGACGGCGAAAACCATCGCGGTGGTGGGACTATCCAACAAGCCGTTACGGCCCAGCCATGGAGTCTCTCTGTACATGCAGCAGCAGGGCTATCGCATCATTCCCGTGAATCCCAACATCCAGACCGTGCTGGGCGAAAAGGCGTACCCGTCGCTGAAAGATGTTCCCGACAAGATTGACATAGTAAACGTCTTCCGCCGCTCCGAGTTCGTGCCGGAGATCGTGGAGCAGGCGATTGCTCTCAAGGTGCCGGCGGTGTGGATGCAGGAAGAAATCGTTCACGAGCCGGCTGCAAGAAAAGCCCGCCAGGCCGGGATCTTGGTGGTGATGGACAGGTGCATCCTGAAAGAGCACCGGGCACGACGGCTGTAGCTACGCGCGTATCAAGATAACCGTCGCGTCGTCAGCGAACGTCCCGCGGCAGAAAGCGCGCACATCGCCAAGCAAAGTTTCGACGCAAGCGTCTGGCCGGGAGAGATGCGCGATCAGACGGTCGGTCCCATAGTCCTCGCGGCCGTCGCTGGCTTCGGTGATGCCGTCGCTATAGAACAGCAGGCGCGCACCGGGAGCCAGGGTCAGCGTTTCTTCGCTGTATCTGCCTGGACGCAACCCCAGCGGAATGCCCTCGCCCGTAGGGATCGAGCGGGCACCATCACCATCCACCAGCAGCGGCCAGGGATGTCCGGCGTTGGCAAATGTCAAGCTCCGCCGGACCGGATCGAGCACGCCATAGATCATGGTGACGTACTTGCCGGCGGGCACCTCGTCCATGATGCTCCAGTTGACCCGCGCCAGCAGCTCGCTCGGACTGGCCACGCCTGCCAGGGGTTCGCGTCCGCTCTCGAACTGGGTCAGCGGAAGCTGGTCAAATCCCGCGCCCTCGCTGGGCAGACCGAGCGATAACTGGTCCGAGCGATCATGCTTCGCGGCCCTGCGGTTCGCGGACCGCAACTGCGGACGGTGAGGCGCCATGGATTCCGCCAGCGAGCGCACCAGCCGGCGCGTGGCCGACATCAGCAGCGCGGCCGCCATGCCCTTGCCGGAAACGTCCGCCAGCACCAGCCCCCAGCGCCCGTCAGAGAGAGGGATGAAGTCATACCAGTCGCCGCTGACGGCGCCCGCCGGGGCGCACAGTCCCTGAATCGTGAAGCCCGGTATGAGCGGCGATGCCTTGGGGAAGAGCGCCTGCTGGATCTGGCGTGCCTCGCGGGCGTCGTCGAGTATCCGCTCGCGCTCCAGGCGCTCCTGCTGGAACAGCCGCGCGTTCTCGATGGCGACCGCAATGTGCCCGGCCAGCACTTCCAGGAGCTGCCGTCGCTCCGGCGGAAAGGCGTCCAGTTCCGGCCAGGTGGTGCTGAAAACGCCGATCACTTGCCCGCGCACCTTGAGCGGAATATCAAGTTCGCAGAGCGTGCCAGGCTCGCACTCGATATAAAACGGGTCTTTGCGAACATCCGGCGCGTACCGGGTCTCGCCTGTCGCCGCCACCCACCCCACCATGCCCTGCTCGCCGATCTTCAATCGTGCGCCCTTGCCGTGCGTCGTACAGCCCCGGACACCGGCCAGCACCACGTCGTTGGCTTCAAAGTCGCGCAGGAAGATCGCCGTCTCGACGCAGCCGAAGCTGAGCGCGACTTCGCTCACCACCTGGTCAATCAGTAGGTCAAGGTCAAGCGTGGAGGTGATTTTTTGCGCGGCTTGCTGGATGCGGGTGACCTCATCCAAGAGACGGGCGCGCGATACAAACTCAGGAGGGTCGGCGCTGGGTCGTGGGCTGGTGGCCATAAGTTCCAGTGTAGAGTGGCTGCTGGCGCGTCGCCAGCGGAAAAGTCTATTCGACCGCAGAGACGCTGCTTGCAACGTCTCCCGAAAAATTGCCCGGCAAGAGACGCAGCAAGCTACGTCTCTACAGGATGCCGGATGTGCGGTCAGGATTCTTTTTCAGAGGGCGGATGACGCTTCTCGCCGGCCCTCGATCGCAGCTTGCGTATCTCCTCCATGCGCTCGCGGATGCGCTTTTCGATGCCCTCCTGCGTGGGAAAGTAATAGCGCCGGTCTTTCAGGTTGTCGGGCAGGCACTGCATGTCCGCGACCTTGGCGTCCAAATCGTGGGCGTACTGGTAGCCGGCACCGTAGCCCAGTCCCTTCATCAGGCCGGTGGGCGCGTTGCGCAGGTGCAGGGGAACCGGCTCGGCGACGGTGCGCTCCACATCGTCGTGTACCGAGCCGTAGGCGGTGTACAAGGCGTTCGATTTGGGCGCGAGCGCAAGATAAACGGCGGCTTCTGCCAGCGCGAGATTGCCCTCCGGCATGCCGATGAAATCCACGGCATCGCGCGCCGCGACCGTCAGCGAGAGTGCGTTGGGATCGGCCAAACCAACGTCCTCGACCGCCATGCGCACCAGCCGCCGCGCGATGTAGAGCGGGTCTTCGCCGGCTTCGATCATGCGCGCCAGCCAGTAGAGAGAGGCATCGGCATCGCTGTTGCGCACGGATTTGTGCAGCGCGGAGATCAGGTTGAAGTGCTCCTCACCGGCTTTGTCATAGCGCAGGATGCGCTTCTGCAGGGCGTCCTGCGCGACCTGCTCGGTGATCTCGCCGTTTGCGCCGACCGTCGCGGCGGCGACCTCAAGGACGTTGTAGGCGGAGCGCGCGTCGCCGCTCGAATACGAAGCGATCTTCGCCAGCACCACGTCGTTTAAGCGCAGGCTCATTTCGCCGAGGCCGCGCTCCCGATCCGCAAGCGCGCGCTTCAGCAGGATGATGATCTGCTCTTCCGTCAGCGGATTCAGCACGTACACGCGGCAGCGCGACAACAGTGCGGAGATAATTTCGAACGACGGGTTCTCGGTGGTGGCGCCGATCAGGCGGATCGAGCCTTTCTCGACGTAGGGCAGGAAGGCGTCCTGCTGCGCCTTGTTGAAGCGGTGGACTTCGTCGATGAACAGGATGGTCCGGGTGCCGTACTGGCGGGCACGTTCGGCGTCGGCCATCACCTGCTTGATCTCCTTGATGCCGCTGAGCACGGCGGAGAACTCGATGAAGTCGGCGCGGGTCATGCGCGCGATGATCTTGGCCAGCGTGGTCTTGCCCACGCCGGGCGGCCCCCAGAAGATCAGCGAGCCGGGATCGTCACGCTCGATCTGCAGTCGCAGCGGCTTGCCTGCGGCGAGGATGTGCTCCTGCCCGACGAATTCATCGAGCGTGCGCGGACGCATGCGGTCGGCCAGCGGCCGCGAGCGGTCGCTGGGTTCATCGCCGGCCGGGATGGGCTGGAACAAGGACATTGGTAAAGCGTCCTAATATAAGGGCGCACCCGTCGCCGTTAAGGGCACTGCTATTTCTCCTGCCACTCTTCCGCCTAGTCGCTGGGCCGGGGGTATAGAGGGATTGCTTGGATAGGTTTTGCCATCAAACGAAAGTTTAGCCTCATAGGCGTGCAGAATCCCTCCACCCTGCACCTGAACAGCTATATCGTGCCAGCCATGCGACTTGGTGGCTAAGACACGGATCGGAAGTCGAGTGACCGTGATCTTGGTGACAAGCTCATAGCTTGAACCCTTGGGGGCTAATACCAGTGTGGTACAGCCGCCGCTACCACACCATCCGTCATCTGTGAGGTAGACAATCGCTTCCTGTGCTCCGTCATCCTTAAGGTCAACGAAAGTACAAAAGTATTTTGTGGTTCTTGTCTCGGCGGAAGCCGGCATTCCGACGTAGTCCTGGAGAAACTTTCTTACGGACTGCTCCTTCGTTGAGTTCCGTCCATCCTGAGCACGGGCAGGGCGGCCAGCCGCCAAAAACAAGAAATCCAGCGCCAGAAACGCAACCGTTATTGAACACAAGCCGAGGAGAATCCGTCGCACTGTCCACTCCACAGAAGGAACTCGCCTACCCGACAGTTACGAATTACCAATTACAAGTTCCGTCAGATTCCCGCCCTCCTCTGCCTCGCCGCCTCGTACAGCAATACTGACGCTGCCACCGCAGCATTCAACGATTCCACCTGTCCGGAATGGGGCACCATCACGGTTTCATCCATTTGCGACATCAGTTCCCGCGGCAGCCCCGAGCCCTCACTGCCAATGAAGAAAGCCATTGGGCTTGCCAGATTGGCCTGATCGGCGGGAGTGCCGCCATGCGACGACGTAGCCACCAGTCGCAGCCCAGTCTGCCTCAGGCGCGGTATCGCTGCTTCTACCTTGACCACAACCGCAGGGACCCGAAAAACCGACCCGGCCGACGCCCGCACCGCCTTGGGATTGAACTGGCTGACGGTGCCTTCGCCGAGCAGCACGCCGCTGGCGCCAAAAGCCTCGGCAGAGCGCAGGATCGTACCGAGGTTCCCCGGATCCTGCAGGCCGTTCAACACCACCACCAGCGGCTGGGACGGGCAGAGCAGGTCGTCCAGCGTGAATTTCCTGGTCTTGACCAGCGCCGCCACGCCTTGCGGTGTCTCCGTGGCTGCAGCGCTGTCAAAAATTTCGTCCGGCAACAGAACAGTGTCAACCTGGGCGGCGATCTGCGGCAGCAGGCGATCAGCCAGCGCCAGTGATGACTGGCGGAAGAACACCGCCCGGAACCTTAGCCCGCTGCGGATGGCCTCTTCGACCAGGTGCACGCTCTCGATGGCGCAACAACCGTCGGTCGTGGTCTCGGCGCGGGCGAAGGCGCGCCGAAGTTCCTTCAGGGCAGGATTCTGCCGGCTGGCCACCCGCCGCAGACGCTGCCGGATGCGTTTGTCCATTAAGCGGCAACATCATACGCCTGCATTTTGCTATCCTTGCTGCCTACGATACGATATCTCTGGGTTGTACGGATTTGAGCAGGTACTATGCGCAGTAACCGTCTGGCAAAGGAAGCACGCGTGGCCGCGGAGATTGTCAGGATCAATAGCGAGGCGCCGGAGAGTTCGCTGATCGCCTATGTGGCCGAGCAGATTGGGGCAGGGTTCGTGCTGGGCATGCCCACCGACACCTTTTATGGTCTGGCCGCCGATCCCTTCAACCTGCGCGCGGTGGAGAAGATCTACGACATGAAGTCACGCTCCCGGCACAAGCCGCTTTCCCTCCTGATCGAGAGCGTGGACCAGGCGGAGGACTTGACCCGGCCACTGCCTGAGGAATTCTACAAGCTGGCGCGCAAGTACTGGCCCGGCCCGCTAACGCTGATCGTGCGCGCCGCCTCGCGGCTGCCGCTGAAGGTAACGGCCAATACCGGCAATGTGGCGCTGCGCGTGCCCGCTGCCAAGATTCCCGTAGCGGTAGTGCGCGCCGCCGGCGTGCCTCTGACCGCGACCTCCGCCAACGTTAGCGGCGCCGCCGAATGTACCACGGCTGACGGCGTACGCCAGCAACTGGGGGACTTCATCCCCGTGATCGTGGATGGCGGTCCTTCGCCGCGCAGCGTGGCTTCCACGATCGTGGATCTTACCGACCCTTCCGGCTGGCGTGTGCAGCGCGAGGGCGCCATTCCCGCGCAGGAGATTTCCGACTTCCTGGCCCAGGCTTGAGGTGCCGCAACCGGCGGCGCAGGCCCCTGCTGTGAATAAACGACATGGCTGGCCGAGTACCCTGGTGTCCGCGGTGGTGCTTTTGTCGCTTGCGTGGATGGCGGTCACCATTGTCCGGATCGAGCGCCAGTCCTGGCGCGACGAAGCCCACCCAGCCGATTGCATCGTCGTGTTCGGGGCCGCGGAGTATTCCGGGCGGCCCTCACCGGTGTTGCGTGCGCGGCTCGACCACGCCTTCAACCTCTTTCAGCGCGGGCTGGCGCCGGTGGTGATCACCACCGGCGGTTACGGAGGCGATCCCCGCTTCAGCGAGGGCGGAGTGGGACGGGTTTACCTGATGGGCCGTGGCGTTCCAGAGGCCGACATCATAGCCGAAACCCAGGCCGACAACACCGATCAGTCAGTAGAGCGGGTGGCCGGCATCATGAACGAGAACGGCATGCACACCTGCATCGCCGTCAGCGACGGCTATCACATCTTTCGTATTAAGAAGATGCTCGAACACCAGGGCTTTACTGTCTACGGCGCGCCGCGGCCGCAGACACGCGCTCCGTCCGGATGGCACGAGACCGTGCTGATTTTGCGCGAGGTTGTGAGCTACAGCTTGTGGAGGATGCACATTACGTGAATTGGTAATTTGCAATTTGTAATTGGTAAAGTTCGCGTGGTCGAGGAGCCTCGATTGTCGCGAGAACCACCGCACTTTTCAAATTACAAATTACCAATCCCCGATTACGGCCCCTGCTTCAGCAGGGCAAAGATCCTCACCGGGCCTCCCGAGCCACCTTCCAGCTTTGCGGGAGCGGCGACTACGATGGCGCCGGCTTCCGGCACCTGGCCCAAATTGGCGACGTTCTCCAGATGATAGACGTTGTTCTTGGCGGTGAAGTGGTGCACAGGGAAATCTTTGGAAGGACCGTAGTCCACGCTTAGCGTATCGATGCCCAACCCGGCAATCTTCCGCGATTGCACCAGGAACTGGACGGTGTCGAGGCTGAACCCAGGGAAGTGCATGGTGCCCTTGTCATCGGCGTTGCGGTACTCTTTCATCGAACCCCAACGCGCGGCCCAATCGGTGCGCGCCATGACGACAGCATTGGGCGGTACGTCTCCATTGGCGTGCTCCCAGACCGCGAGGTCATCGAGCGACACCTCATAGTCCGGGTTGTTGGCTACCTTACCGCGCACGTCGATCACCACCAGCGGCGCCACCAGGCGCTGCGGCGGGATCTGGTCCACGGTCCACACTCCACGGGCAAAGTGCGCAGGCGCGTCGATGTGAGTACCAAAGTGCTCGGGCAGGGAAATATAACGGGTGAAGTATCCCTCTTTCTCGAAGCTGGCGAGTTGCTTCACCTTGTAGGGTGATTCGGCCGTGCCTTCCCAGTTGGGCGTCTTGTCGCTGATCGGGTGGGTCAAGTCCAGGATGCTGCCGAAAAGCTGGGGGGCCACGGGTTGGGTGCGCCGCTGCGCAAACAGGAACAGCGCCAGCGCGGCGGCAGATGCGACGGCGAAAGTCTTGAACTTCATATGGGTTCCAGGACCGGACTACCTGGATTGTAAATGCCCCGCCGCCGACCGGAGAAAGCTGGCACTTACCTCACATGGTGCACCCGGATGTCTGTTGTCGCTGCTTGGCTGAAATCAGGCATCCGGCCAGCCGAATGGCTACGCTGGTCGTGACCAACACAAGAACAACGCGAACAGCGCCGCCACCGCTGTGCTCAGCAGATTCACAGCGTCATTGTTGAGCCATCGCCTGCGCTCGAGTGTGGCCCCGAGAAGGCTGTCCACAAGCATTCCCAGCGCACCCGCAGCGGCGACCGGCAGCAACCAATGCCAGGCAATCATGCGGGTCGCGGCACACACGGCTGCAACCGTGGCCCCGGCAGCGATGCCGGCCAGCGTCCCCGCGGCGCTGATACCGCCATCCATGCCCACGGGAACGGGGCGGAAATCAGTGATGAGATAAGCCGATTCACTGAACGCCTGGCCCACTTCGCTGGAGGTAGTGTCGGCAGCGGCCTCGGCAAGCGCCGCGGAGGATGCCAGTAACCACGGTGCCGGATGCCGGGATACCAGCCCTGCCAAAGCCGTGGCGGCTGCGATCCCGACATTGGCAATGACCTGCGAGGCTGACCGGCCGCTGCCGGCTTCGGCAGTACCCAGTTGCCGTTTGCGGCGATGCCCCAGGCGGGTCGTGACCCAGGTCAACAGGAAAACCACGATGAGCGCGGCAAAGGCGCCCGGCCCTCCACCCAGAAACAGCAGAAAGGCGAGAACACCTCCGGCGACAGCCCCCGAACCGGTCACGCCGCGCAGCAGCCGCGCTGAGAGAGCGAACGCGGCGGTCAGCCCCACACCCCACAGGACACGTCCCCAAGGCACCAGCAAATGTACCTGTGCGGCAAGGTCCGACCACGGTATGATAGCCGCCGCCCAACAGGCGCGGCAGTCCTCTGTTGCCGCCGTTTTTTTCAAAAGGTGGCGCATGGGTGCGCGGCTTCGGTGGACCTTCGAGTGAGCGCATCCTAACAGAGCCGACGCAGACTGTTACCGGCGTGGCGGCGTTTGCGGAGCAATTTGGGGGGAGGGGTTATGGCAGCATCAGTCTGGTCGGGATATCTGACCTTCGGTCTCATCTCCATGCCGATAAGGCTGTTCTCAGCCGCGCGCAGCAGCCACGTCCAATTCAACATGCTGCACCGCGACGACCACGTCCGCATCAAGCAGCAGCTCTATTGCCCAAAAGACGAGCGCGTGGTGACCCGCGATGAGATCGTCAAGGGCTACGAATACGAGAAGGGCGAGTACGTGGTCATCGAACCGGCAGACATAAAGAAGATCGAGCCCAAGACCACCAAGGCGATGGAGATCCTGGAGTTCGTCAAGTCCTCGGAGATCGATCCGGTATATTTCGAATCCTCCTACTACCTGGTGCCGGAAGAGGCGGGCGAGCGGCCCTATGCGCTGCTGACGCGCGCTCTGGAAGAGAGCGAGTACGTCGCCATCGCCAAGCTCTCCATGCACAATCGCGAATACACGGTCTTCCTCCGACCGATGAACAACGGACTCATGCTGCACACCATGTACTACGAGAACGAAGTCCGCCAGGTGGAGCAATTCGGCAAGACTGGCGGAATCGAGCTGAAGGACGCCGAAGTAAAGGTGGCCCACCAGCTTGTCGAAGCCCTGGCCGCCGATTTCGATCCCGCAAAGTACCACGACACTTTCGAAGAGAACGTCAAGAAGCTCATCCAGGCGCGCCTTGAGGGTAAGGAAGTCACGCCAGCGGAGAAGCCGCGCAAACTGGCTCCGGTGGTGGACCTGATGGCGGCGCTAAAAGAGAGCCTGGCGCAGGTACCCAAGAAACCGGCCCAGCGCGCGGCCGAAGCCCACCGCCCGTCCGCAGCGGCGGCGGGACACCGCCCGTCTGGTCGCAAATAGAACCGTTCGCTCACCGCGAGATCTCTGCTGTGGCCGGGGAAATGTTACGGTCTTCGGCTGGCGCCCATTCTCTCTTCCCGCTAAAATGAACCCCTCCATTTTTGCGATCCGATCGGTGGGAGTAGGGATGAGTCTCAGAAGGTTCGGCGGCAAGCTGGTAGGGCTGGCAGCTCTCTTAACATTGGTCTTATTATGGACCGGGTGCGGGGACGTCTTCCGTCCTGTGGCGAACCCGATTGTGCAACCCGGAGGCGACCCCCAGCGCGAGCACCATACGCTGGTAGTGAGCTCCAATGGCTCAAACCCGGGTTCGGCTGTGGTTATCGACGTTTCCGGCGATACCAATGTCGCCACTTTCACCGGCAACAACGGTGTAGGCAGAAACCCGGTCTATGCGACGTCCTCCGCGGGGACGGACTTCGCCATCAACCGCGATGACAACTCCGTCTCTTCCTTCTTGGTGCCGACGGTGCCCGGCCAACTGAACCGACCGAACCTGATCAGCCTGCCCGCTCCAACCCCGGCCGACCCCACCATCACGCCGGCGGTGCCGGTTTTCGCTGCCGTTGCCCAGGCCAATCTGTATGTTGCTGCCAGTGGCCGCAACAGCGTGTTTCTTATTCCGAGCGGCGCTACTGCCTGGAACTTGGAGATCCCGGTCGGCAGTAATCCGACGGCATTGGTAGCCACGCCTGACGGCACCCAGCTTTTTTGCCTGAACAACGGCAGCAACAACGTGAGTGTTATCCTTCCTGCCAACAACACTGTTTTCACGACCATTCAGGTCGGCGCCAATCCGGTTTGGGGTGCGGCGAGCAGCGACAGCACCCGCGTATTTATAGTCAACCAAGGCGACAGCACGGTATCAGTGATCGACACTACTACTGAAACCGTCGTCGATACGCTACCTGTCGGCGCCGGACCTAACTACATCGTGTACGACCCGACGCTTAACCGTGCTTATATCACCAGCCCGGCCGGCAATAGCCTATCCGTGATCGAGAACGCCACGGCCACGGCACCGATGGCGCCGACCGTTACGACTGTCTCCACAGCTGCGACACCCTGCAACGCTGTAAGCCCCATCTCAATCACGGCACTGGCCGATGGCACTCGCGCCTATGTGGCTGATCAGGTCACCAACAATGTCTGCGTGCTGGTCACCTCCAACAATACCTTCATGAAGGCAATCTCGGCCGGGATGACGCCCGCCACCACCATTGGCATCGTCTCGGACCCGGATTCCACCCGCGTGCACGCGGCGAGTTCGGCTACGCTTCCGATCGCTTCAATTTCACGCAGCAACAACGAGGTCACGGTGACGACTTCCGGAAGCAACCCGTTCATTGCCGGCCAGACGGTGGTCATAGCCGGGGTGGCGGATATCACCTACACCGGATCGTTCATCATTGATAGCGTGATGTCTCTCACGCAATTCACTTATTCGCAGTCCGGAGTTGCTTCCTCTTCTTCCGGCGGCACGGCCACAGTCGGCTACGTCTCGATTATCCAGACTTCGAACGATACTCTGGTAACCGAGAGCGACGGCATAACCCCGTTGACCATCTCCACCGTCGGCACACCTACATTCATAACGCTTACGCCTTAGGCGCTGGGCCTCGCGCAGAAGGCTGCCGGCTGTGCATTGCCCTCGCCACGTGGCCGGGTTTCAAATTGAGAATGTCCAACCTCCTGCTTACTAGCCCGTTGTGACCTGGGCACATGTCCTTCAAATGCCTTGACTCAAATTGAGATTCCCGATTAGCCTCGGCGTGGAGTCTCTTCTTCTGGCACGTTATCGGGGCAGGCCTTGGTGCCCGCCGCAGGGCCCATGCACGCAACCAAACTGGCAACCAGCACCACTCCGGCCAAGCACGATCCCGTCCAGCAGATCTGGCTGGACGTGGGGGCGCCCGCCAGCCGGGGCTGGGTAGAAATCTTCGACGCCATATCCGATCTCATCGTGGTTCACAACCACGAGCACCGAGTAGTGTGCGTCAACCGCTCCCTGGCTGAATTCATCGGCGTGGCCGCGACCGAACTGATCGGAGTGGAGATGCGGGCGTTGCTCGCGTTTGCCAACGACGCCGCCACCGGACCCTGCCCCCTTTGTCGCATGGACCAGGAAGATGTTGAGGAATTCGCACATCCTTTGCTGGGACGGACGTATCTGGTCTCGACATCACGCCTGCACCCGTCCCGGAGCGACTGGCAGGCTGTGCACGTGCTGAAAGACATCACCGACCGGCGCGAGGCGGAGCGTCGCTACCGTGAGTTGTTCGACAACATCCAGGAAGGTATTTTCTTTTCTACCCCCGAAGGCCGGTTCATCGAGGTGAATGACGCGCTGGTACGCATGCTCGGCTACAACAGCCGGGAAGAGCTGCTGCAGGCGAACATTCCCAACCAGCTCTATGCGTCGCCCTCAGGCCGCGGGCCTTTTCTTGAAGCCATGCAAGCCCACGGCAGGGTGCGCAACTTCGATCAGGTGCTCCTTCGCAAGGACGGCTCGGTGTTGCACACGCTAGAGAATGCGTTCGCCGTCCGCGATGCCCGCGGCGAGGTAGTGCAATACCGGGGCGTGATTCTCGACATCAGCGAACTGAAAGCTTTTGAGACACAGTTGCAGCGAGAGCGGGACTTCACCAGCAAGATCCTTAACAACACCCAGAACTTTATTCTGGTGACGGACACAAACGGGCTGATCACCTACGCCAACCGCCGCTGGCTCACCACCGGCTATGGCCAGGAGCAGCTGCTGAGAAAACCGCTGCTCGACCTGCTTGCTCCAGCCGCACAGGAGGCGATGGCCAGGGCGCTCGAATCCACGCTCAGCGGCCAGCCCGTGGATAATCTCGAGCTTTCGCTGGTGCGCGGAAACGGCAGCCACGGCCGATTTTCCATCAATCTCAGCCCCATGCGCGATGAGCACGGGGAGATCGCCAGCATCATTGTGGTCATGGCTGACATTACCGACGCCGCGGTGCTGAAGGCCAACCTGATACATGCCGAGAAGATGGCAGCCGTCGGCCAGCTGGTCTCTGGAGTGGCCCATGAAGTCAACAACCCGCTGACCGCCATCCTCGGCTTCGCCGACCTTTTACTGCAGCGAGACCTCGCCGAGGACGCGCGCAAAGAAGTGCAGGTGATCGTGCACGAGGCGCAGCGTACCAAGCAGATCGTGCAGAACCTGTTGAGCTTCGCTCGGCAGACCGCGCCGCAGCGGCTGTCCGTGGACCTCAATGCAATTGTTCGCCGCACTCTCGAGCTGCGCTCTTACGATCTGTCCAGCCGCGGGCTGGAGGTGGTGGAGTTGCTGGATGCCAGCCTGCCCGAAGTGATCGGCGATCCACACCGCTTGCAGCAGGTCTTCCTCAACATCCTCAACAACGCGTGTGACGCGGTCAGTGAGGCCGGCCGCAAAGGCCGCATCGAGGTGCAGAGCTCGGCCACAGATGGCTGGGTCGAAATCCGCTTCTGCGATAACGGCCCTGGAATCTCGCACCCAGAGCGCATGTTTGATCCATTCTTCACCACAAAAGGTGTTGGCAAGGGAACGGGCCTGGGTCTGAGCATCTGCTATGGCATCGTCCGCGAGCACAACGGCGAGATCGCCGGCTACAACAATGCCGACCGGCCGGGCGCAACGTTCCTCGTCCGTCTGCCCCGGGCAGCGGCCCTGGCGGCCTCAGGAGCGCACGCGTGAGCCCGGATTCGTCCACTCCGGCAGCTTTGCCCATCCTCGTCGTCGAGGATGAACCCGCGGTCATGGAATTCATGCGGGCCGCGCTGGAACGTGGCGGATATGTCACGGTGGCTGCGTCTTCCGGAGCGGAAGCGTTGAAGTTGCTGGCCGACGGCGAATATATGGGGGTCATCACCGATATGCGCACCCCCGGCGGGGTCAGCGGAGCCGGCGTCCACGCATGGATCGAGGCCCACCGCCGCGACCTGGTCTCGCGCGTGATTTTTGTTACCGGCGACACCGTCAATGAGGACACCGCTGCCGTGCTTCAGCACACCGGCGCTCCCTGCGTGGAAAAGCCCTTCCGCGTGCAGCAGCTGCTCTCCATGGTGGAGAAGACGTTCGGGAAGCCACAATGAATGACGATTTCCGCATCCGCTTCCTGATTGTCGACGATGAGCCGACCATACGTAAGTTGTGCGTGCGCATCGGTGAGTCGCTCGGCTTTGTATGCCTGGAAGCGGAAAGCACCGAGGCCGCTCTGGGCCTGCTGGAAGCCGAGCCCGCGGACGTTGTGGTATCCGATCTTTGCCTGCCGCAGAAGTCGGGAGTGGACCTGCTGCAAAGAATCAAGAGCGGATGGCCCCGCGCCGAGGTCGCCATCATGACCGGCCACGGCTCCATCGGCAGCGCCGTCGAGGCCATGAAGCTGGGCGCCTATCACTACGTAACCAAGCCATTTGCGGTTGAGGAGATGCGTCTCATTCTGCAGCGCATGGCGGAGAAGGTGCGTCTGGTGGCCGAGCGCGACTTCCTGCGCGACCGCGTGAAGGCGGAGACCGAACTGAACGCGATCACCGGTTCCTCGCCTAAGATTCAGGACGTCTTGCGGCTGGTGGCACGCCTGAAGGACACGCGGACTCCGGTGTTGATCACCGGTGAAAGCGGCACCGGCAAGGAGTTGGTGGCGAGGGCCATTCACTTTCGCGGTCCCTTTGCCAAACGGCCTTTTGTCACCGTGGATTGCGGGGCGCTGGTGCCGACGCTGATCGAGAGCGAGTTGTTCGGTTATGAAAAAGGCGCGTTCACGGGCGCGCTCAAGTCCCGCTCGGGACTTTTCCAGGCCGCCCAGGCCGGGACTATCTTCCTCGACGAAGTGGGCGAACTGCCGCAAGAGATGCAGGCCAAGCTGCTGCGCGTGCTTCAGGAAAAAGAGTTGCGTCCGGTGGGCAGCAACGAAAGCGTCAAGGTGGATGTGCGGGTCATCGCTGCCACCAATCGCGACCTGGAGGCTGCCTACCGCGCCGGTACCTTCCGCAAGGATCTTTATTTTCGGCTGAACGTCGTCACTGTGCACTTGCCGCCGCTGCGTGAGCGCAAGTCTGACATTCCCATCCTGGTTCGCAGCTTCCTGGACCGCTATGCACCGGAGTCGACCCTGGAGGTCACGGCGGCGGCCATGAACGCGCTGTTGCAGTATGACTGGCCAGGCAATGTCCGTGAACTCGAGAATTGCATCGAGCGTGCTGTGGCCTTACGCAATTATGACCGCATCGACGTCGCCGACTTGCCGGCATCGCTGCGCGAAAACCACGTTTCCGCAGCCTCGCAGTTGGGCGCTCCCCAAACTCCCACTGACCTGGAACATTTGGAAAGGCTCACAATTGAGCGCGTGTTTCAGGAGGTGAATGGAGACAAGATGCTGGCGGGCAAGATGTTGGGGATCAGCCGAGCGACTCTCTACCGCAAACTCAAGCGCTATAACATCGGCCCAGGAGCAAGCGCCGTCATCTCGTCCGCTTAAAGCAACAAAACCCTGAGGCAACCGATCCCCAGAGTGGTCTCAGCCTGAGACGCGGGTGATTCCCGTTCTCTTTCTGTCCCGCATTGCAAGCCCCTACAGGAATGTGACTTACTGCATCGCCATCGACCTCTGGCCCGTGGCTGCTATCGTGCAATACGAATACCGGCTTCACTCCCTCCGCGGTTTCCGGTCGAACCTGGCCGGAAGCCGGAGTGAAGCGCCTGCACCGGGCCTTCGGGCAGCCGCGAATGGGCTGTTGCGCGGGGGTGCTCAAACCGGATCAGCAATCATGCAGCCGGGAAGAAAATCCAAGGCAGCCGCTCCTCCGCCGCGTCCAAGCGGCGCCGAACTCAGCCAGATTGCCGCGCCGTGGCACACATCTCGTCTCCTTTATACGGTTTATGCCGAGCTTTCCAGCCGCTTCCGGCTGGGTCCGGCCTGCGAGCATCTGGAGTCTCCGATCAACCGCGCTGGTCCGGAAGTGCTGCAGGCTGTCGAGACATGGTTTAGCGCCGTCGACGACCGCAGTGAGGCCTGGCAACTCCGGCAACTCCTGCAAACGACTTCCCTGGGCACGGATGAAGCCGTGAGCGCGCTCCTGACGCGCAGTCTCCGCAAGCAGGACAAGACCGCTGAGGACCGCGACAAGATCGATTTCCTGCTGGTCCAGTATCTCGATCAACGCGCGCCGCACGCCCCGCAGAAGAACATGGACTTGGAAGACGTGGCGGTCGTACTCCAGCCCATCCTGGGCGAGACTTCGACCGTTCAGCCGGACTGGCTGGCGCCGCTGGATGAGGCCTTAGAGGAATTGAGGCAGTGCCGGAGCTTGCGCGACCTGCTGGAACGTGGATTGATCGAGCGCGTCCGCGCCATGAAAGAGAATGCCGGCCAGATGTTTTACGGCACGGCTGTGCTGCTCGCCTTCACGCGCTTCAATTTCCTTATGCGGCGCGCCTTTTTCCGCTGTCTCCATGACGACCTTCAGGCCGTGCGCCAACAGCTCCGCAAGTTGGAAATGCGCGGCGTTGAGACCGTAGATTGTACGCGCGCCAGGCTCTCAGCGGCGGAGCCTCTAGAACGCGTGCGCGACCTCTGCGCGCGCTGGAAACAGCCCTTCGGCGCACCCTATGCCGCCGGTCATGGTCTGGAGCAGGTGATGGAGATCCGCGCCGCCGTCCAGGCTGCGCTCGACGCGCAGGTGGTGGCAACGGCGGCGGGAGATCCGGCAGCACCGTCGCTTTCTGTTTCGGAGGCATCGCCATGCGCCAACCGCAGAATGTAGCCATCATTTCTGACTCCGCTTCTGCTGACTTTGCGCGCAGCGTGATCGCGCGGTGGCAGGCTGAGCGCGATGCCCCGGCCTTCACCCTGCTCAACGCAGAATTCTGGGACTCCACCCGTGTGGTGAGCAGCGACATAGCCATAATCGCGCCCCTGCCCCGGGGCCGAATGGAGCCGGTGCTGCGATCGCTGGCGGCTGCAGGGACGGCGGCACTCACCGCGTCCAACGACCCTGGCGCGCGCGCCTGGGCGCGCTCCGTGCACCGTCGTGCGCTGGTCCTGCCGCCACAGGATGCCTGGGCGGATGCACTCGTCGAGTTGGGAACGGAAATGCTAGCGCGCGTGGCCGCCGAGCAGCGCGCTCGCGAGGCCGAGCATCTTGCCGCTGAGAACAAGTTCTTCGCCACTCTGGGGCGGTACGCGGTTGAAATGCGGCACGCCTTTAACAATGCCATGACCTCGCTACTGGGGAATGCCGAATTGCTTCTCATGGCGCCCAATGCTTTCCCGGCTCCGGTGAGCGAACAGCTCGACACTATCCGAGCGATGGCCTTGCGCCTCAACCAGATGATGCAGCGCTTCAGCTCGCTAGAGGCTGAAATGGAGATTGCGCAAAACGGAGCGGCTGCTCAGAAAACCAATGCTCACGCTGTCGTATCCCACCCACGAGAAGACTGAGGGGGATGTATATGCGCCGGTTGATGTGTCTGTTCGTGCTCCCAAGCAGGCCTCAGATTGCAGCTAGTCCTCGGAATGCGGAGATTCCTTCTTTACTTTGTCAAGTTGCTTCTGCAAGTCCTTCATTTCGCGATCGAGGTCCTTCATGGCCCGATCCAGGGATCGCCGAATCTCTTCCGCGTTCCAGTCCAATGTTTTCCGGCTGTTTTCCAGCGCTTTGCGTCCTTCCTCCAGACCGAGGATTCGCGCGCGCGCCAGTTCCGGCTGCAATTCTGCGAGTTCAGCCCGCAATTCGTTCATGTCCAGGTCGAGATCCAGGTCCATGTCTGCCTGTGGAATTCGCAGGCGGGAGTGATTGCGGCTTGACTCCGGAAGACTGATGGTGAGGGTCTGTTCGTGCCGGTCGCGGATGATGCCGACGGTCAGCTTGCCGGAGCGGTTACCACGCAGGGCGGAGCGCCAGTCTCCGCGATCGGCGACCTTCTGATTGTTCACGCGCACGATCACATCGCCCGCCTTGAAGCCTGCGGCCTTGCCCGGCGTGCCTTCTTCGACAGACTTCACGAGAACGCCCTCGCCGTTCTTTACTCCGAAGTATTCGCCGAGCTGGGGCGTCAGGCTGTCCACTACCAGTCCGTAGGAGGGGCCGGTGCGGACTTCGACGATCGGCGGCATCACGGGCACGTCCGGAGCATGGATAATCGGTTCCTCGAGCCCCTCGTGCCTGGCGGCAAAGTACTCTTTCTTGTCAGCCAGGCGCAGTTCGACGTTCATGGGCTGGCCGTTGCGGCTGATGAGCAGCTGCACGCTGCGGCCCGGGGGTGTTTCGTGGATCAGCCTCCGCAACTCTTCCGTACCCTCCACCTTCGTTCCGTTGAACTCCAAAATCACATCATGTTCTTTCAGGCCGGCTTTCCCGGCGGGTGCATCGTGATCGACCATGGTGATCTCGGCGCCGCGCTCTTCTTTCAGCTTCAGCGCGACCATGCGGTCGTGCGTGATTTCCTGAATGTCGATCCCCATATAGGAGCCGTAGACTTCGCCGTAGCCCGGAGATGGCGGCACCTCTGGGGCGGATATGTCGACCGCGAGGATGGGGACAGCGAACAGGACAACCAATAGAACCAGGGAGAATGATTTCAGCATAGCGATACCCTTTGACTAGGAAGCAGGAGGCAGCGGGCAGGAGGCGAAAACATTTGCGATCTACGTCTTTTCCTGCTTCCTGCCGACTGCCTTCTGGCCCCTGCCTTATCGCTTTCCGCGCCGCAACTCGATGTTGCCGGCGGTGGTGCGGATCTTCAGCAGAGGCCCGCCCCCGTTGATTGGGCCCTGGCCGTAGATCTCGCCCGGGCCACCCCACTCGGCGCCTTCCTGCGAGACTTTCACCTCGGCGAAGTCGGAGATCATTCTATGCCCGGTGGCGGCGTCGATATTGGCGCGCACTGTGACCGGCAAATCGGCAGGCAGATACACGATCACGTCGCCTACGCTGGTCTCCAGGTGCGACTCGCTGAAGCTGCCCGCGCCGCCGACAAACTCGGCATAGATTGGGCCAGCGGCGGTCTTGGCGGTGACGCCGTGGGTAAGACCGGTGAGACGAATACCGCCGCCAGACGTGGAAGCTCGCACCACTCCCTTGGCCGAGGCCAGCCGGATGCTGCCGCCGGAAGTCTCCAGACTGGCGCCACCGCCAACGTCCCCAACCTCCACACTGCCGCCGGCGGTAGAGGCATGCAGATCGCCGTCACACTTCTTCACACGGATGCCGCCGCCGGCGGTGGAAAGATAGACGCTCTGCCCAGCCGAATCCAACTCGATGCCGCCGCCCGCCGTCTCCGCGTGCACTTTGCCGCCTACCGAGCGGATGCTGATACCACCCCCGGCAGTTTCCAGCTTGACGTCACCACCGACGTTGCCGACGCTGATGCTGCCGCCGGAAGTCTCAGCTTTCACCGTGCCGCCGATGTCGTTGAGGTTGATGCTGCCACCAGCCGTCTCGGCTTCCACCCGCCCGGCAATGCCGACTACCTCCACGCTGCCACCATGCGTTTCGATTTTCGCGAAGGCGAGATCGCGCGGGACATTGACGGTGATATCCACCGCGAGCCTTTCCGACCCGGCACATTCACCCTCCAGCACGGCAAAATCAGCTTTCTGAAAGCCGCGTACCGAAAACAATTCGAATTGCCGGCGGGCATAGCTCTCTGAGCCTGAGTTCAGTCGCTTGCGCACCGTATAGGTAATTCCCTCGGGAGAGCCGCCGCGCACCGAGACTGATCCGAAGTGTGTGGACACTTTCAGGTTGTGCAGCGAAGGCAGCGTCCCGCTGATTACTTCCACCCAACCGCTGCCCGAGCGCATGACATGGCTTTCCTGCGCCCATAGCGGTGCCGCCCAGGCAGCGACGGCCAGCAGCACCACGAATTGATGATGACGTTTCAACTTTTATTCTTCCTCTTCCTTCTCTAATCGATTTCCGGCAGGGTAGCCAGCACGCGCTGCGACTCCGAGCGGATGAACTGGCTCTTGTCCTGCCGCGACAATTGCTGAAAAGCCTGGCGCACGGCCGCGTCCGCCTTCACCGACTTCAACAGCACGATGGCTTCGGAGCGCACGCCCGGATTGGAATCGTTGAGCAGCGCCTCCAGCACCGCGTTGCGCACCGAGGTATCGTTCTGGACATAGGGACCGAGGCCATCGAGCGCCTTCAGCCGCACGCCCGGATTGGCGTCGTAGCGCAACGCGAAGATGAGCGCATCGCGTACCTGGCGGTCCTCGGGCCGCTGCGCCAGCAAGTCAACCGAATCCATGCGGACGCCGGCATTGTAGTTGCTGCGCGCCGCGAACAACAGCAGTTGCTGGATGCGGGGGTCGTCGATCGACCCTTCCACTTTTTCAGGCTGAACTGTGTCGTACTGGATCTCAACATTCTTGGAGCCGGGATCAGGAATGATGGATTTGATGCCGGCGATGGAGGCCTGGGAGAGCGGGGGAGGGTTCTTAGCGTTCTCAGCCGTGGTGACAGCGCGCTGTCCAAGCAACTTGTAGCTGGCCATCACGCCGCCGGCAAAGCCCATGATCAGCAACACTGCCGCAAGCGCGGGCGCGAAGCGGATCTGGTGCAGCCATCCGGCCAGGTCCGGTACCCAGCGCCAGCGGTGCGTGGGTTCTGCCGACTCCAGGGCTTCGGAAAGCCGCATTCGTGAAGCCGCCAGAAGATTGGGCAAGGGTTCTGTCGCGGGGAAATTCTGGCTCATCTGCCCGCGGAACTCTCGAGCCGACCTGAGTTCCGCCGAACAATCCGGGCAGCGCTCGGTGTGCTGCTCCAGTTCGTGCCGCGCGTCGTCCGGCAACTCGTCATAGATATAAAAAGTGATGTTTTGCTTTACCCAATCACAGTTCATAACGTACCGCCTTCTTTAGGAAGCAGGGGGCAGGACGCAGGCGCCAGGAAAAACTCCACAAGCTCCCTTGACCTCCATTCAGCGCCTTTCCTGCAACCTGCTTGCTGCATCCTGCTTCCTTCATCTCATGTCCGCCAGCGATCCGCGCAGCTTCTGCGTAGCGCGGAACAGCGTGTTCTTGGCGGTCTCCTCCGTCGTCTTCAAAACTTCGCCGATGGTGCGCAGCTTCAGCCCGTGGTAATGCTTCAACTCGAAGACCATGCGCTCGCGCGGGGTCAGCCGGTCGAGTGCTCGCCCAATGCGATTGCCCAGCTCGCGCCGCATCAGGTCGCGCTCCGGGTCGGCACCCGGACGCGCATCCGGCGTCTGGTCCAGCAGGCTGTACTCATTGCCCTCAGAATCGGTCGTGACCGGCGAATCCTCCTTGCGCACCGTCCGCTTGCGCAAGTGGTCCAGGCACAGGTTGGTCACGATGCGATAGATCCAGGTGTAGAACGAGCATTCGAAGCGAAAATTGCCCACGTTACGAAAAGCCTTCAGAAACGCTTCCTGGTAGATGTCCTGCGCATCCTGCTCCGAGCCGGTCAGGTGCAGCGCCAGCCGCAGCACGGCGCGGTCGTACTGCCGCACCAGTTCTTCGAACGCGACGCGGTTTCCGCGCTGCGCCTCACGAATCAACGCGCTGTCGTCGGCTCGGCTCAGAGATTGGCTAACCATATCTCTCCGACGAGAGGAACCATTTCTCCGACCGCTCTCGCTGACCGCGAGATTAGTCAAGCCACCCCAGTGAATACTTAGGGGCTGGGGGGCTCCCGCTACCGCATCGGCCGGCATAATTTTCTCCTGAACCCATCGGGCGTGCCCCGCTACGCCCGAAACTAACTAGCTCGCTGGCATGGTGTTGGACGGCTCAGGGAGGCTTCCGTGAGCAGTAATTATAAGGAAAGAAGCCGGCGGCGTGGAGCCTTAGCGAACGCCGCCGAGAACAGCGCACGTCCGCGCCTCGGGTAAAATGCTTTGCGCTGTCAGCGGGACTGGCCAATCACGACGGAACCAGGGAATGGAGGAGACACCACGCAGCAGCTCATCTACGTCACACTCACCGGGCTGCCCCTGCGGATTGAGCTGGAGTGGCCGTTTCGGCGCTCGGAGTCAGGTGCTGATTTTTACGTGCTGCACGGAGATCTGCGCCTGGAGTCCGGGGAGGGCCTGCACTGCCTGGTAGCCGTGCAGATGACGCTAACCGTGAAGGAAGTGCTCCCTTCGCTCGAGCCCGCTGATGTCGCCGCCCCGGTAATCAACATTCTGCGTAAGGAAGTTGATCGCAAGCAGCTCGAGTTTCAGAAGTCGCCCAAGCGGGTGCCGGTGCCGTTTTCGGCGCGGCAGTACAGCTTCAAGCGCCAGCAGTGGGAGTTCGCCCAAGCCACGGACGAGCAGGTGGCCGAGTTCGTGCGGCGCAAGGTGTATTGGAACGGGAAACTCGGTGTCGCACGGGTGTGGATTGCCGATCCCACGGACGCGCAGTACGTTACAAGTCCTACGTCACGCCTGATCGAAACAGCGGCACAGCTCCGGGAATGGTTGCGGCTTGAGGGCGAGTACGCTACGGCAACGCCC
>Ga0187782_10000598_pt1 | contig 24827 bp, 17 predicted proteins | sample 0715_SJ02_MP15_2_FD_132454 | JGI IMG/M metagenome (GOLD analysis project Ga0187782, IMG submission 132454) | Tropical peat soil microbial communities from peatlands in Department of Meta, Colombia - 0715_SJ02_MP15_20_MG | ecosystem: Environmental > Terrestrial > Soil > Wetlands > Peat | place... | reverse complement strand
CTACCACGCTTCCACCCTCGATGGGCACCTCGAGGACGGCACCGGCCTCAAAATCGTGGAAAGAACCAAGTACCCTTGGGAGGGCGATATCAGCTTCAAAGTCAGCCCCGCCAAAGCCTCCACCTTCACCCTCTTCCTGCGGATTCCGGCCTGGTCGAGCAAGGCAACGGTGACGCTCAACGGCAAGCCGGTTCCGGGGAAAACAAAGCCGGGGGAGTACTTCCCCATCCACCGCGAGTGGCAGGGCGACAGCACCGTGGGCCTGCAATTGGACATGACGCCGCGACTGGTGGCCGCCAATCCCCTGGTCAGCGAGGATTACGGAAGAGTGGCCGTCGCGCGCGGACCTCTGGTCTATTGCCTCGAGCAGGTTGACCAGGAGGAGAAGAGGTCGATCTTCGATGTGGCCTTGTCGCCGGCCTCCGGTCCCAATTCCGGATTTAGCGGAGAGTTTCACCCGGACATACTGGGTGGCGTCGTCATGCTGCAGCACAAAGGCGCCGCCAGCGCCCAGCCGCTGGCCGAGGGTCCGCTATATCACACTTTGGAGAGGCCATCATCGAGTAATAGTAAAGAAGTTAATCTCACTTTCATCCCCTACTATGCCTGGGCCAACCGGATTCAGGGTCAGATGGAGGTTTGGATTCCGTACGCCGGCGGGGCCTCGGCTGCGGCGGCCAAGAGCCCGGCCACGAAGCGCGCCAGCGATTCGCCACCCTAGGCGAGACGCGCCGCCTGCTCTGCCGCCTCATCTCGCCCTGCCCTGAACTGAGCTGCTATTCCGGGTGCCCATGGGCCTGCGGCCTACCCAGCCCAATTGAAATCCTGCGGAAGGGCGGGGCTTCAGCCCCGCCGCCTTGGAACCGGCTATGCGGGGGCCTTTAGGCCCTGAAGCCGCGCAACTGTCGCACAATTCGAGATCACGTCTTTGGTAGCCCACCAAGCACCGGTCAACTCCGTTTTCCCCGTTCGGGGATTATGCCAACGAAGCCGCCGAACCGATATCTCAACTATGTGATGGGAGTCGATCAACTCGAACCTAAAGAGTTGATTTGCGGGTGAAAGAATTGTGCGCTGGTAGGGAATCGAATCCTTCGTGCGTGGGTCTAGGCCCGACTCGAGCTGTAGTAAGGCCGTCGTCGCCACCATGTACGGATCGCTGCGCCAGGGTTGAAGGCCCTGCCCCATGCCTTCTTCCACTTGCGTAATCTCGCGATCCGTAACCCTGATGTGGACGAGGCGCTTCGGGCATCCGGCCCGCTCAGTGCCCAGGCTGAATGCACACGACAGCACGCTCGCCAGGAAGGCAAAGCCGCTCAACGCTTGCGTCCGCCTGCCTCGGATCAGATTTGCTGTCAACGCGCGCTCGACTGTGGACTATCAACTGTCGACTGTTAACTGTTTTAGAACGCCAGATAAACCGGGTTCTCGAGAATCTGCTTGAGCGTCTGGAGGAACTTCGCGCCCGTCGCCCCGTCCACCACGCGATGATCGCACGAGAGCGTCATGCGGCAGCGCAGGCCCACCGCCAGTTGGCCCTTCACCACAACTGCTTTCTCCCCGACCTCGCCCACCGCCAGGATGGCGCCTTCAGGCGGGTTAATCACGGCGGAAAACTCCTCGATGCCCATCATGCCGAGGTTCGACACGGAGAACGTGGCGCCGGTGTATTCGTCCGGGGTGAGCTTGCGGTTGCGCGCCCGGGCAATCAGATTTTTCGCCTCCCGCGCGATCTCCTGCAGGCTCTTGCCCTCGCAGTTTCGAATCACCGGCGTGATCAGCCCGCCTTCCTCGATCGACACGGCAATGCCCAGATGGATGTGGCGATAATAGCGGATGGCCTCGCCCTGAAAGGACGCGTTGACGTGCGGATGCAACTGGAGTGCGGCGGCGCACGCCTTGAGGATGAGGTCGTTATAGGAAAGGCCCAACTCGGGGTTCAAAGTCTTTGCCGATTCCCGCAACTCCCGTGCGCGGCCCATGTCCACTTCGATCGTCAGGTAGAAGTGCGGCACGGGAGCTTTGCTCTGCACGAGGCGCGTGGCGATGACTTTGCGCATCGTACTCAAGGGCTCGTCGTAGTAGTCGGGACCGGCCGGGACGGCCGCTGGAGGCTTGGGCAACACAGGCGACGGAATGGGGGCTTGCGCACCCGCGCTGACGGCTTCGGCAACGGGCGCCGGCAGCGCCTCGACTGCCAGCATGGCAGCCCGTTCCACATCCTGTCGCACGATTCGTCCCGCCGGGCCCGAGCCTGCAATGCGGTTCAAGTCGAGACCCTTCTCCTCAGCCATTCTGCGCGCCAGGGGCGAAGCTAAAACCCGCCCGCCATCCGTGGGTGCGGGCGTGGGCGCAACACCGCCGGCCTTCACGGCCTGCCCTGATCCCGAAGCGAGAGGAGGCGGATCGTCATGGGATGCAGCCGCGATGGGCATAGCCGGCGCACCGGCGGCGCCGCCGCCCTTCACACGCTGGCTTGATCCCGCGGCGAGAGGCGTCGGGATCTCATGGGACGCAGCGGCAATGGCCGGCGCACCGGCGGCGCCTTGGCCTTTGAGCAGCGAGGAAAAGTCCTCCTCCGGCTTGGCGATGACGGCGAGCAATTCCCCTACAGGGACGACCTTGCCGGCCCCGACGAGAATCTTGCGCAACACCCCGCCGCCCATCGCTTCCACTTCCATATCCACTTTGTCGGTCTCGATCTCGACCACCGTGTCTCCGGCCGAGATCTGATCCCCTTCCTGCTTGACCCATTTCAGGACCTTGCCCTCTGTCATCGTATCGCTGCCCTTCGGCATCAGGACCTTGACCATCGCTATTCCCCACTGGCGCGTTGCCTGTAGGGGTAGGGCTTGCCCTACCCCGCCAGGGGACGGCAAGCCGTCCCCCTACCTGCGGTAAAGCACCTTGTTCACGGCTTCGATCACCCGTTGCTTGCTTGGAAAGGCCAGGTGTTCGAGATTCTTCGCGTAGGGCGTGGGCACGTCGGCGCCCGTGACCCGGAGGATCGGCGCATCGAGATAATCGAACGCCTGGGACTGAAGGGTGTCCACAATCTGCGCGCCCACGCCGCAATGCGGCCAGCCCTCCTCGACCACCACCGCCCGGTTGGTCTTCTTCACCGACTCGACCAGCGTCGCGGCGTCGAGCGGCCGCAGCGTTCTCGGGTCGACCACCTCCGCCTCAATGCCTTCCTTCGCCAACTCGGCGGCAGCCTCGAGCGCCACGAAGACCACCTTCGAGTGCGCAATCAGAGTGACGTCTTTGCCCGGCCGCTTGATGTCCGCCACGCCCAGCGGGACCAGATATTCACCCTCCGGCACTTCGCCGCGCGTTCCGTAAAGCACTTCCGACTCGATGAAGACCACAGGGTTGTCGTCTCGAATCGCTGTCTTCAGCAGTCCCTTGGCGTCGGCGGGCGTCGAGGGCATCACCACCTTCAACCCGGGCACGTAGCAAAACCACGATTCCAGCGATTGCGAATGCTGTGCGGCAAGTTGGTGCGCCGCCCCGCCCGGGCCACGAATCACCATGGGCACAGGGAATTGCCCGCCGGACATGTAGAGCATCTTGGCGGCGCTGTTGACGATCTGGTCGAGCGCCAGAAGGGCAAAGTTGAAGGTCATCATCTCCACGATGGGCCGCAGCCCCGCCATCGCCGCCCCCACACCCAGGCCCGTAAAACCCAGTTCCGTGATGGGCGTGTCCAGCACGCGCATCGGCCCGAACTCCTCCAGCATCCCCTTGCTGACCTTGTAAGCTCCCTGATAGAAGCCCACCTCTTCGCCCATCAGAACGATCGTCTCATCACGCCGCATCTCTTCACTCATGGCCTGATTCAACGCTTCACGGTAAGTCAAAATCGACATGGCACTCCCTGGGAGATTCGGAATGGAGAATCAAGAAGCAAGAATCAAGAAGCAGGAATGACAATCGCCGCCATCGCGCTTCTGCTGGCCGCTCGTTTCCTTCTTCTTGCTTCTTGCTTCTTGCTTCTTGCCTCTTGCTCCTGCTTGCTTACCCCACGTAAATATCCGTGAAGAGCTCCTGCGGTTCGGGCTCAGGGCTTCGCTCCGCGAAGGCCACGGACTCCTCCACAATGTCACGAACTTTCTGATCCAGCTCTTCCTGAAGTGTGGCGTCGATGACGCCAATGTTCTCGAGCGCGGCGCTCAGGTTTTTGATCGGGTCGTGGCGGCGTTGCGCCTCCACTTCCGACTTGGTGCGGTAGTGGCCGTGCGCGGGATCGGACATCGAGTGGCCCATAAAGCGATAAGTGCGGGCCTCGATGAGCGTGGGTGCACTCTGCTTGCGGGCTCGATCCACGGCCTCTTTGAGCGATTCTCGAACCGCCAGCACGTCCATTCCGTCCACCCAGGTGCGCGCCATGTTGTACGCGCACGCCTTCTGGGAAAGGTCGTAAAGAGAGGAAGCCCGCTCGATCGGAGTGCCCATCCCGAAACGGTTGTTCTCGCAGATGAACACCACCGGCAGCTTCCAGAGCGCGGCCAGATTGAGCGATTCGTGGAACGATCCGATGTTGACGGCCGCCTCGCCGAAAAAGCCCAGGGTGACGCGCGACTGTTTCAGGTACTTGGAAGCAAAAGCCGCCCCGGCCGCCAGCGGGATCTGCCCGCCCACAATGGCGTGTCCTCCCAGGAAGCTGCGCCGCTTGTCAAAAAGGTGCATCGAGCCGCCTTTGCCTTTCGACACACCGCTCTGTTTCCCACATAATTCCGCCATCACCTCGCCGGGATCCATGCCCCTCACCAGGGCGTGCCCGTGCTCACGATAAGAGGTGAAGATGTAATCGTCGGGCTCGAGCACCGAAATCGCTCCCACCGCCACCGCCTCCTGCCCGATGTAGAGGTGGCAGAAGCCCCCGATCTTTCCGAGCGTGTAGAGTTCCGCCGCCTTCTCCTCAAAACGGCGAATCAGCAGCATCTGCTCGAGCAGCGCCTTCAGGAGCGCAGGGTCTTCCCGCTGTGCGCGCTCCTCCAGCGTCTGCGCCGGCGGGTGGTCCGGTCCGCCGAAAAGCTCGGCCAGGTTCGCTATGTTCGATCCCGCATCCGACGGTTGCATCGCAATCCTCCAACTGTACACCAGCCTTCCCCTGCCCAGCCGGAGCAGCAACTCCCTTCGGCATTAGAGGGAAGCGCGGAGATAACTGACAAAAACACCCTTCTGCTTTATCTTATCTGGATTTTCAGAGAATAAGAAGGCCCTTCGGAAAATATCGAAACGGAAAAATGGAAATTGGAAAATAGAAACTGGAAAATAGAAACAGGAAACTGGTCAAGGGGTTGGGTTTGGGTTTTCGGGCTTGGGGGTTCCGGCGCCGGCGGCCTCGCCGTATTTCCCAGTTTCCAATTTCCATTTACCAATTTCCATTTTCCGCGTTTGCGGGACGCCATCGTGGTGGGCTGAGTTTTCCCCTAAAGTCTTCCGGGAAGTGCCGATAGCATCGCTAACTGGATGCGGGCCCTGCGAGGCTGAGCGGCCTCTGAGCCCGCGCGAATCCACCCGGGCTGGGTTTCCAGTTACCGGTTTCCATTTACGCAGTGGAGTTTTTGGGGGGCGGGGCAGCGGGGGCTGCATTTTCCTCTAAAGTTTTCCTGGCGAAGTGTCGATAGGCTCGTTGAGGGGATGTGGGCCCTGCGAACTCGAGAAGCCCCGGAGCCAGTATCCAGGGTATCACATGGAAAGCCTAGCAGGCAGCGCGAAAGTGTCCATGAGGTCTTGAGTCTGATTATTCCGGAGCTGCCATGGCGCATTCGACCACTGAGACCTTGGGCGGCGGTCTTTAACTAGATAGTATCTGGTACCATGGTTTATTGACTAAGCAAGTTATTCTGACTATATTTCCTTTGTCGAAAGGTGACAAACGAGAATTCTCCTCAACAAGAGACTAAGGAGCCAAATCACGATGAGATTCCCAACCAGGAGTCCAGGTGGCCCATTGCGAGGAGTGCCTGTAGCATTTATTGCGGCCACGCTATTATTGATCACTGCAAGGCAGGCGCAAGCGCAGTCCATGATGACTCGGCACGTGCGACCGGAGGTCACCAGCGGTCAGGCGCGGTTTGTGAACCGGTTGCCGGGCACTCAGACCTTGCGCCTGGACGTTGTGTTGCCGCTCCGCGATCCGGCGGGGTTGGAGAGCTTTCTCGAAAGCCTTTACGATCCGACCAGCCCGGTCTACCGGCACTTTCTCACGGTGCCTGAATTTACCGCCCGATTCGGTCCCACGCAGCAGGACTATGATGCCGTAGTTGCATTTGCCGCAGCGAGCGGCTTGAAAGTGGTGGGCGGCTCCCGCGACGGTTTAGATCTGCAACTGGAAGGCTCGGTAACTGAAATTGAAGCGGCCTTCAACGTATCGCTGAGCGTCTACCGGCATCCCACCGAGGACCGCAGCTTCTACGCTCCGGACCGGGAGCCTACCGTGCCGTTGCCGTTCCCGCTTTGGCACGTCTCGGGCTTGGACAACTATTCGATCCCCCATCCCGCCTTGGCGCGCCGGAATCTGATCGTGAAGCCGAACACTACCACCGGTTCCTGCCCATCCGGTTCTTACTGTGGAAGTGACATGCGAGCGGCGTATTACGGCAGTGGGTCGCTTACCGGCAAAGGGCAGTACGTTGGATTGCTCGAGTATTACGGCTTCGACATGGTCGACGTCGCCACTTACTTCCGCAACGCCAGACAGATCAATAACGTTCCCATCGAGGGAGTTTCCACCGATGGAACCAGCCTGACTTGCCTTGCCTGGCAAGGCTGCGACGATACCGAGCAGACGCTTGACATCACTCAGGCGGTCTCCATGGCTCCCGGCCTATCGGCGCTCTGGGTGTTCGTGGGTTCCTCCGATACTGCCATTCTGAGTTCTATGTCAACTCATGCCCCATTGTGCTACCAGTTGAGTTCCTCGTGGACGTGGAGTCCTGCCGATCCCAGCACGGACGATCCCTATTTTGAGAAGTTCGCGGCGCAGGGCCAGAACTTCTTCCAGGCGGCCGGCGATAGTGGCGCGTACACTGGTCAATCTACGTATGTTTATCCCGCGGACGACGCCTACGTCACGTCGGTGGGCGGCACGGACTTGGCGACCAGCGGCCCCGGCGGCGCCTGGGTCGCGGAATCCGCGTGGGCCGATGGCGGCGGTGGCTTTTACGCGAACGACGGCATTGCGATTCCATCCTGGCAGCAACTGGCGGGCGTGATCACTGCGACGAACCGCGGATCTGCGACCTACCGCAACGCCCCGGACGTGGCGGCGGAGGCCAATTTTGACTACTACGTTTGTGCCGATCAAACCACCTGCACGGCCAACAACTACGGCGGCACAAGTTTCGCGGCGCCCCTCTGGGCCGGCTACATGGCTTTGGTGAATCAACAGGCCCATCTCAACGGCAATGCGGTGCTCGGATTCATCAATCCGCTCATTTATCCCCTCGGCCTGGGTGCGAACTACGACACGGCATTTCACGACATTACCAACGGCAGCAACGGCTACCCAGCCGTCGCCGGATATGACTTGTCGACCGGCTGGGGCAGCCCGAATGGCGCCGGCCTGATCAACGCCTTAGCGGGCGTTGCCTCCTCCCCTAATTTCAGCATTTCCGCCTCACCCGCTTCGGCTTCCGTACCCCAGGGCAGCGGCGGGAACTCAACCATCACCAGCGCGATCTCGGGCGGGTTTAGCGCGCCGATCGCCTTGTCCGCCACTGGACAGCCTGGCGGCGTGACCGTCACCTTCAGTCCCACGTCCATCGGCGCGCCGGGCGCCGGAACCTCCACGATGACCATGACGGTGAGCTCGATCACCGCCGCCGGAACCTACACCCTTACCGTCACAGGCACGGGTGGCGGCATCACTCAGGCGACCACCGTCAGTCTGACGGTGACTGGCACCGGCATGGGTACGGGGCCGGCGATCTTCTCCATGAGTGCTTCGCCCACCACGGTTACTGTGGCGAGGAGCAGCTCCACTCAGGCCACCGTCACCACCGTTGCAGTAGGTAACTTCGACTCGGCTGTTTCTTTGTCTGCTTCCGGGTTGCCGTCCGGTGTCAGCGCGGCCTTTTCTCCCGGCTCCATCGCCGCCCCGGGCTCAGGTACATCGACGATGACGATCTCGGCGAACTCCTTAGCGAGCCTTGGACTCCACGTGGTCACGGTAATCGGCAAGGGGGGAGGTGAAATGAATAGCGTGATGATCCTTCTCTCCGTGGAGCAATAGGGCAGGGCCCGATAGCTGACGGCTGAAAGCTGAGAGCTTCTTTCGCTGACGCCTGGCACCTATTCGTGCCGCAACGCCACCATGGGATCAACCTGGGTTGCGCGTCGGGCGGGCAAGTAAGCAGCCAACAAACCCGTCAACGCAACCAGGAGGGCCGATGAGCCCAAAACTGGCGGGTCCAGAGAGGAAACGCCAAACAACATGCTGCCGAGAAGACGGTGTGTGGCGAGTGAAGCGGCCAGGCCGAGCGCCAGCCCTACCGCCAGCAGCACTACCGCTTGCTTGAGCACCATTGAGAGCACCAGAGCGCGACTGGCGCCCAGCGCGATTCGCACCCCGAACTCCCGCGTCCGTCGTGTAACGGAGTATGCCATCACGCCGTAGAGCCCCACCATCGTGAGCAGCAGCGCGACTCCGGCAAAACAGGCAAGTAACAGCGTGTGAAAGCGTTCCTCGGTAAGTTGCGCCTCCAGCAGTTCCTCCATAGTGCTGACCTGAAACACCGGAACCGCCGGGTCAAGCGCCGCCACCTGGACGCGAATGGTAGAGGCGAGCGATTGAGGCGGGAGGGCTGTACGAAGCACCACCACCGGAGGTTGCCAGGGGAGTTGCTTGTAGGGGAAATAGTACATCGGCTCAGGCTCGCCCTCCAGTGCAAACAACTTGGCGCTGCCCACCACGCCCACGATTTCCTCCGGCGACGGCGGCCGGCCGGGAGCGCCGGCGCCTGAAGTCATGCGTTTGCCAAGCACGTCTTCACCCGGAAAGTATTTGTCCGCGAATGCCTTGTTGACAATTAATACGCGCGCCGCCTTGGCGTCGTCGTGTTCGGTGAAGAAGCGGCCTCTGAGCAAGGGAATGCCGGCCGTCGAGAAGTAGCCGGGCGTCGCATAGGCCATGCGCGCGTGGGGCCGGTTAGGCTGAGCTGCCGGACGTTCTTCAATATTGAACGCCACGGTAGCACTGTCGCCGCCCAGCGGCAGCGGCCAAACGCCTGCCGCCGATTGCACTCCCGGCAAGGCGCGTACGCGTTCGAGCAACTGATCGTAGAAGGCCACTTGCCGGTCCGGGCTGTATTGCGATCCCGGCAAGCTGAACCAAAAGCTCAGAAGATGATCGGGCCGGAAGCCCAGATCGCTTTTTTCGAGCCGCAGGAAAGTTGCCATCAATAGCCCCGCTCCACTGACCAGGACGAGGCCCAGAGTAACCTGCACGATCACCAGGGCGCCGCGTATGCGATCTTGTCCCTGTGCGCCGCCACGGGCGCTTTCCTTGAGTGAACCGGTGAGACCTGCTTTCGCAGCCTGGAGAGCCGGCGCCAGTCCGAACAAAATGCTGGTCAGGAGCGCCAGCAAGAAAGAAAAGGCGAGCGCCCAGGCGTCAATCCGGGTTTCGGCGAGCCGCGGAATGCTCTGGCCGCCCAACGGCAGGAGCGCCCGCAGAGCGTACTCCGCCAGGAGGATTCCGGCCGCTCCGCCCAAAATCGCCAATAGCAGGCTTTCGGTGAGCAGTTGGCGGACCACCCTCGGGCGGCCCGCGCCCAGGGCGGCGCGAATGGCCATTTCGTGCGTTCGGTTGGTGGTCCGGGCTAGAAGCAGATTGGCAATATTGGCACAAGCGATCAGGAGCACCATTCCGACCGCACCGAGTAAGATCAGCAGCGGCGGGCGCGACTCGCCCACCAGCGTATCAAGCTCCGGCCGGACTAAGGCCTGACTATAGTTGGCATTGTAGTCGGGGTATTGTTTAGCCAGAGCTGCCGCGAGCACATTGAGGTCGGCCCGCGCCTGGTCGATCCCAACCCCCGGCTTGAGCCGCCCGAGCCCGGTCAGGGTGCGAGCCCCGCGCTGGTCGAACATGGCGCTCTCATCCGCGACGGTCGTCCAAAGCTGGAGGTTGGGCAGGTCGACCGGAAAGCTGAAGCCGCTGGGCGCCACGCCCACCACCGTATAAGGTAGTTGGTTGAGCGTGATGCTGCGGCCCACGATGCTGCGATCGCCCCCGAATTGCGATTGCCACAGCCTGTGGCTGAGCACCGCCACATGCGTGCCTGGTTTCTCCTCGGAGGGCAGGAAGCCGCGGCCCAACGCCGGCTGGATGCCGAGGGCCGGGAACATATCCCACGTGACCCTGCCAACATCGAGTTGCACCGGTGCGCCGTGGCCGGTCAGCGTCAGATTCGCACCGTCAACTGTCACGAAATGCTCGAAGACATGATTGCGCGCGCGCAGGTCGAAGAAATTGGGAAACGAGAGGCTGCCTGTGGCCAGTGCGCCGTGAGCGTTCGTCAACTCGACGGCCACCAGCCGCTCAGGTTGGGCGTAAGGAAGCGGCTTCAGCAGGACGGTGTTCACGACGCTGAAAATCGCCGTGTTGGCGCCGATGCCCAGCGCCAGCGTGAGCACCGCGACGACGGCGAATCCGGGGTTACGGGCCAGCATGCGCATTCCGTACCGAATGTCTTGAAGCATCGTGCCCATCCTTTACCTCGAGATTCCTCAAGCTGTCAGCCGTCAGCTCTCTGTTTACAGCAAGCCCACACGTCACGTGACGGCTGTTCAGGAGCAATTTATCCGCCACATCGATTCTTCAACAAGTCCTGTATTTGCTTACGCTAAGGTGGGGTAATTGGTTCAACCGGCGGGGCACTGTCCGGTTTTGGGATTGGCTCGTCCGCAATTGGGACAGCCTTGGCCGCGATGTCTCACCGTGTTTTGCGACTGCGGGTAGCGTGTAGCGGCGGCTTTATGCCGCCACCGGAAGTTGAACTCAGCGGGCCCTGGGGGGTAAACCCACCGCTACACACCGCCGAAGCCAGTTTGCGGAGGGGCCAGGAGATTAGGTCACGGGCAACGTGAGCCGGGTCCCACGCACTAGATGCCGACTTTGATGTCGCTGCCTTCGACTTGGACTGGGTAGAGACTGACCTTCATGAAACTGTTGCCGACAACTTCGCCTGTGCGCACGTTGTACTCCCACTGGTGCCAGGGGCAAACAACCACGTCGCCCATAAGCTCTCCTTCGCCCAGGGGTCCGCCTTGGTGCAGGCAGGTGTTGTCGGTAGCGTACACTGTGCCGCCGACGTTGAAGAGGGCTATCGTCTTACCCATTGCTTCCACAACTTTCGCCGATCCCGGTTTCAGTTCCGAAAGGTTTGCAACTTTCACAAATTCCGCCATGTGTGCTGCTCCTAAGCGATCTGAACCATTTCCGGCGTTCCGGCCTTACCGATGCGCACGGATTTCTTAAACTCTTCGAGCATGCTCTCTTCCAGCCGGATCTCGGTGGGCCGTTTGCCGAGACTCATGCTGTCAATCTTCTCCTGGAGCTTCAGCAAGGCGTAAAAGAGATTTTCGGGGCGCGGCGGGCAGCCGACCACATAAACGTCCACGGGCACGATCTTGTCCACACCCTGCAGCACCGCATAGGTATTGAAGGGGCCGCCCACGCTCGAACACGCTCCCATGGAGATGCACCATTTGGGGGCTGGCATCTGCTCCCAGATGCGTTTGATGGCGGGGGCCATTTTCAGCGTCACCGTGCCGGAGACGATCATGAGGTCCGACTGGCGAGGGCTGGGGCGAAACACCTCCGCTCCAAAACGCGCCATGTCGAAACGCGAGGTGGTGGAAGCGATCATCTCGATGGCACAGCAGGCCAGGCCGAAGGTGAGCGGCCACAAGGAAGACTTGCGCGCCCAGTTGAAGATCTGGTCCACCGTGGTGACGATAAAATTCTGTTCAAAACGATTCTCAATCCAACCCATATACCCGCCTCAGAACTGCTCTCGGCGATTCTCAGAATTCAGGCCGAAGCCCCTCACACCCTTTATTATACCGCTAACGGCAACTGAACGACATGAAGCCCATAACCTCGTGCCGCCACACATTGTCGGGCGTCCGCCGAGACGAACAGTTCAGCAGCCCACTCGGCTGCCGAGGCGACTTGGAGAGCGTCAGACGAACGCAGCGTCCACCGCTCCAGGAGTTCGACGGCGCGCGCCAGCACCTCGTCGGTTACGTGGACGACGCTGGCGTCTTCAAAGTCCGCTAGAAGCGCTCGCTTGGCATCCAGGTATTGCGGCGGTAATACCTTCCTTTCCCGCCGAAGTCTGCACAGCGCCGAAACTACTTCCGGCAGGCAGATCACGGAGACCCCCAAAGAAGATGCGGACGACAGGATTTCTCGCAAGTGGTCGCTGCCAGGTTCTCGGACATACCGCTTGGTTAGCGCCGACGAGTCGAGGAAGACGTTCACGGCTTCGACCGCCTCTCCTCGATCACGGCCCGACTTAAAGAGGCCCCCTTTACCACTAACTCCAGCCCCGGGCGCTTCCAAGCAGGCGTTGGTAGTCGCGACGCAGGCGGCACCAAATTGGCAATCACTCTACTGTGGCGCACGATGCAAATCTTCTCGCCCTTCTCGACCAAGTCGAGAATCCGCGAGGCGTTCCGTCGAAACTCACTGAAGGTAATTGTCCTCACGTGTGGGCCCTCCCAGGAGAAATTGTACACTATTGCACAATAATGTGCAACGGCACGTTTACTCGCTTGCGGGCTTCAAGATGCGCACGGCGGCGGCGCCGGCGGCGTCCCCGGCGGCCTCGAGGGCTTGAGCTTCGGCGCTGTAGGCCTGGCGATAGGTGGGATCGATCTCGCGCGCGGCGTGGAACTGCTCGGCGGCCTCGCGGTATTTATCCAGTTTTTTCCAGCAGGTGCCGAGGTAGAACCGCGCGCTCAGGTCCTGCGGATTCACCTGCACAGCCCGCGCGAAGTACTGCGCCGCTTTCGCGTAATCGCCGCGCGGAAAATAGACTGTACCCAGGACGTCGTAAGCGAGGCTGTGGTAAGGCAGGAATCGAGTCGCTCGCTCGTAGTAAGCCAGCGCCTCCTGGTGGCGCCCCTCGAGGTCGGCGATTTCGCCCAAGCCGATATTCGAGTCGTAAGTGACGGTATTCAGCGGGTTGAAGCTGCCCTGGTTCAAGCGCAGCGCCGTCTCATACTCTTCGCGGGCTCCTTCCAGATCGTGCAGGCGATACTGCAAATCGAGCCCGTGATGGACTCGAACCAGACCCGAGTCGGGCGCGACACTAAGAGAATAACCGAAGAGGGTTTCGTTGCTGCGCCAGTTCGGAATCGCTCGCACGTCCTGAACGACCCAGAGGCAGATCACCACGCCCAGAGCGGGTAGCACAGCGGGAGCCACCGGCGCGGTTGGCAGGCGTTGCGGAAGCCAAATCAACCCCAGGTAGGCCAAGGCAAAGCAAAGGCCCACGGAGGGCAGATAGGAAAATCGCTCAGCCAGCAGCGGAAAACTGAGCTGACGCACGTCCAGACAAGGCAGCAGGGTCACCGCCCACCAGGCCACGAGGAAGCTCAGAACCCTCTGGCGTTTTCGAAGCGTAACGGCCGCGACGAGAGCCAGCAGGGTCAGCCACGGCCAGGGCGAGCGCAGGCTCGCGGCGGGGTCGAAACCATGAAACACGTTCAGGCGTACCGGCCAGAAAAAGAGCCGGGCGTGCTGCCCCAACAATCCCAAGGCCGCAGCGACGAGTTGAGGCTGAATCCTCCACAAATGGTGCGCCCCGGAAAAGTGCCCCAGCGCCGCCACGCGCGCCGCCGAGTAGATCGCCGCCGCGGCAACATACACGCACCAGCAAGCCGCTCGCCGGCTCCAGGGCTCGACTGACTCCGAAAAGAAGAACCAGTAAGCGATCAGCAGCAGGGGAAAACTGAACGCGGCCTCTTTGAAGAAAAGCGCCGGCAGGTAGGCGAGCGCAGCAAGCGCGTGGTGGGCCAGGCGGCGGTTGCCCGGCTTTTCGGCACGCAAGAAGAGCAGAAAGGCCAGCAGGTAGAAAAACCCGCAACCCATGTCAGGAAAGGATGCGATCCACGCTACGGCTTCGACGTGCAGTGGGTGCAGCAGCCAGATCAGCGAGCCGGCCAACGCGGCCAGATCGTTCCCCAGAATCCGGCGGCCGATTTGAAACACCACGAGCCCTGTGGCCATGTAGAGAGACCACTGGCAGAAGTGGTAGGCAGTGGGATTAGGGCCGGCGACGCGCCAGATCAGCCAGTAGGAAAAAATGTGAAGAGGGCGGTAAAAGTTCATCTCCGCCGCCGCGCCGAGAAACGACCACACGGAGCCGGTGAAGATTCGCCACCAGAGGTGAGGGTTGCGAACAAAGGGGTTCTCAAGGAGCTGCTTGCCGTCGTCGTACACTAATCCGTTGGACAACACCCCCGAAAAGACGGCGGCCGACACGAGCGCCAGCGCAGCCCCGGCGGCATAAGGGTGATCCTTGATGGTCTGGTTAAGTCTGCTGAGCAATGCTGAGTGTCACTCCCGTTTTTATCGAACCTCAAATACTACGACTGTTCAACACTCCTTGATATGGTACTTTAGGTTCCCCGCCCAGGCCCAGGGTACGCGAAGCTCCCCAGGACCTGGAAATCCTGCTTTGAAAATGTGTAGGGGTAGGGCTTGCCCTACCCCGGACGGTGGGAGATCTATCCGGCGGGGGGACGGCAAGCCGTCCCCCTACGATCGTCTTTTCGTGGTTTCCGGGCGCGCGTCAGTCGACGGGCATGAGCGACTGCTTTGCGTTCCTTGGCGGTTTAGCGACTTTGCATGAGCTGTTTTTCGGACGGGGCTTTGTTATCACCAGACCGCTTGCTCGTCCGTAAGCGGCAAATCGACGGCGGCGTCTTGTTTGGCGGACTGATACAGGGCGAGCGCCCACTCGAGGGCCGGCCGCGCGCTCGCGAGCGTGATCATCGGCTCGCGGTCGTTTCCGACGGCCGCCACCATGTCCTCGATCACGGCTTGATGGTCGTGGCAGCCAAGGGCGGCCGCACCGGTTGCGCCGGTGGCTACGGCGGCGCTTCCATAGCGGCGGATCTCCTCGTCTTCCGGCCGCTCGTCCTTGAACTTCCAGGTGTCCATGCGCTCGCCCACCATGATGGCCGTGCCATTTTCTCCGTTCACTTCGATGCGAATATCCGTGCCCGGCCACAGCGCGGTGGAGGCCTGTACGACGCCTTGCGCACCGTTTTGGTAAGTCACGAACGCCAGGAGCGTATCCTCCACGGGTATGGAGGGGTGCGTGAGGTTGGTCATCTGCGCGCGCACCCGCCTGACCGGGCCGACAAGATACTGGAGCAGGTCGATGTAATGGAAGGCTTGCTGAATGGTGACCCCTGCCCCCGAACGCCGGCACATTCGCCAGGCATCGGACTTGTAATAGTCGGTGGCGCGAAACCATTTCATGTAGGTGTCAGCGTGCAGAATCCTCCCCAAGCGCCCCTCCAGGATGGCTCGGCGAAGGGCTTGCACGGCTCGCCGCGTCCGGCATTGAAGCACCACGCCCATCTTGACGCCGGCGGCTGCGCAGACTTCCTGCATCTGATCCATTTCTCGCAACGACATCGCAGGGGGTTTCTCCACCAGGATGTGCTTGCCGGCGCGGGCGGCCTGAAGCACGGCCGCGACGTGCAAATCGTTGGGGGTAAGAATATTGACCACTCGAATTTGAGGGTCGAGCAGCATCTGTTCCAGGCTGGCGTATGCTTTGCACTGAAACTCGTTCGTGAATTTGGCTAACCGGCCGGCGTCCACGTCGGCCGCGCCGACCAGGCGAGCGTAGTTCGAAGCCCGAATTGCCTTAGCATGGAACGGTGCGATCAGCCCGGTCCCGAGCAGGCCAAAACCTAGTCGTAAATCGTTTGCCATCCTCGCCCTCGGTCGTAGGGGCGGCCCTGGTGGCCGCCGGTCTGGAAAAGATTTAAAACAGCTCACGCAAAGGCGCAAAGACGCGCAAAGTGAGAATCCTAATCCTTGCTTTGCGAGCTTTGCTTACTTTGCGCCTTGGCGTGAAACCGGCAGAGACTTCACGGGCGGCCACAACGGCCGCCCCTACGGAATCAGCAGAACTTTCAACGCCTGCTTCGCCTCGATATCCTCGAAGGCGCTCCTCCATTCAGCGAGTGGTGAGCGCCGGCTGACAATCTCGCCCGCCGGCAGTCGACCGCCGGCCAGCAGGTGAATAGTGCGGTCCCAACTGGTGTAGCTGGTGGAAAGATTAAAGATCACGTCGCAGACTTTGAAAGCGGCTTTGTCCCACGGAAAGGGGATGGAATCCTTTCCGGTCAAACCGATCACGCAGATGCGGCCCTTCTTGCGGATCAGCTCGACGGCGGAAGCGATGGCCGCGGCGGCGCCGCTGCACTCGATGACTAAATCGGCGCCCCAGCCGCCGGTAAGCTCCTGCACGACGGCCACCGGGTTTTGCTGTGCCACGTTGATTACGGTCTCGAACCCCAACTCGCGCGCTTTCTTCAAGCGCAGCGCTTCGTCCTCCGGAGTTCCCACCATCGCCACGTGTCGGGCGCCGGCGGCTCGCGCGGTCAACCCCGCCAGCAAGCCAATGGGCCCCGGCCCTAAAACCACGACAAAGTCGCCCGCCTCGATTTTGGCCCGCTCCACCACGTCGTGTACGGTATTAGCCGCCGGCTCGACCAGCGCAGCCAAGTCGTAGCTCATCGAGTCCGGAATGCGATGCAACAGGCGCTCCGGCATTTTCAAGTACTTCGCGAAGGCGCCATCGATCCCCCAGCCCGGCGAGCGCTTCAGCGGACAGATCTGGATGTTGCCCGTGCGGCACAAGTAGCAGTGCCCGCAAGCGCGCGTGTGCGGTTCGCCCACAACGCGCTCGCCGGTCTTGAAGAGTCCCGTGTCCGGCCCGGTCTCGATAATCTGGCCGGAGAACTCGTGCCCCAAAATCACAGGTGGCCAATACGGAAATTCGTCGTGCCACACGTGCACGTCCGTGCCGCAAATGCCGCAGGCCTTGACTTCGATGAGCACTTCGCCGGGGCCCGGCGTTGGCTCAGGCATATCGCGAATCTCCATGAAGCCCTCGCCCTTTTGGGTTTTCACCAGCGCTTTCATAAACGTGCTCCTCCGCACCATTCGAGCAGAAATCGCGCCAGAATCACGGCCGCTTGGCCAATTTCATCCAGCCCGATCTGCTCCTCGTTGGTGTGAGCAAATCGCAGGCTTCCCGGACCAAACACCACGGTAGGGATTCGCAGTTGATTGTTATAGAACCAGGAATCGCAGGACGCCGTCATGGCGCTCACTTCGCCCGCCGCGCCGGCCTCCCGGCAGCACGCAGCGAGACCGGTAACGAGCGGGTGCCGCGGATCGAGAATGTGGGCATCGTGGCGGTACATGAATTCCAGCGTGAAGTGCTCGCGCAGCCATTCGTCGCCGCCCTCCAGAATGGCCTGGCGCATCTCCTCCATCACCTGGTAACGAGTCTTGTTGGAGAGAAGACCCAGCACGCCCTCGAGCGAGGCCGAAGCGGGCGCTGTGGCCGGCCAGTCGCCCGCCGTCAGTTTGCCGAACGTAAGGGGCATGGGGTTGGCAAACTGGTCGAACAGCGGGATGCCGCGCGAAGCGGCCAACAGGCGCGCATGATATTGCTCGAGAACCTCAATCGTACGGATGGCCATCTTTAATGCGCTGACCGTGCCGGCACTGCCGCTGTGCCCCGGCCTGCCCGTGCAAGTCACGCGGAACCACACCGCGCCGCGCACGGAAGAGAGTATGCGCAGGTCGGTCGGTTCCATCACGATGCAGCCGTCGGCGCGTTCGCCGCGGCGCACCATGGCCAGCGTGCCGTTGCCGCCCACCTCTTCCTCAACCACGAGATGCGCCAAGACGTCTCCGCGGAGCTTCAAGTCCAGGCGTTGCGCGGCCAGCAGCGCAGTGAAGAGCGCCGCCACTTGCCCTTTGGCGTCGCACGCGCCGCGCCCCTGCACCCGATTCGCTTCGACGGCGGGCTCGAACGGGTGATCCTGTCCCTGCGAGGGAGGGACGACGTCGAGATGCGTATTGAACAGCAGAGTCCGCCCGCCACCCGTCCCCGGCACGCGCACTCGAAGGTTCGAGCGCCCGTCATACTCGAGGCCGCGCACCGGGTCGGCGTAATCTGCGTCCGCGCGCAGTGCATTCGTCAGGGGTATCCGTTCCACCTCGCCGAATTCTGCGAATCGCCGCGCGGCCCACTCCACAACCTCTGCTTCTCTTCCGGGGAGCGACGGGAAACGAATCAAGCCGCAGAGAAACTCTTCCGTGACCTCCCGAAGGGCTGCGACCGCAGAGCGAATTTCGGGCAAGGTCAATCGATTCATAGGCGGGCGAGGGCTTTCTCGAAGATGTCGAGGCTCTCGTCGGCTTCGGCGTCTGAGATCACCAAGGGCGGCGCCACCCGGAGGACATTGCCGAAAACGCCCACCGAACCGATCAAAAGGCCCAGTTGAGCCGCGCTGTCAATCAGTTTTCGGGTGAGGTCCGGCGCGGACTCCTTGGTTTTCTTATCTTTCACCAGTTCGACTCCCATCACGAGTCCCATGCCGCGCACGTCGCCCACGTACGGCGACTTTTCCATCATGTCGAGGAGGCGCGATTTCATGACGTCACCGATGCGCAGAGCATTCTCCTCGAGCCGTTCGCGGCGCATGATGTCGACCACCGCGCTGACGGCAGCGCTGGCGAGGGGATTGCCTCCCATGGTGCTGCTCATTTCTCCTGGCCCCAAGACTCCAATTACGTCGCTGCGAGCTGCCACCGCCGAGGCTGGCACGCCGCTGCCAATTCCTTTGGCGATGCACACCAGGTCAGGCGCCAGTCCTTCCCATTCCATCGCCCAGAATCTGCCCGTGCGTCCGAAACCCGATTGCACCTCATCGAGAGTGAAAAGAAGGCCGCGGCCCCGCAGCCATTGCTCGAGGCGCGTGAGCCATCCTTGGGGAGGAAATATAAAACCCGCGGCGCCCTGGTAGGGCTCCACAATCAAGCCTGCCAGGCTTCCGGTGCTGTTGGCGCGCACCGCGTCCTCGAGGTAGTCCAGGCAGAGCATGTCACAGGTGGCGGGGTCAGCGCGCAAGGGGCAGCGATAGCAATACGGAAAAGGCACGCGGATGGAGCCGGGTGCGGTGGGGCCGTAGCCTTTCTTTGGGCCGGGCAAGCCGCCGGCGCTCAGTGCCGCGTAAGTGCGGCCGTGAAATCCGCCATAAAAGCTGATGATTTCGAACCTGCCCGTCTTGCGCTTCATAATCCGCAGAGCGGCCTCGATGGTCTCACTCCCGGTGGTGAGGAAAAAACACTTGTCCAGAAACGAGGGCAGGACAGAGACCAGCTTTTCAGCCGCGATCACGCGCCATTCGTGCAGGCATTCATAATTGTTCAAAAGCTTCCCAGCGGCCTCCTGCACGGCTTTGATCAGATCGGGATGACAGTGCCCCACGTTGGTGACCAGAACCCCGGAAGTCCAGTCGATGAACGTGTTGCCGTCGGCATCCGTCACGACCACGCCCGAGGCATGGTCCCAGGCGACCTGTGCCTGGTAGCCTGTGCATTGCGCTTCCACGCGCGCCCAGCGCTGGAAGAACTCTCTCGACCGGGGCCCGGGCAAGGGCCCTTTTACTGACGCTATTCCTTGCTTCATCGTGCACCTCTGGTTGGAGCAGCGCTCGCTGACCGTTCGCACAACGGCCCGCTACACTCGCCGTCATTCCTCTCTGCGCTCTCCCGAAAGTCCCGCGGAAGGGCGGGGCTTCAGCCCCGCCCTTCCGTCTCCCTTTCATTTCCGAGGGTGGGCCACAGGCCGATGACCGCTCGGAATGACAGGAATTGAGCAAATCCGTCTCAACCGAGACATACATCTCATACGCTTGCCTTGGCGACAAAGCGCGGAGGGAGGCCTTTGACAAAGCGGTCAATCTCCGTGACGATCAGTTCCCGGATGCGCCGCCCGGAATCCTCCGAATACCAGGACAAGTGCGGCGTCAGAATAGTGTTGGGCAGCCAGAACAGAGGAGAGTCCGGAGGCGGCGGCTCAACGTCGAAAACGTCGATCCCGGCGCCGGCGATCACCCCTTTCTCGAGCGCCTTGGCGAGGGCCTGCAGGTCGACCATCAGCCCGCGAGAGGTATTGACGAGGTAGGCCGTAGGCTTCATCAGGGCAAGCGTCTGTTCGTTCACCAGGTGCCGAGTCTCGGCGGTGAGCGGAGTGTGAATGGTGATGAAATCCGCCTGCCGGAAAACCGTCTCTTTATCCACCACTTCAATTCTCAATTCCTGCTTTCGTTCCTCCGACAAGTAGGGATCGCAGATCAGAAAATTAAAGCCAAAGGACTTGAGCTTGCGATAGACGAGAGAACCGATGCGCCCGCACCCGATGATGCCCAGCGTTTGACCCGCCAGCAGATAGATCGGAACCGCTTCGCTGAATTCCCAGGAGCCGCGCCCCGACGAGATATCGAGCGCCCGCCGGGCGGCGGCCAACCGCCGCCCGCAGGCCAGCAAAAGGGCTATGGCCTGCTCGGCCACCTCCTCGGCGCAGTAATCGGGAATGTAGCAGAGCGGGATGCCGGCTTTTTCGAGTGCCGCGACATCGACGTTGTCATAGCCCACTCCGTGGCGGATCACCAGCCGGCATCTTTCCCATCGCGAGATAATCTCGGCGTTGATGGGCACCATGTTGACGATCACCACGTCAGCGTCGCGAGTCGCTGCGATGACCTCTGAGCTCGGCGCGAATTTAAGCTGATAAGTGACCAGCTCGAGGCTCCGCTTGGCCATCTCCTGGGCTTCCCAGTTGAGATCAGGCTCGATGTAATCCGTCACTACCACTTTCCGCGGTTTCATAGTCGCGTGCTCCTGCCACCTTCAACCAAACGATCGATTCCAGCCGTTAGCCCACGCTCGTCGTTGCTTGCGGAGGGGAAAATTCTACTCTGTGTGGTCCGTTCTGCCAAGCGTAAGCGGGTGGGCAACGCCGGCAAGGAGCGGTTTTATGTGTGTGAAATAAACCTTCAGGGAAGGAAAGGGTTCACGCAAAGGCGCAAAGCACGCCAAGTTCGCAAAGAACGGCCCACAGCCGCTTTGCGTCCCTTTGCGCCTTAGCGCCTTTGCGTGAGCTGTTTTGCTTTCTTCACACCCTCTTTGCTCGTCGGGACTGCCCTCGCCCAACGAGCGTCGGGTGTGTCAGTTCAACATCTCTCAGTTGCGCGAAATGAGGTGGTTTGGATCGAGCACGAATTTCCGGGCTGCGCCCTTGTCAAAATCCTTGTATCCCTTCGGTGCCTCCTCCAGCGTGATCACTGTGACGTTGGTGGCTTTGGCGATCTGAATTTTGTCGTAGAGAATAGCCATCATCAATTGGCGGTTGTATTTCATTACCGGGCACTGGCCGGTCGTAAAGTGATGGGATTTCGCCCAACCCAGGCCGATGCGGATGCTCAGGTTGCCGGTTTTGGCGTTGTCGTCAACTCCACCCGGATCGTCGGTGACATAGAGGCCCGGGATGCCCAGCGCGCCGCCGGCCCGTGTGATCGTCATCAGTGAGTTCAGGACAGTCGCGGGTGCTTCCCGGCTGGCGTCTCGGCCATGGCCTCGCGCTTCGAATCCCACGCAGTCCACTCCGCAATCCACTTCCGGCACACCCAGAATCTGCTCGATTTGTTCACCCACGCTGGCGCCCTTCGAGACATCGACAGTCTCACAACCGAAGCTCTTGGCTTGCGCCAGGCGCTCCGGGATCAGGTCGCCGACGATCACGCAAGCGGCGCCGAGCAACTGGCAGGCGGCCGCGCACGCCAGACCAACCGGGCCCGCGCCGGCAACGTACACCGTCGAGCCCGTCGTCACGCCGGCGCTCACCGCGCCGTGGTAGCCCGTAGGCAGGATATCGGAAAGGCAGGTCAGGTCCCGAATTTTCTCCATCGCCTGAGCCTTGTCGGGGAATTTTAGCAGGTTGAAATCCGCGTAGGGCACCATCACATACTCTGCCTGTCCCCCCACCCAGCCGCCCATGTCGACATAGCCGTATGCCGCGCCGGGCCGCGACGGGTTGACGTTCAAGCAGATGCCAGTGGCGCGCTCTTTGCAGTTTCGACAGCGCCCACAGGCAATGTTGAAGGGCACCGATACCAGGTCCCCTACCTTGATGAACTCGACATCGCGGCCCGCCTCGATCACTTCCCCCGTAATTTCATGTCCCAGGATCAGCCCTTGGGGCGCGGTGGTTCGCCCCCTGACCATGTGCTGATCGCTGCCGCAGATGTTCGTGGAAACGATTTTGAGAATCACTCCATGCTCGCACTTGCGGTCGCCGAGAGCCAACTTGGGAAAATCAATGCTCTGTACTTCCACCACCCCCGTCCCCATATACGCCACACCTCGATTAGTTGCCATAGCAGTTCCTCCTTTGAAAGCATCGCGGAGCGCGGGCATCCTGCCCGCATTCCCGCTTGATTTAGACGCAATCTGCGGGCAGGATGCCCGCGCTCCAGCCGAATCCCGAACCCTGGTCTTAGAACGCCTTCGCGCCTGCCTCCGCCACGGCGTGGTCCTGCTCCCCCGAACCTCCACTCACGCCGATGGCCCCCACCACTTTTCCGTCGCGCTTCAGCGGCACGCCGCCCGCGAAGATCATAATTTTACCGTTGTTGGAGGCGTGGATGCCGAAGAACTGGTTGCCCGATTGGCTGTGCGCGGCCAAGTCTTTGGTGGAAATATCGAAGGCCCGCGACGTGTAGGCCTTCTTGATGGATATATCAATGCTGCCGATCCATGCGCCGTCCATGCGCACGTGGGCCACCAGGTTGCCACCCTCGTCGGCCACCGCAATGTTCATCGGCTGCCCGATCTCCGCCGCTTTCTTTTCAGCGGCCGCAATAACCCTTCGCGCATCGCTCAGTGTCACCACGATCGATCCTCCTTTGTGAACTTGAGTTGACTTTAGCCCCAGGGCTGATGAATCTATTTCAACAGAATCCGACGCTCTGTTCAAGGAATTTGTTCTCTGATTTGCACAAAGGCGCGTCACTTGGTTTAGAATGATTCAGCGCGCAGTGGTGGCGAAGCGCCCAGGAGGAGGCCACGAGTTGCGGAAGTTCATGAACAAGCGGGAAACGGGCGTAGGCAGGGCGGTCGTGTTCTTGACCGTCGTGCTCTTTCTGGTGGTTCTAATCCTGGCACTGAAGCTCACCAATCGCGCGGCGCCGGCCATTGAAGTACAGCGGGATATTAGAGGAATCGGCGTGAGCACGCCCGTCGAATTCAGGGTTCACGACGCGCGCTATCGCATCAGATCGGTCGAGCTGGAAGTCCGGCAGGGCGACCGGACGTTTCAGATCCCCGTGGAGGGCATCGCTGAACCGGCTCAGGCTCCCAAATGGTGGAAGTTCTGGTCGCGCCATGTGGAGAGCGCCGCCACCTATCGGGCGAGCGTGGGACGCAAAGCGATCCCGGACCTGACGGAAGGGTCGGCGAGGCTGATTATCACCGCCACCAACAACTCCTGGGGGCGGTTCTTCCGCGGCGGGCGGAGCCAATTCGTCAAGGATCTTCCCGTCCGCTTTTTCCCGCCCCGCGCCGAGGTCCTGACCGGGCAACACTACATCAACCAGGGCGGATGCGATATGGCCCTGCTCAAGGTGTCCGAGGGGACCGTTGAATCCGGCGTGAAAGTGGGCAATTACTTTTTCCCGAGTTTTCCCTTGAAAGACTCCGATCCCACTTTGCGAATGTGCATCTTCGCGTATCCTTATGACGTCGATCCGTCAACCCCAGCCCGTGCCGAGGCGCGCGACGACGCGGGCAACCAGACCCTGGTCAATTTCAATTACAAAGTCTTTCCCAAGAAATTCAAGTCCGACACCATCAACCTCAAAGATGACGACATGCAACGTGTCGTTCCTCCCATCCTGAGCCAGACGCCGGAATTGACGGATCAAGGCAGCCCGCTGAAGAATTTCCTGCTGGTCAACGGCCCGCTTCGCCGCATGGATGGCCAGCAGTTGGTGGCGCTCTCCCAGAAAACCGCCCCGCACCTCACCTGGACCGAGCCCTTCGTGCCGCTCGGGAATTCCAAGGTGGAGGCTGCGTTCGCCGACTTCCGAACTTATGTGTATAACGGCCAGGTGGTGGACCACCAGGTTCACTTGGGGTTCGATCTGGCGGTTGTGCAGCACGCGCCGGTGGCGGCTGCGAACGATGGCAAAGTGGTTTACGCGGGCTACCTGGGGATCTTCGGCAATGTCGTGGTGATCGACCACGGCTGCGGACTACAAAGCCTTTACGCGCACCTGAACTCGTATGATGTGAAAGAAGGAGAGTCGGTGAAACGAAACCAGGTGATCGCCCACAGCGGCCAGACCGGACTGGCCTTCGGCGATCATCTGCATTTCACCATGCTGCTGGATGGAATTCCCGTCAACCCTGTCGAGTGGTGGGACCCGCACTGGATCCACGACCGCATCGAGGCGAAGCTGAAGTAGGTGTCGGGTGCCAGGTTTCAGGTGCCAGGTGCCGGGTGTCAGGTCATTTGCGATTTGCGATTGACAGCCCAGATTTTGGCCCTGGCCCCCTTGCGATTGACCGAGCCCTCGCCCCCTTGGGGATTTGTGATTGGTGATTGAGAGTCGAGATTTTGGCCCTCGCCCCCTTGGGGGAGAGGGTGGCCCGCAGCCGGCGTTTTCTCCAGCCGGGGCGGGCCGGGTGAGGGGGTCGTATG
>Ga0187782_10000597_pt1 | contig 24829 bp, 19 predicted proteins | sample 0715_SJ02_MP15_2_FD_132454 | JGI IMG/M metagenome (GOLD analysis project Ga0187782, IMG submission 132454) | Tropical peat soil microbial communities from peatlands in Department of Meta, Colombia - 0715_SJ02_MP15_20_MG | ecosystem: Environmental > Terrestrial > Soil > Wetlands > Peat | place... | reverse complement strand
TAGATTCTCTGTTCGAAGTCAATAGTCTTGGCGGGATTGAGTTTGGATTTTCAAGGCATGCGGGTCTATCCCTCCGATGTTTATTGGGACGAGCAGGCTCGCGTCCACCCGTCCCGTGGTTCATCGTCAGGATGAGCCCGCCGGGCTATCCCTCGGCGCGGTTGCTTCCCAGCAGAGCCTGCTTCCGTTTCACCCGGCAGTTGATTGTATCGCCAACGCCGAACCGGGAAAGAGCAGCCCGCCGTCGTAGGGCCGGCCACTCTTGAAGATGCCGTAGATAGCGTGAAGCAGTTTACGAGCCACCGCCACGAGCGCTTGCAAGCCGGTCTTGTGTCGAGCGCGCAATTCTCGGTAAAAGCCTCCCAGATGCCGGTCACAGCGAGCCGCCGATAAAGCCGACATATAGAGCGCCGCGCGCAGGCGCCGGTTGCCGGCGCGGCTGATCCGCGACGGCTTGTTCAGACTCGTGCCCGACTGGCGATGCGCCGGGTCAAGGCCGCTGGAGGCAACCCACTGGCGCACGGTCATGGTGGGGGACAGCAGCATCAGTTCGCTCAAGATCGTAAGCGCGTTGACAGACCCGATGCCCGGCACCGTGACCAGCAACTGATAGCGCTCCCGCAACTGGGCCTGGGCCTCGACCCGCTTCAGCGCCTCGCCACGCAGCCTTTCCACGCGCCTCTTCACCGCCGCCAGGGCGCGCCTGAGATCGGTCAGCACTGTGCGCGGCGTGGTTACCGTGCTCTCGGCGGCGCGCAAACGGTTCTTCAGCACCGCCTGCTCGACCACCAAAGAACTGATGTAACGGCTCAGCGTGCGCAACTCCAGATGGCTTGCCGTGGGCCGCTGCCATCGGCTGAACGGCATCCGCCGACTGTACTCGGCCAGCACCGCGGCGTCGGCTGCATCGGTCTTCGAACGGCGCAGCGTTTCGGCAAACCGGTTCACCAGCTTCGGGTTCAGCACCGCCAACTCGATCCACGGCTCGGCATCCAAGACCAACGCCAGATCCAGCGAATATACGCCGCTGGCCTCCAGCGAAACCCGCACTCGCGCCGCAACAGGCCCCACTAGCCATCTCAACAGCTCCTTGTGACCACCAGCACTGTTCGCGAACTCCCGTTGCGCCAAAACTCCATCGGCTCCTATCAGGGCAGCCGACAAGGTGCGGGCGCTGACATCGATACCGCAATACATCGTCGCCTGCTGCGTCGAGACCGGCTTGTTCATAGACCTCCTTCGGGGTAGCATGGTCTCGGCTGCCGCCCCTGTCCGCGGCTACGGACTCGCTGCTCGCGCCCACCTTGAACATGCAGGCTCAAAAGGCCTTCGATTCTCCACGGCGTCGAAACAGAAGGGGCGGTGGCCGATCTACGGGACAGGCTCGACAAAAGTCGGCCTAAGGGACGCACGGCCTGACCGCCGAGACGTGAAAACATCCTCACGCCTCGCAAGAAAACATACAAGGGACGGGGCCAATTTTCCCGATTTCGTTGTCTCTCGTCGCTAGCAGACACCCGGTATGCGTCACTCCTCGCTCCTAGAACTCGGAAAAATTGGCTCCCGTCGCCGTGTGTCTCGCCAAAATTCCATCCGAGTGCAAAATGGGCCGCGAGTTTGAAGTTGAAGCGGGGGGCGGGGGCGGCGAGTCACGGGCCTCATCTAGTTTTTGCGGCTGGGGATGGTCGTTGCGGACGGCAAGATGGCCGAAAGGACACGAGGGGAGTGCGCCGGAGACACTTCCGCGACATATCTTCGAAGAGGTTGATTGTGAATTGCGGCGGTGACTCACGCAGCAAGATCGTATCGATGGTGCAAGCCACCAACTCTCGGCATCGAGATGACGTTGCAGCCGGCGTTCGCACCCTGGACGGCCTCACGACCCGCCGGAGTTTGCTTGTGCAAGCCGAGATGGGTTCGGTCCTCGTGAAAGTATCGAACATACTCGCGCATCAGCCGTTTGAGATGCCGTCCGTTGAGCATGATCACGTGGTCGAGGAGATCGCGACGGCAGCATCCGACGAAGCGCTCGGCGATGCCGTTTTGCCAAGGGCTCTTGAAAGAAGTCCGGACCGATTCCACGCCAAGCGTCTTTGCCGTTTCGACGACTTCGGTATTGAAGGTTGCGTCGCGGTCGTGGATCAGGTATTTCGGAGCCGTGTCGAACGGGAACGCCTCGCACAACTGTTGCGAAACCCAGGCGCTCGTCGGATGCCGGGTGACATTGAAGTGGAGAATCCGTCGCCGGTCGTGAGCGATAACGAAGAAGCAATAGAGCACGCCGAAGGCAAGGGTCGGCACGGTGAAGAAGTCCATCGCGGCAATCGGCGGGTGGCCACAATCTCAGAGAGCAGATTGTTCACCGCGGGTGCCCCCGGTCCCTCGCATTCGGGGACCGGGGATAACGGATGACCCAGGGTTCGCTCTTGATCCCCGAAGTGATACGACTTTCCCCAAGTCAGCTCCCCGTCGCCTACTTCTGCTCCGCCAGCAGGCTCTCGAATTCCGGCTTTCCGCGCAGCTTCTCGAAATCATCCTCATCGGCCACTCTCTTCAGCGTCGCCGATCCTTCGTTGAACGCGCGGCGCAAATGGGCGACGGCGCAGTCGTCGAGACCGGCCCGCGCGCAACTCCGTGCCTCAAAATAGCTCGCTGTGCCGCGTTCCCCGGCGGTCGAAGGCGCACCGATCTGCGGACCGGAATGGGGATCGAAGATATGCGGGTCAATAGCCAACGCCTGCGCGTAGGCATCCGCCCCCCGGCCATACTCATGCTGTCTCAGCAAATTAGTCCCCAGGTTCTTCAGAACGATCGCCGAGCGCGGATTGAGCTTGAGCGACTTCGCATATAAGCGTTCGGCTGCAGAGAAATCTTCCAGCGTATCTTCCACCGTGCCTAGATTATTCAGTACGCTCGAATTGTTGGGATCCAGTTTCAGCGATTCCTTGTAGCAGCGCTCCGCGTCCTTCTCATCGAACATCATTTGATGGCTTATACCCATCTTGTTCCATACCTTGGCGGTGGGCTGTTCGACATGGGCGTATGTCTTCAATGCCGCCTGATATTCCTTGCGTGCCAGAAAGATGTCCCCCCTTTGCTCCAGCGTCAGGGCCGGCAGCAGAGGATCGGTCACGACGCTCGACCTGGTACTTGAAGGTGGGGTTGAAGCGCCGGCGCCTCCCGGCAATGGCTGGCGTGTATTCAATGCAAGCTGGGCTTGCGACGCTTGGGATAAGCCAACGACAAGTGCAATGGCCAGCAGCCATTTAGAACCGTGAGGCCCGTGCATAATTGCGATTCCTGCCTTTGAATGCTGTATTCATCGGCAGGTCGTTGCAGTCGATTAGAGGTGTTTCAATTTGCGATGCACGCCACTTTTTTGGGGAATCGGTGCGCGCGTCTCCGAGACGTGGGAGGGATATCGTCGATGGCACATCCGAAGCATTTTCGGAATCGCTGCGTCCGAAAACTACGACAACCTGGCACAAGAAGCAGATTGAGCAATCTGCTTCTTGTGCCGTTCGATCGAGAGCCCAAGGCAACGTTTGCGCTGAAACTCTCGCTTACTTGTCGTCCAGCCATTCGTTCGCGGCATCCCGAATGCTCTGCGGAGGACGCTCGTCCTGAGCCAGCCCCGGCGCCATCTTCTGATAGGTTGCGCGGATCTCGTTCTGATCGTGCCGTCCGGCCGCTTTCACCAGCGCCTCATCCAGCGAGCATCCCTGGCGCAGGCGACGCATGCCGAAAACGATGGACTGGGCGGAAAGAATCGGATCGATCTCCACCGGTTGAATGAGTTGCACCTGATACGGAACAGGCGTCAACTTCGACGCGTTGTTCTTCATGTAATCCGCGAGCTTGGGGATAACCGCATCGTTGATTCTGTAGAAGGTCTCGGCCGTGAAATCGCCAAATCCGTGCAGTTCACCCAGCACCACGCTCAGGCCGTCCTGTATGCCCATCCCGTCGATCTCGTACAAGGCCTTGGCCAAGCCCAGTTCGACGGCCGCGCCCACTAGTCCGAAGTTCAGGCTGAGTCCGCCCTTCACATCGGATACGTGCAGCAGCACGCGTAGTCCCACGCCCCACCGCGTTCCACAAATCGGAGCGCCCGGAGACTCGGTGTATATGTCGGTAAATGCGGTGGCATCCAGATAAAACGCCCGGTCGCCGTAATTCAAGGTGCCGGAAAAAATATTGCCGATTCCAAGCTTCGCGGCCACCGAAAGATCGACTTCGCTGGCAATGACGCTGAAATTCGACAACACCGCGTTCGGTGCCAACGGAAGCGGGCGAGCCTTGTCTTCGCCAAGCAGCTTGGTCAAACTCACCAGAGCTCCGTTGGGCGTCCGCGCCGGGTTCACGGGGAGCCACGCCGACACGGCTTTGTTAATCACTACAGGCGATTGCACACCGCTCCTCGATTCTTGTTTCACTTCGAAGGCCAGTGGGTGATCATGAATGGCTTCAAGTTGTTGAGGCATATTCGTCCTCCTTTTGGGGGTTGCTTTGGGGATAGTCGCGAAGACACCCTTGATGGGACGGTTGAAATTGCCGAGGGGCTGGGGATCTATTCTTCGCTTCAGATTTGCGGGTTGGGGAATGACTGCACTTGGCAGCCTGAAACAGATCGGGGAAACGATGCTGATTTCGGCAAAATCGCTGAGCCCATCGCGTGCTGCTCCCGCGACGTTCACCCAGATAAACGCTCCCTTCTCGTTCTTGTCTGTGCTCGCGGTCACAGTAAATCGCTGAGTGGATGACGCCCGGCCTCGGCGGCGAACATGTTCGAAAACTCCTTCGCACGCGCGGCCTTTTCATACATGACGTGCCTGGCTTGGCACTAACTAAGCCTCGCAATCTATCCAGCGTCCGGAATTTGGATTAAAAACAGGGAGTGGAATCAGGGTCGTAGGTTTGGCAAGTAACTCTTCGAAAGACCCTATCCAGCTCACGGTTTGTGTCAATACCGTGCTGATCGTGTTTTCCGGCCGCTTTCGCCAGCGCCTCGTCCAGCAAGCATCCTTCGCGCTGACGGCGCAAGCGAAAATCGATGGACTGCGCGGAATGAATCGGATCGATCTCCATTGGCCGATTCAGTTGCACCTGATAGGGAACAGGCGTCAGTTTCCACCCGTTGTTCTTGATGTAGGCGGCGAGCTTGGGCATCACGCAGTCGTTGATTCCGTAGAATATCTCGGACGTGAGGTCGCCGGATCCGCGGAGATCGCCCAGCACTACGCTCAGGCCCTCTTCTATGCCCATCCCGTCGATCTCGTAACGGGCCTTGACCAAGCCCAGTTCGACGGCCGCGCCTACCAGTCCGAAGTTCAGGGCCAGTCCATCCTTCACATCGGACACGTGCAGCAGCACCCGCAGACCCACACCCCACCGTGTCCCGCAAATCGGGGTGCTCGGCGATTCGGTGTATACGTCGATGAACTCCGTAGCATCCAAGTAAAACGCCCGATCGCCCTGTTTTAATGTACCGGAAAAAATACTGCCGATTCCCAGCTTCGCAGCCACCGGCAAATCGACTTCGCCGGAGATCTCACTGAAACTCGACAAGACGGAGATGTCTCCCGGCGGAAGCGGGTGAGCCTTATCCTCGCCGAGCAGCTCGCTGAGACTCGCCAACGCGCCGCTAGGTGTACGCACTGGGCTGACGGGAAGCCACGTCGATGCGGTCTTGTTGATCGCCGAGGGCGATAGCGTGCTGTTCCTCGGTTCTTGTTTCACTTCGAACGTAAGCGGCGGTCGCCGAACGCCTTCGATTGGTTGGGGCATGTTCCGCCTCCTTTGGGGTTGGTCCCAGAGAAAGACTCGATCTGAGGGTCGCCAACCGTTGCTTGAGATAACTCGGGGGTCGGGGATCTATTCTTCGCCTGAGATTTGGAAGCTTGGGGAACAACTGCGCTTAGCAGCCTGAGACAATCGCCGAAAACGACGCTGCCCTCAGCAAGTTCGCTGGGCCCGTCGCCCGCTCTTTCGGGACGCTCACCTAGATAAACGCATTTTTCGGCTCTTGTATGTGCCAGCAGTCACACCGTCAGCTGCTGGCCCCTGCCTTCCAACGTTCCATTCGTTGGCAGATTCTCAATGACCAAGCCACTTCGCGTAGGCTTTTCCTGTGGTGTCAACACTCTTCTGCGCGCGGTCCTCGCCTACCCCCGCGTAACTCGATGATTTATTATCACTTGCTCCCTCCTTTCCTCCGGACGTCGCCCAGTTATGCCGTGAGTTGAAGATCTTCCGCTATCTACTGTACCGTTGGCGTGAGGCGCAGCAGCCTGAGCAGGGGGCAAAGGTCAAAGACGCCGAGCAACGATTGCACCAGGAAAATGCCCAGCCCAGAAAAGCGCTGCTCTGCTAACGGCAGCGTGATCGGAGTCACGGTTGACGCTCAGAAGCGACCCCTTGGATGCTCGATAGAAATGTCCCCGATTAGAGTGCCTCAGGAGTGGTGAGGAGGCAGATTGGGGCGGACGGGGTTGAGCGTCGAGGAGCTGCATCGGTCGAGGTGCTGGGCCGCCGGGCAGCCTGCTTCACCGACCGGCGATCGTCGCCGCTGGTCACCCACCAGCTCACCGAGATGCTCGCGCAGCGCATCTACGGGCTGGCTTTGGGCTATGAGGACCTCAACGATCACGAGCAGCTGCGCCACGATCCCGTCTCGGGCAACTACTCTCCAGGCCAGCTCAGCCCCGCCACTCCACACAAAAATCGACCCCTGTGAGAAATGGGGGTTAGCTGCCGCTCCGCCGGCAGCCGCCCCGGCCGAGGCATTTGAGGGGCGCGCCCGCGGGGCGTGCACCGCAAGCAGCGGCTTCTCGCGGATCAGCAAGGCCAGCTCCGGCGGGGCGTTCGGCAATGACCTTCTTCACGTCAGTTCGCACAGTTCGCCCCATGGAATCCCGGATCGGCGTGCTGCAAATCTCCTATCCACCGGCGTAACTCCGTCCCTTCCAGTTTACGCGCTTGAGAATGCGGTGTTGAAACCAACTTCGATAGAGCAACGCCACAAAGAGCGGCAGCCCAAGCGGCGAGATGGCACAATCGAAGAATGAGAAGTTCGATTTGGCCACTCGCGCGTAGAACCGGAACAGCGTCCGCAGCCACACGAGCGCGATGAGCCAGCCAGCGCCGAGCCATTGAAGCGAATGCATTGCCAACCTTACGTTCCACAGCTCGAATGCCAACACCGGCAGTCCGAACAGAAGCGCAATGTCCAGCGCTCGCCACACGGCAAGCATCAGCGCGTTGTCAATGAGCAGCTTGAGGTTCTTGGTCCAGCCCTCGATCATGGCGCCGGTCGTGCGATACATCCGAGCGCCTACGGCGTCTTCGGCATAGCGAAAACGCAGGCCCAACTTGCGCCGCTTGGCCAGAAACGCCAGCTCCACGTCTTCAAGCACTTTGCCGGCCACGCTAGGATGGCCGCCGAGCCGACGGTAGGCCTCGCGCTCGACGAGCAGGAATTGCCCATTGGCGGCTGCGATTCGCTGCGCAGGATCGCTGACCTTAGCCGGCGGATAGGCTAGCGCCAGCTCGCAAAAAACCAGCGGCATGAGCGAACGCTGCGCCAGTCCGCGCACGATTTGGCGGGGCGAGTAACTCAACATTCCCACCTTGTGCCGTTGCGCTTCGTGGATAGCCCGGCGCAGATCACCCGGCTCATGCACCGTGTCCGCGTCGGTAAACAACAGCCACTTGCTGCGCGCCCGGCGTGCCGCTGTCCACAGGGCGTTGGCTTTGCCCGTCCAGCCTTTCTCGAGCTTGCCCGCTTCAAGCACGGTTACTCCGGGAAAGCCTCGCGCAACCGCGGCGGTCCTATCGATCGAGTGATCGTCCACCACGATCAGTTCCCAATCGCGCCCGAGCTTGAAAATATCCTCCGACTGCGCGACCAGCGATTCAAGGCACGCGCCCAGGCTCTCCTCCTCGTCGCGCGCAGGCACAATCACCGTCAGTTCGATTAACCCCTCGGGCTCAGGCTGATCGAAGACGGTCCCCGGCACGGTCTTGCCGGCCCATTCCCGCCAGTCTCCCGCCGGCGGCGGTTCCGCGTCGCCGGCAAGGCCGAGTACCGGTTTCCAGGCACGCGCACTGCCTCGTAGTGGCTCGTCCTTCCCCATCACGTCTCGCCGTTTTCGCTTCGCCCTTTCGCTCCGTATTATAAGGATGTGCGGTTTCCTCGAAGATTGGCTCTGGCACTTTGTGTCGCGTTGGCTCTCCTAACCGGGTGTAGTCGCGGCTCGCACCCGGCGCAAACCGGGAAGGCCGCGCCCGACTTCACCGTCTCCGATGGCTCCGCCGTTGTTCACCTGGCGAATTACCGCGGCCGCGTAGTGCTGCTGAACTTCTGGGCGAGTTGGTGCGAGCCGTGCGTGATAGAGATGCCCTCCCTGCTCGAGCTGCACCATGAGCAGCCCGACCTCGCGATTGTGGCCGTGAGCGTCGATGAAGACCCGGCTGCTTATTCGAACTTCATCGTCCGCCGGCATGTCGATCTGATCACAGTTCGCGACCCGTTGCAGTCCGCCGCCAAGCTCTACCACTCCGAGATGTGGCCGGAAACGTACATCATCGACCGCCAGGGAATCATACGCCGCAAATTCATCGGCCCACAGGACTGGACCGGGCCGGAAATCACCGCCTATCTCAAATCGCTCTAAGGGCTTAGCAGATTGCTAAGAGGCCTCGCCGATCTGCGCTTGACAGATCGCTGGTATTAGTGTACTAGTGTTATAAATCATTGCAATTCGACCCGGCTATGCAGCGCCCTTCCACATCGCCTTACCGCTTTCTGCTAGACGTTCATAGTGGCGTACCCGTCTATCGCCAGATCATTGACCAGGTTCGAGGCGGGTTAGCGTCAGGCGCGCTCATAGCGGGCGACCAGTTACCCACGGTGCGGCAGCTTGCGGTCGATCTAGCCATCAACCCCAATACAGTTGTCCGCGCATACAAGGAGCTCGAGTTAGGTGGGCTGCTCGAAACGCACCAAGGCACGGGCACATTCGTTGCTGCGCACAAGCCTCATCTCTCCGGTTCTGAGCGGGAGAAGCAGTTGGGCCAGATTGTTTCCGACGCAGTTTCGCGCGCCGGCGCCGCGGGATTCACTGTCGACGATTTGTTAGAGCAGCTACGCACCAGGTCAGCAGGACCGACCTCGAAGGAGAAAGTATGACGCCGAAAGTCACCATCCAGAGTTTCAACGGAGTTGCTATTGCCGCATTCCTGGTGTGTGTTATCGCAGGTGCGATTTCGACCGTCGTGACTCAGCACCCCGCTTCGGCTATTGCAGGCGCGCTAGTCGGCATCTATTTTCTCTACGCCATCAAAGTCGTGCGCCAGTGGGAGAAGGCCATCAAGCTGCGCTTTGGCCATTACGTGGGCCTCCGCGGGCCGGGAATCTTTCTCATTGTTCCGGTGATCGAGACTCTGAGCCAGATCGTCGATCAGCGAGTGCGCGTGGCAAACGTCTCCGCGGAAACCACGTTGACGCGCGATACTGTCCCGGTTAATGTCGATGCCATCGTTTTCTGGATGGTCTGGAATGCAGAAAAGGCCGTTCTCGAAGTGCAGAACTACGACGACGCCATCACTATGAGCGCACAGACAGCCCTGCGCGAGTCGATCGGGAGGCACGAACTGCACCAAGCCCTTGCCGAGCGCGAGACTCTTGGCCAAGAGCTGCGGAAGATTCTCGACGAAAAGACAAACCCGTGGGGCATCACCGTGCAATCGGTGGAGATTCGCGATGTCCAGATTCCTCCGGACTTGCAAGACGCGATGTCAAGAGAGGCTCAAGCCGAGCGCGAGCGCCGTGCTTGCGTAATTCTGGGCATGGCTGAGACCGAAATCGCCGACAAATTTGCCGTGGCCGCTTCCATCTACAAGGACGATCCTGTTGCGCTCCACCTACGCGCCATGAACATGCTCTACGAAGCCATCAAGGAACGCGGATCGATGGTGATCGTGCCGTCGTCCGCGGTCGAAACGATGGGACTTGGAGGCTCGCTGGCAACGACTGCGCTCGCCAAACAGCAGTAGGGCTCGCTTGTTTTGGCCGCGCACGCGGGTCGATGCATTCGCGAGCTTCGAGGCATGAGTTGTATCCTGCTTGTGTGACGACGGTTGAGATTCTCTTGCGTTACGCAACTCCGCCAACGGAAGAGGTTGCCAGGGCGCTGGCCCGCGCGCGCGACGTCTATGGCATTCGCCATCTCAGCTTCGATTCCGGCACGCGTGCGCTTCGCGTCGAGTTCGACGCCACGCGTCTCAACGCTGCGACGGTCACCAAGCTCGTGCGCGAAGCAGGCCTCGAAATCGCTGAGGAAGCGCCGACGACGGATTCGGGTCGCCTGCCGATTGCGCCAGAGCCGCCTGCGGCCTGACCGTGCGAGCTGCGCCATCGCCGAACTAAAGGCCCGATTGCGCCTCCCGGGCGGGCTTGATACTCTGTCAGTGGGGCCCTTTCGAGAAGTCTGTTCGGAAGTTGAGAGTGTGCGCCCGTAGCTCAGCTGGATAGAGCGACTGACTACGAATCAGTAGGCCGGGAGTTCGAATCTCTCCGGGCGCACCATTAAATTCAACTCGTTAGCGTCAACTCGGCATCTCTATTGTGGGAGTTCTTTGAGCCCCGTGCTCGACGTGCGCGGCACGAAGAGAGCGCAGGTCACGCTCTTTCTGCATCTGGAAAAGCACCGGGACGATAATCAGAACGTGAATGCTCGAAGTGATCATGCCGCCGATAATGGGCGCGGCGATGGGTTTCATGACGTCCGATCCGACCCCCGACATCCAAAAGATTGGAATTAAGCTGGCCAACACCGCGGCTACCGTCATGAGTTTCGGACGCAACCGACGGACAGCACCTTCTATAACTGCATCCTCCAACTCTCCGCGCGTCAGCAGCTTGTTTCCGGCGGCGCGACGTTCATATGCTTCATGGAGATAGACCACCATCACCATGCCGGTTTCGACCGCGATACCGAACAAGGCGATATATCCCACCCAAATGGCGACGCTGAAGTTGTAACCCAGCAGCCACTGGAGCAGCAATCCGCCGGTCATTGCATAACAGGTGGGAAAGATCAGGATCAGGGCCTCCTGAAAGGAATGAAACGTAAGATAGAGCAACAAGAAAATCGTAAAGAACACGACAGGGAGGATCAGCCCAAGGCGGCGTTTTGCCCGCTGCTGGAACTGGTATTCGCCCGACCACCGATAGATGCAGCCCAGCGGAAGCTGGATGTGCGCGCGCATCTGCGCCGTGGCCTGCCGGACAAAACCGCCATAGTCGGCGTTGTTGAGATCGATGTAAATGTAGCCTGTGGGCAGGCCGTCCTCATCGCGGATCATGGCCGGTCCGCGGGCATAGGAAATATCGGCAACTTGGCCCAGCGGAACCTGGGCTCCGGAGGGCGTAGCAAGCAGAACGTTGCGCATCCGCTCGATGCTGTCGCGGAAGTCGGCGCCATAGCGGACGTTGATCGGATAGCGGTTGCGGCCCTCGATGTTCTCGGCGATGTTTTGTCCGCCTACGCCGGAAGTAACCGCCGTTTGCACATCGGCGACGGAAAGCCCGTATCGAGCGGCCTCCGCGCGATTGACTTGCACATTGATGTAAAAGCCCTGCGAGATGCGTTCGGCAAACACAGACCGCACCTGGGGCATACCGCTGAGAGAATTCTGAATTTGCATGGAGGCCTGCTCAACGGCATCCATAGACGGACCTTGCACCTTGAGTCCGAGCGGCGTCTTGATGCCGGTCAGTTCCATGTCGAGCCGGCTTTCGACGGGCATGGTCCAGCTATTGCTGATGCCTGGAAATTGAAGTTTCCGGTCCATCTCCTGTACGAGCTTGCTAAAGGTAATGCCCGGCCGCCACTGGCTCCGCGGCCTGAGGGTGATGGTTGTGTCAAACATATCGAGAGGCGCATTGTCTGTGGCGCTGTCTGACCGGCCAACGGTTCCAAACACCCGCTCGACCTCGGGAAAGGCGCGCAAGGCGCGGTCCTGCGTTTGGAGCAGCGCTTTGGCCTCTTCAATGGCGATGCCCGGAAGCGCCGTGGGCATATAGAGCGACGAGCCTTCGTAGAGAGGAGGCATAAACTGGCTTCCGAGCTTCCACGCCAGGGGCACAGTGGCAACTAGAAATAGAACGTTAAGCGCGATAGTAAGCAGACGATGTTTCAGGCACCAGCGCAGGACCGGTAAATAGACCGCCTGCGTAATACGGGACACGGGATTGGCGCTCTCCGGGCGAAGCTTACCGCGAATCAGCAACACCATCAGGGCGGGAACGAGCGTGATGGCCAGCAGTGAAGAGCAGCCAACGGCCAGGGTCTTTGTCCAAGCCAGCGGCCGGAACATGCGTCCCTCCTGGGCTTCCAGCAGGAACACGGGAAGAAACGAGACCACGATGATGACCAAGGAAAAAAAGATGGCTGGACCGACCTGCTTGGCCGCGCCGATCAGAATGCCCCGTCTCTCAACATCGGATAGGGGCGTGGGGTCGAGCTGCTGCCGTTCGGCCAGGCGGCGATGGCCATTTTCGACCATGACGATAGCCGCATCCGCCAGGACACCGATGGCGAGCGCGAGACCCCCGAGGGACATGATATTGGAACTCACACCCAGCGCGTACATGGGGAGAAAGGAGATGAGAGCCGCAATTGGCAGGGTGACAATTGCGATGAGGGCCGAGCGAAAATGAAGCAGAGATACGACGATCACCAGGCTGACCATGACGGCCTCTTCCAGGAGGCTGCGCTTGAGGGTGGCAATGGACGCGAGAATGAGCCCAGCGCGATTGTATCCGGCAATAATCTGCACGCCGGGGGGCAAAGACGGTCCCAGTTCCTTGATTTTCCGCTCCACACCGCGGATAACATTCAAGGCGTTCATGCCCTGGCGCATAACGACGATGCCGCCAACGGTCTCGCCCTCTCCGTTCCACTCGGCGACGCCCTCGCGGATATCGGGTCCAAAAGCGACTTCTCCAAGATCGCGCAGCAAGACGGGCGCGCCCTCCTTGCTGCCCACGGCGACCGACGCGAGGTCGTCGAGCGAGCGCAGATAGCCGAGGCCGCGGATCATATAGCGCGCGCCGTTCAAGTCGAGCACACGTCCCCCGACCTCGTTGGCGCTCTTCTGGACCCGGTCTATGACGACGGAGAGAGGAATGTTATAGGCCAGTAACTTCTGAGGATCGAGCCGCACCTGATATTGCCGCACATAGCCGCCGATCGTGGCCACCTCCGCGACACCCGGCACGGTTTCGAGCTGGTAGCGCAGCCGCCAGTCCTGAAGAGAGCGCAGGTCGGCGAGGCTGTGTGTGTGACTCTTGTCGACGATGACATATTCGTATATCCAGTCGGCGCCTGTCGCATCCGGTCCTATGACAGGGTGGACAGATTGGGGCAGGCGTCCGCTCAGCTGCTGCAGGTATTCGAGGACGCGCGACCGCGCCCAGTAGATATCCGTCCCATCCTGGAAGAGGACATAGACGTACGAATCGCCGAACATTGTTTGCCCGCGAACAGCCTTCACATGCGGAGCAGCCAGGAGGCTTGCAACGATCGGGTACGTGACCTGATCCTCGATGATGTCCGGCGGTTCTCCTTCCCAGTTGGTGTGTACGACGACCTGAACATCGGAAATGTCCGGCAGGGCGTCCAGGGGGATTCGCCTCAGGCTCCAGACGCCAGCCAAAGTGAGCATCAGCACGAAAACAAAGACCAGAAAGCGATTGCGCGCGCAGGCTTCGATGAGCCTTGAAAGCATTACATCCCACCTTCTACATTCACGCTGAATTGTCTGCTCGCCTCCAATTGGCCCTTTTCTTTGACGTGCACTGTGACGTGGAATCCGCCCCCGCAGTCCAAGGCAACTGGGCCGCGATACACACCTGCAGCGCGCTCGCTTAAACGGGCGGGCGTGTTGATGGCGGCCATTCCCATCTCGGGCATGGCAGGCATACAGAACATGACCATGACTTCGGCGCCGGTAACCGGCCTTCCGTCTGGATAAGCAACTTTTACGATTAGTTGATTGCCAGGACCTTTATGGGGCGGATCGGGATTGGTCGCAAAGTCGATTTTGAGACTGCGGTCTTGTGTGGGAACGGCGGTCGTCTCCGGCTGCGAAGAATAAACCGGGGCATTTGCCGCCGCCTTAAGTTGGCTCTCGGAGTCGATCAAGAAGCTTGCCGAAGTGACAATGCGATCGTGCGCGGCCAATCCCGCCGCCACCACATAAAGATCGCCCACGCGATCGCTCACGGCAATCTCCCGGGGCTCGAAAGCGCCGTTGCCGCGGTCGATAAACGCTATCTGCCGCAAGCCGGATTGAAATACGGCCGACGCGGGAACTACCAGCTTCCGTCCCAGGTTTGTCTTCTGGTCGACGTTGACGAACATGCCAGGTTTCAACTTCAGACCCGAGTTGACGACTTCGATACGCACCTTGACGGTGCGCGTGGCCGAGTCCACCTGCGGCAGAATGCTTTCGACCCGGCCATGGAATATCTCGTTGGGATAAGCATCCACCGTGATATCGGCCATATCGTCCGGCTTTACGCGTGCGATGTCATTTTGAAATACCTGCGCATTGACCCAAACGCGCGACAGGTCGGCGATGGTGTAGAGGCGGGTTGAGACATCCGCGTACAAATTGGGCAGCACATTGCGTTCGATAACGTAACCCGAAGCCGGCGAACAGATAGTAATATCCGTCGTGGGGGTTCCGGATTGTTCCAGTTGGGATATCTCGCTTTCGGGGATAGCCCACTGGCGAAGGCGCTCTTCGGCGGCCGAGCTCAGCGACGCCGCTCCCGACTTCACGCCGTCAATGCTGCTGCCTCGCAGCACGTATTGGTTTTTTTGCGCGAGCAGGTACTCTTTCTGAGTTTGCACAAGTTCCGGGCTGTAAACCGTGAACAGCGGCTGCCCCTTGCGCACAAATAGGTAGGCCGCATTCGCGAACACTTGTCTTATGTAACCGGGGAAGCGTATCTGCACGTAGGAGAGGCGGCTATCTTCAATATCGACGGTGCCAGTGGCGCGAATATCTTTCTCGAGCCGCTGGTACTCGGCCGCGCCGATCTTCACTCCGATGCTTTGCATCATTTCCGGCGACAATTGCACCGGAGCCATGGGAGCTTCGATCGAGGAATCCATTGCGGGAGCAGCGGGAGCCGCCGTCTCCGGCGCCATGGCGACCGGCTCAATATAGTTCGAGCTGATTCTGACTTCATGCCTGCCGCGCCAGTGGAACTGAGTTGCCGCAGCGATCGCTGCGAAGACCGCGAGCCACACAACAGATGTACGAACGACGTACTTGTTCATCGCAATTTCTCCCCGGTTAAGGCTTCAAGATGCGCCAAAGCGGTCTCATGTTCGAGGAGCGCTTGCAAGAGATCGTCTTCGAAGGAAATCTGGTCGAGCAGTGCTTCAATTACGGCGCCGAACCCTTCGCGATCCGATTGGTAGGCTGCCAGCTTGGACTCATAAAGAGCCTTAGACTGAGGGATCAGTCCTTCTTTACACTCGCGCATGAGCTCTTCGCTGCTGGTAGCAACGGTGTATTGCTTTTGAACCTCGGCGAGCCGGCGCAGACGATCCTCGCTTGCAACGGCGCGCGAACTCTCCAGCCTTTCGGCGGCTTCAGTAATCTCTTGGTTAGGACGGCTCACGCGCGAAAACTGCCGATTGGGAACGAGCAGGTAATTGTCTGGATCGTCGACATCGGTGTGGCGAAGCATAAAGCCGGGTGTGGACTCGGGTTCCCCGCCTCTGACCGACTCCAGCCGCGCGGCTTGAGCGTCGATAATGGCGCGATCGGCGACCAGTGTCGGATTTCTATCTTCGGCCTGCGCCAGCAACATACTGGAGGATTCTTTTAGCTTCGAGGAGGAGAGGGAATCCGGAATGACGTCGGGTGAATCGGGCGCGCGGTGCAGCAAACCCTTCAACTCGGCCTGTAGTCCGCCCACCTCTTCGTGATGTCTTGTGGTTTCGCGCAAAAGCTTGGTGCGTTCGAGCTGCGCATGCAGGACGTCCGACTGGCCGCCGATGCCTTGGCTGTACCGTGAGAGCTCGTTCTGAATCAACGCGGCAAGGTCGCCGGCTCCGCGATCGTCCAAGATATACATCTGATAAAGATAGGCAAGCCTGAGGTAGATATCCTTGACTCTCTCGACGATATTGCTGCGAACAATTTCAATTTGGGCGCGCTGCGAATCGCTTTCGCGCTGGGCGGCAATCTGGCTGGAGCTCAAAGTGGTCTTACACGGCTCGGCACGCGGATTGCTTCGGTCCGGTTGATTAGGATCGCTCCCGCTGAAATTGGAAGCCGGCCTTAAATCGGCTCCGCTCAGATCGCTCTGACAGAGGTGTGCATCGGCGAGCTGTGGGTCTTGAGCCGCGAACTGAGGGGCGGCGGCATGCCATGCGTGGTCTGCGGCGGCGATTTGGGTATTGTTGTTTTCAGCCTCGGCCACCACGCTTGCCAGCGGAGTGGGCGCGCCATGCCCCTGCGCGGCCAGGAACTGCATGCCTGTTAATAGCTGTACCAGAGCGAATGCGAGAGCGCCTTTCATCGCGATTCCTGTTCTGCGCATCAATGCACCGCGGCGAGAAACTTGCTGCCGGCCGGATGGATCGGTTTTCGGTCGAGCTTTGTGTAATTGGCGGCAAACTCCCTGATAAGAAGGAACTGGTTTTTGTCCACCGAGGTAAAGTGCTGCCGCGTGTTGGTGGCGGGCCACCATATATCGAGGCTGGTAATACGCGCTCCGTGTCCGAGGCCGATATGCTGTTCCATCGGATTGCCCCCAAACGAGCTTCCATATCCGACCGTTCGGACGATCGAGCGCGGACCATGTCCGTCGTTTTCGACCGTGACCGTAATCTTCGCCCCGATTGCGGCCCGGTTACTCTTGACGCCAACAAGGCGAACATTTACCCAGTCATTGGCGTCGCCCGGATTCTCAAAGACGCGCAGCGTGTGCCGGTCTCCGGGGACGGCTCCGCCGAAATTCGCGACAATGTCTTCCCGGCCGGAGCGGAAGAGATCCGCGAAGGCGATACCGTGGCCTTTATGCATGTCGCCCGTGCCGGACGAGGCAGTGATGTCGGAGAATCTCTTGCCTCCGTCGTTTTTCAAAAGGACGTGCGGCACCATAGCGCCGAACGACGGCTGCCCGGTTCCCAGATAGATGTCGAGAAAGCCGTCGTTATTTACTTCTCCGAAGTTAGCGCCCATGGGAGTAAAGACCCTGTCGAGGCCAACCTGAGCGGTTACATCCTGAAACGTGCCATCGTGCAGGTTTCTATACAGTTTCATAGTATCGACGTGATATGGAAGGCGCATGTAACTGCGAATAACTTCGTCGACCGAATAACTAGGGTAATTGGCGACGAAAAGGTCCGGCCAGCCGTCATTATCGTAGTCGAAAAACCAAGTTGCAAAGCCGGTTCCAGGCGCCTGTACGCCGGCTAATTTCGCCAATTCAGTGAAGGTTCGATCGTGATTGTTGCGATAGAGAAAATTGGGGCCGTCGAAGTTCGACACGTAGAAGTCGACATATCCATCGTTGTCGTAATCGGCCGCTGTTACGCCCTTGCTGAACTGGATTCTGTCAATGCCGGCCGAGTGCGAAATATCTTCGAATGTGCCGTCACCGCGGTTACGAAACAGCTGGCTTGGAGACTTCTCATTGGCGATGAACAAGTCGAGATATCCGTCGTTGTCGATATCGGCCCATACGGCTGAGTTAGTCGCGGTAACTGTATCTCCCAGCCCACTTTGCTCAGTTACATCAGTAAAGGTTCCGTCGCAGTTATTGCGCAATAGCGACTTTCTCATGGGGAATTCCCATCCACCGCGAAGAACCAGAAGGTCCATACATCCGTCGTTGTTATAGTCGGTTTCAACGATGTTCAATCCGCCGAGTTGGCCGGCCAGTCCTGCCTGAACAGCGCGATCTGTAAAGGTCCCGTCGCCGTTGTTGTGATAGAAGTGTAAGGGGTCGCATGGGTTCATGCTCGATGCGACGATATCAAGGAGCCCATTGTTTTCGAAGTCGTCCACGACGATGCCGCCGGCTTGAAGAAACGCATCGACTCCAATGGCTGACGCAATGTCTCTAAAGCGTCCAACGTCCTCGGAGGACTGGAAAGCGCTCAGGGGAATAAGTTGCGCCTGAGGAACCTTGCCGGGATATAGGCCAAGGGTCGCATAGGCAACATTCAATAGCCAGCGCACACCATAGTCGTCGGGGTGCTGTTCCAGATAACCGCTCAAGTAGCCGATTGCGAGCTTAGACTCCTCCTGTTTCGCGTAGTGCTCTCCGGGGGCCAACGGGGGGAAGATGCCTTGGGCGCCCGCGCTGTGATAGGTACCATTTTCCATTTCAGATAAATGAAGATACGAAGCACCTATCATCTTCTGCACCAGGGGCACAGCGTCGGGAACGTCCGACAAGGCAATTGGGAGGGCAAGTTTCTGTTGTTGGATTGCTTCCTCCATTTTTCCGCTATAGGCATACATCTGAGCCAGCAAAAGATGGGTCCGAACGATGTCGGCGGGCTGGGCTAGCGCCGAAGGCGCGTCTTGCGAGGAGGAAAGGAGCTTTTCCAGGCTCGCGATCGCGGCGGAGTCCGATTGCTTGCGCAGTTCGCAAATCTGCCGAAGATCGCGATTCCAACCCTCGGGCTTAGGGAACTGAAGAAAGGAATTGTCAGCTTCTGCTAGCCCTGAGACATCAAAACCGGTACGAATGGCCCCAGAGTCGATGAGTTCGCGAGTGCGATTGACGTCTAAGTCGAGGTATTGCGGCGCGACGGGAAAGATGGTGAGGATGGCGAATCCGCTCGCAGTGCGGATGGGGCCCGCGATTTGACCGGTCTTCATGGCGCTGACAGCGTCACGGAGTTCGGGCAGTAACTGGACCGGACTGAGGCGGCCCAAGTAGCCGCCATCGTCCGCTGTAGGATCGATGGATACCTCTTTGGCCAATATGCCGAAGTTCACACCCGTTTTCAGTTTGGCGATCGCCTGCTGAGCCTCCTCGGGTGTGGAGGTGACGATGATCCCGAGTTCGACGCTGGATGTAGTTCCATCTGTTTGCGCGCGGCCGCTTTCAATTCGGGCAATAGCGGCGAGCGCGAGCAGGAGGCCTGCATAGATGTAACGTCTCGCCTTTATGCGTTGAATCGTATGCTCGAACATCGCTCTACGGGATTGAATGGAAAATCCCTGCAACTTCCTCCCGATACTCGAATGGCCATCTTTGGTCATGGGCTCGATTGTGAGCAAAAAATCCTCTGGCGGACGCAGGACAGCATCCGGCTGCTTAAACATGGCGGGTGCGCAAGTGCTTGCTTAATTCGGCTGCGCACCGCTCCTTAGCAAGCGGCAGTCTCAGAGTGAAGGTCGCCGGAAGGAGCAGAGGCAGACCCTTCTCTGAGCCCGGGTCGAATGGTTTGACAAGAAACCCGACCGGCGAAAATGCCACTTTTGGTTAACAAGGAACTTTATCTCGTCTGCGAACTCGTGTCATCGCCGCTACGATGGAGGCCGGCATCATCCAACTGTTGGAGCGAAAACCGGTTACCGATCCTGTCTCGCCAGATCGGTTAATCCGGCGCTGTGTCTCGCTGCGCTCAAATGAAACGAACGCGTCCCGAATTTCACAATAGTCAACAGACAGGCTTGCCGCCCGTTGTTGTGGCCGGGTTGCGTCACGATCTTCGAGAACTTTGCAGCCGAGAATAGCCGCGGACGCTCTTGCGCGGGCATTGGCTGGGGGCGCTAATCGAACTGGCTCCGACTTCGGCGGGTTCAAGAAGAGCCCCGGGAGCGCCGAGGGCGAATTCTCTTGACTTGACTGAAAAGCGTAGTGTATTTTTTCTGACACCGACCGTCGATCCCAAGTAGAAACGGAAAAACTTATGACTCAAATACAAAGGGTCAACATTTGTGCGTTATGTATTTTCGCGGCTTTGAGCGGCGCCCGGGCGCAGGTAGGGGATCCCGCCACGCTGATCAAGGAAAAACTTGTCTCCCAGATCAAGCTGACCAAAACCACTGCGGCTCACGACGATATTGTCACGGCCGGCGATGTGGTGCTGCTCCACAAAGACGGACTGATGATGTGCAGTACAGCATCGTCATATGCCTACTCGAACACCTACCAAAACGGAGTGCTGGCGGGAAACCTGAACAATCGCACGAAGGATGCAATGAAGGGCTTTCTACGCGGAAAGATGCCGTTTGGGGGCGGGGGCAGCGCGGCAGATGCGGCCAACAACGGCTGCTCATCGCGGAAATTTGTGGCCGGCGAGAAGTTTTGGATTACCGATGTGGAGATTGCAAAGGATAACAGTGGAATCATCGTATCCACATTCAGCGATCCGTATAACAATGTGAGATATTACGGCGAGATTAAATTTCCGTTCGCGAACCGAAGTTCCGTGCCGCCGGTGGATGACGAAGTGAAGACCGTGGAGGAAGTGCTGACAGTTGCACCTAGCGATGACGCCGGCGGTAAGGGCGACAATGGAGGCTCCGGCGCCGGTCAAGGCCAAGGCCAAAGCTCGGGGCAAAGCCAGGGACAGAGTGCACCGGCTTCAGCAGCCCCGGTAACACCACCGGCTGCATTGGCTGCCATCCCGCCGCCTCCGCCCCCGTCGGATGCGCCTCCGCCGCAGCCTAAGACCATTGAGGTCGGGCAGACACGGGATCAGGTTGTCGCCGTGCTGGGCCAACCTTCAAAGGACATCAAACTGGGCAGCAAAGAGATTTACGTCTACCCGGATATGAAAGTGACATTTGTCGGAGGCAAGGTATCCGACGTCCAGTAATCGAGGAATTCACTTACAACCAGATCGCGTAAGCGCGGAGAGATGGAGGATCACATGAATCCGCTCAGAGAGAGATCGCGCATTTTGCGGATAGCGATGGCGATGTGCGCGTTGAGTTTGGCGGGATACGCAGCCTTTGCAGCAACGGACCAAAAGAAGGCTTCAGCGCCCGCACCGGCTAAACCTGCGACGGCGCCAAAACCGGCGTCGCCCGGCGCCGCTCCCCCACATGGTTCGGCTACAACCACTCCGCACGCCACGACGACTACACCCACCCATACCGGACCGACGGCCAACAGCCCGCACGCGGCGACCACGACCACGACACGGACGACGACGACCACGACGCGCACAACGACGACCGTTGGAGGAAGCAGAACGGTGGAGACGAGCCATACGACGGTGACGAACCGAACGGCAACCGGGCACGTGGCTCCGACGGGGAGCCACACGGTTGAGACGAGGAACGGCGCGGTAACGCGACGCGCCGACGGCAGAATCAGCGATGTCCACGACGCCAGACGAGGAATGGATATCCACCATGGGCTGGATGGCGGCAGGAGTTTCAGTGAGGCGGCCGGACGGCTCGCGCCTGGTGGCGGAGCGCGGACGTCGGGGATTCGTGGAGCGGCGGTATAACTACCACGGGCACGATTTCGCGCGGCGCTCGTATTACTGGCACGGGCGCGAGTATGACCGCTTTTACCGTGGCTATACCTATCACGGCGTGTTTGTGAACGTGTACGCGCCGGCCGTCTACTATCCGCCCGCCTTCTACGGCTGGGCCTATAACCCGTGGGCTGTGCCCGTGGCCTATGTGGGGTGGGGATGGGCGGGCGCGCCCTGGTACGGCTTCTACGGCGCGTACTTTGTGCCTTTCCCCGTTTACGCAGGTCCGGCTTTCTGGCTGGCCGATTATCTGATTGCCGAAGAATTGCAGGCGGCGTATGCGGCGCAGATTGCTGCTGCTGCCGGTGCGGCGGCCGCGGCGCAATCCGCTCAGGCGGGCGGCGGACCTGTTCTAACGCCCGAAGTGAAGCAGGAGATCGTGGACGAGGTGAAGGCGGAAATTGCGCTGGAAAATGCCGAGGGGCAGCAAAACACGCAAGGACAGGATGCGGACCCCGGTTCCAGCGGCATTGCGCGCATGCTGGGTGACGGCCACTCGCACGTATTTGTGGCCGGCGATGCGCTTGACGTGGTAGACGCAAGCGGCGCCGAGTGCGCGCTAAGCGAAGGCGACGTGCTGCAGTTCTCAGGGCCGGCTCCGGCCGACAACCAGAGCGACGTGAGCCTGCTGGTACTGGCGAGCAAAGGCGGCGGCAAGGAGTGCCAGCGATCCGACACGGTCACAGTGGCCGTAGCCGATTTGCAGGAGATGCAGAACCACCTGCGTGAGACGATCGACCAAGGTTTGCAGGAGCTTAAGTCGAAGCAGGGCTCGGGCGGATTGCCGGCGGCGCCGGCTTCGGCCACGGCTGCGCCCACGCAGACAGCATTCGCACAGATTGCGCCTCCGCCCGATCCCAAAGACGCGGCCGACGTGAACCAGCAACAGGCAGAAGCCGACAACGCCGATAAGGAAGCAGCGCAGAGCGAACAATCGGCGGCCGCTGTTGGAGCGACCGCACCCGGTGGGCCGGCAGACACTACCGCGGCTCCCGCAACCGTGAATATCGCGCTTGGCCAGACAGTTGACCAAGTAATCGCAGCGCTGGGCCAGCCGGTGACGGTGGTGGACTTGGGCGCGAAGAAGATTTACAAGTACAAGGACATGAAGATCACATTCAAAGACGGGAAAGTTGCGGACGTGGAGTGATTGTCGCTCCGCTGGAAGCGCAGCGATGTAGGTTCCCCATGTCTCCAAAGCGAGTGACATGGAACGTCCCATGCAAGTGGCTGAGCCAATTCTTCGGGCCGGGCCATCTGCGACTTTGTCACTGTTTTTCCTGTTTGGACTGAATCAACCCATTTCCAGCGGAGTTGTCGCCGATGACTACACGATACTTTACATGCCCACATTGCAAAACAGACAATAAGGTCAACAAGTTGGACTTCGGTGAAGCGATCTCGGAAAACGTCTTGCCCACAGCATTGAAAGGGGGCGCTATGTTAGTGGCAGGAGCGTTGACGGCAGGAATTGGTGCCGTGCTTTTGGGAGGTATTTTTACAGCCCAAGGCGCCGTGGATTACTTCAGTATTGAGTGTGGTAAATGCGGGCAAAGGTTTTTCATCAAGCGTTGGGAATCTTAGACTAAGATCGGGTACGACAATTCCGCTTGGTCTCACTCGGCGCTGGCCTACCGCACACCGAATGAAACACCATTGATGCCACCGGTTCTAGACTTTTTGGGTGCGTTGGACGTGGCGGACGCCATCGACACGGCGCAGGCCAAGGACCATGCGATTCAAGTGGCGCACGTCCTCGGCTTCGACGACAAACTCAATGACCGCTCCGCCTTCTTCGTCGCGCTTGAGATCGACGCCGCGGATATCGGTGTTTTCGTCGGAGATGATGGCGGTAAGCTCTTTCAGCATGCCGGTGCGGTCGTCGCAAGAGACGGTGATTTTGACGGGATAGCGCTGGACGTGACCGGCGCCTGCATCGGCGACTCTAGACCACTCGACGTTGATGCGCCGGTCGGCCTCATAGAGAAGGTTCTGCACGTTGGGGCAACTGCGCGCATGCACGGCGACGCCTTTGCCGCGGGTGACGTAGCCCACGATTTCTTCGCCGCGAATGGGATTGCAACATCGTGCGCGATAGACGAGCAGATCGTTCTGGCCTTCGACCTGCAGCGAATCGGAGCCGGTGAGATGGAGCTTGCGCACGGCGTCGGTCATGGCGGCTTCGCCCGGTTTGGGTTCGGCCGTTGACTCCGGTTCCGGCTGCGAAGTAAAGCCCGGCGCGAGCTTGCGGAGCACTTCGTGCGCGGTGTGTTTGCCCTGACCTAAAGTGGCCAAGAGGTCGGCGGCGGTGGCGACGCCAAACTCGGTGGCGATGCGGCCGAGATCGCGATCGTCGATTTGCGTCATGGGCACTTTGAATTTGCGAGCGTCGCGTTCGAGCAGTTTGCGGCCGATTTCGACGGCGCGAAGGCGCTGATCCTCGTTGAGCCAGTGCTTGATTTTGTTGCGGGCGCGGGGGCTTTTGACGAAGGTGAGCCAATCGCGGCTGGGCTTGTGATCTTTTTGGGTGACGATTTCGACGATGTCGCCGGTGCGGAGCTTGGTGCGGAGCGGCGCCATGCGGCCGTTGATTTTGGCTCCGACGCAGGTGTGACCGACTTCAGTGTGAATGGTGTACGCGAAATCGACGGGTGTGGCGCCGGCGGGGACGACAACGACCTTTCCTTTGGGCGTGAAGGTGTAGACCTCGTCGGGATAGAGGTCCATCTTCAGGCTGGAGAGAAATTCGTTGGGGTCAGTCATCTCCTTTTGCCACTCGACGAGCTGGCGGATCCAGTTGAGGCGCTCTTCGTCGCGCGCGGTGACGACACCGCCGCCGGCTTTGTATTTCCAATGCGCAGCGATGCCTTCCTCGGCGATGCGATGCATCTCTTCGGTGCGAATCTGGACTTCGAATTGATGACCGCTGGCGCTCATGACCGTGGTGTGGAGGGATTGGTAGCGGTTGGCGCGAGGAATGGCGATGAAGTCCTTGATGCGGCCGGGGACGGGGCGCCACAGCGTGTGGATGAGGCCAAAGACTGCGTAGCAGGCGGCCACATCCTGAGTGATGACGCGAATGGCGAGCAGGTCGTAGACCTGATCGAAGGTGACCTTGGTGCGCTCGATTTTTTGATAGATGGAGTAGAGGCGCTTGATGCGCCATTCGACGCGGGCCTGAATGCCGTTCTCGCGCAACTGCTCGACGAGGGTATCTTCGACGCCGCGCAGGAACTGCTCGCCCTCAGCGCGACGCGCCTCGACGGCCGCGGCAACGCGCTCGT
>Ga0187782_10000596_pt1 | contig 24843 bp, 18 predicted proteins | sample 0715_SJ02_MP15_2_FD_132454 | JGI IMG/M metagenome (GOLD analysis project Ga0187782, IMG submission 132454) | Tropical peat soil microbial communities from peatlands in Department of Meta, Colombia - 0715_SJ02_MP15_20_MG | ecosystem: Environmental > Terrestrial > Soil > Wetlands > Peat | place... | reverse complement strand
GCGGGCCGTGCGGCAGGATCTTCAAATAACTCTCGAATTCGGTGCGCGCCTCGTCCGGACGCCCCATCTTCTCCAGGCACACCGCCAGACGGTAGGTTGCGACCGCATCATTGTCTTTGTAGAGCAGGGCTTCGCGGTAGCGGTCTTCGGCGGCTTTGTAGTTCTTGCGTTTGAAGTAAAAGTCCCCCACTTCGACATCCTTTGCCGCCTTGTGCGGATCCCAGGCATGGAACTCGCTCACCTCGCCGCTGCCTTCATCCTGCAGCGCTTCCACGCTGTGGGGATGCGCCTTCGCGTCTCCCTCCGGCGGACTTAAGTCGATCTGCGTGTCTTTACTTGAGCTCTCGCCTTCCTCGAGCGAATCGGCATTCACGCGGTCAGACCGCGGCGGCGATAGATCCGGCGTATGTACCGGAGCCGGCTCCTGAGCGGAAGATCCTGCGGAATCAGGCCGCTGCGCATTTTCTGGTGGCGCACTGTTCGACCCGCCTGCCGATGAACTCGAACTCTGTCCCCAGGCCACAACCCCGCAGAACAACAGCAGAAAGCAAAGCCAACGACACATGGAACTATTCTACCGCCGACTGACGCAGTTGGCCCAATGCTCTCACGAGCGCGAAGAATCGCGGTCGTTGCGACGCCAGGCGCCCAAAAGTTCACTGCTCATCGCTCATCGCTCATCGCTCATTGCTCGCAGCTCATTGCTCGCAAAAAAACAGGCCGCTCAAGGGGAGGCATGAGCGGCCTGGTTGGCGAAGTCCTCCGGGGAGGAGGGAAAATTCTTCTTTTCTTGCGGGCCTCGGGGCCGCCTACGGCCCATCGCGGCTCGCAGCTCACGAGCTACATCGACGAGGGATTATTCTGGCCCGTGGTCGTCGGTGTCGAGGCCGGCTGGTTGCCCACTGTGTTGGTCATCAAACGCACATCCACGCGGCGATTATCGGCACGGCCGGTTGCCGTCTTGTTGGACTCCACCGGTTTATCCTTGCCCAGACCGATCACATAAATCTTGTGCGCGGGCACGTTATATTTGCTCGCCAGGTACTGGATGACCGAGTTGGCGCGCCGCTGGCTCAGATCGTAGTTGTAGTCCGCCGGTCCCACCGAATCCGTTCCGCCTTCCAGCGCGATGATGTACCCCTTGGTACTGGCAATGCTGGTCGCAAGCTGGTCCAGCGCCTGCTTCGCCTTCTCCGTGAGCACGTCTTTATTGAAACCGAACTTGACCGACGTCTCGGCCACCGCATGATAGTTGTCCAGATTCGCGACCGCATTGGTCAGAACGCCCACGCGGTTGTTGGCCGCATCGGCCATCTGCTGCGCTGAACTGGCGGTCTGATTGGCCGCCTGCGCCTTCTGCTCCACGGCGTCGGTCTTGGCATTGACTGCGGCAATGCCCGCCTGCGCCCGCGCGTCCACGTCCTTAATGTCGCGCGTGTTCTTGGCGGTCAGATCGTCGAGCTCATTGGTCTTGTTAATCAGCGGGGTAGTCTGCTGTTTGACATAGTTCTTGCTGGCGCAGCCGACGGTGGCCAGCATGCTGGCTGCAAGGCAAATCACTAACGAAGTGCGGGTCATAATTAAGGCTCCTTCAATCTGTTTTATCTTGCGCGTCCTGAGCTGCCGAATTCAAGCTTGCCGAATCATTCACGGCCGCCCGGCGCGCCGAATGCAAAATCCTGGTCCCTGGGAGTAACCGAATGCTTACAAGTCCCGCTCCCAACTTTGCACCTCAAATGCCAGTTTTCGACCGTGGGAGCGTACAAGGTAAGTATATACGTTTCCAATGGCTTGCGTGGAAATACGCGAAGCCCCTCAACCGCACCGTGTGGATGGGCAACGCAAAGCCCACACTGGGAATGGAAATTTTATACGGTGCGGTTCGGAATCGTCGCGCGATTTCCAAGCCTGGCTACAGTATTACCTGCACCAATCAAACTCACTGAAGCGCCACCGAGACCCTGCCGAAGATGACTGAAGAGACTGTAACTGCAGGCTCAGGGCGCGGACTTGCGCCCTGAACCTACTCGGGAGGCTCCAAATGGGGCTGCGCACGAACCCAAAGATGATTTTTCTCTTACTCGCGTTCCTTCTCTTCGCGGCGTCAGCCAGCGCCCAGGACGCAACCCACGCGGCCACAGCGAACGCAACGCAGGATGCAGCCCAACCCGCAACGCAACACTCAACCCAGGACCTCGGCGAGGCCAGCCTGGAAGAACTCAGCCAGATCCAGGTTTACAGTGCCTCCAAGCATATACAGAACGCCAGCGACGCGCCCTCCTCAGTTACGGTCATCACCTCCGACGAGATCCAAAAATATGGCTATCGCTCCCTGGCTGACATTCTGGAAAATGTGCGCGGCTTTTACATCACCTACGACCGCGATTACAGCTTCGTGGGTGTGCGCGGCTTCGGCCGCCTGGGAGACTCCAACAACCGAATTCTGATATTGATCGACGGCCACCGCATCAACGACAACGTTTTCGGTGAGCCTTACTTGGGCACCGAGTTCCTGGTGGATGTAGATCTGATCGAGCGAGTGGAAATTATCCGCGGACCCAGTTCCTCGCTCTATGGCACCGAAGCCTTTTTTGCGGTAATCAATGTCGTTACCCGCAAGGCGCCGCAACTCAAGGGTGTGGAACTTTCCTTCGCGCCTGCCAGCTACGGCACCTACCAGGGGCGCGCCAGTTATGGCGGCCGGTACCACGGCATCGACATGATGTTGTCGGGCACGTTCTTCAACAGCCCGGGAGAGACCCTATTCTTTCCGCAGTTCGACAGTCCCGCCACCAATTACGGAATCACAAGCAATACCGACTACGAGAGTTTTCAGCAAGGCCTGGCCACGGTCAGTTTTCATGGGTTCACGTTTCAGGGATTATTCCGCGCCCGCGACAAGGGAGTTCCTACCGCCTATTACGGCGCTTTGTTTAACGATCCCGAAACCCAGAACCATGACTACCATCAATATTTCGATCTCAGCTATCAGCGTTCGATCCGCGAGTCATGGGACTTCTTCGCACGCACTTCCTACGACCAGGCCCGCCTGCAAGCCCCAGTCGCCTATGCCACCGGACTGCCCGACCCCTCGAGCACGGTAGACACGTATTCTTTCCGGGGGAACTGGACCGACAGCGAAGTGAAACTGAGCGGAACCCTGCTCGACAAACACAAAGTGACCCTGGGTACGGAAATCATCGATAACCTGCGTGCAGATCAGGGCGACTATACCGCCATCGGCAACCAGTTTGTCGCCGTCCCGGCAAACTCTGTGACCTGGGCTCTGTACGGCCAGGATGAGTTCGCGATAACCCGCACCCTAGCCCTGAGCGCGGGAGTGCGCCACGATCACTACTCCGATTTTGGCGGGACTACCAATCCGCGTCTAGGTTTGATCTACCACCTGTTCCAACCCACTACTTTGAAGCTGCTTTACGGCACCGCCTTCCGCGCTCCTGAGCCCTTCGAACTTGCCCCCGACTACGGTGCTTTCTATAACAATAATCTGCAACTTCATCCTGAGAAGATTCAAAGCATGGAAGGCGTGGTGGAGCAGGGGCTTGGACCACACTTGAGTTTATCGGGCAGCGTTTTTCGCAACCACATACGAGATCTGATCACGGTGGAAACCGTCGCGGGTGACCAAGAGGTGTATGAGAACAGCGGCGATGCAAATGCCGACGGTGTAGAGGTGGAACTGGACGGCCACCTGGCCAACGGCATTAAAGGCACCGCCAGTTACAGTTTCGTCGACGCAGAGAACCCGCTCACTCACCAGACGCTGACCAACTCTCCGCAGCACCTGGGCAAGTTGAACCTCAGCGTTCCCGTGCTGAGGCAGCGGCTCTTCGCCAGTTTGGACGCGCAGTATACCAGTTCGGTCCAGACCCTGGCTGGAAACACCCTCAGTGGCTTTTCGGTTTTCAATTTCACCATGCTGGGGCATTCTCTGGGGAAGCACCTGGATCTCTCCGGCAGCGTTTACAACCTTTTTAACAAGAAGTATTTCGACCCCGGCCGGCCCGAGGACACGGAAGATTCGATTCAGCAGGACGGAAGAAATTTCCGAATCAAACTCACAGGCAGGTTTTGAGGCTCAGAATGCGCTTCCCGAAAAACGAGTCGTTGTTCGGGGGTTTCCCGGAGCGGGCCGTTTCGGGGACTGTTCTTGCGCTGGTAGGGTTCCAGCTTCTGGCCCTTCATCTTCTGACCCTTCACCCTCTGGCACTCGGGCAGCAGCCTAAGGTCACCGAAGATCAGGTCAAGGCGGCATATCTGTTCAATTTTGCAAAACTGGCGGAATGGCGCCGCGACACCCTGCCGGATGGTCCGTCTCCGCTGGTGATCGGAGTAAGCGGCGGGGAGGAAGAGTTTCTGAGTATCTTGAAGGCTACCGTGGCCGGAAAGATGGTAGGCACCCATCCCTTGGACGTCAAACCTGTAACCTCTGCAGACGAGATGAAATCGTGCCACATTGTCTTCTTTCGCGTGTCCGGCGGGAAGCACACCGAGACCGCCATCGAGAACTTAACCCAGGCGGGGGTGCTTTCGGTGGGTGAAGACGCGTCCTTCCTGCGGCGGGGCGGCATGATCAATCTGATCCGGGAGCATGGCAGCGTCCGTTTTGAAGTCAATTCTGACGCTCTAGACCGCTCGGGTATACATTTCAGCTCAAAAATTCTGGCGCTGGCCAAGACTGGCTCAGAACCGTCGCACGACACGGCATCGAACGCGGCATCTGAAACGTCGCGGCAGGAAGGTCCGCGGCGAGTGGAGCGCATCGTCAAGCCGGACTATCCCGAGATCGCGAAGCGCATGAAGCTGGCCGGAATCGCGCAGGTGGAAGCGGCAGTGAATCCGGACGGGACGGTGAAGGAAGTGAGGGTCGTCGGCGGCCACCCCGTGCTCGTGGATGCTCTGGTCCGAGCCGTCAGGCAGTGGAGGTACCAGCCCGCAGCCAAGGAAACCTTGGAAGTAATAAGGTTCAGTTTCGTCCCGCAGTAAAGCTCTTACCAGCCAAAGCCGCTGGTCCAAGCCGGTGGAGTCAGACCCTGTTGAGCATTGCCCTGTTGGCATTGCCCGTGCAATGGCCCACCTCGCATCGAATAGAATGAAATCGTCCGCGCGGCGTGATGGACCTCCTCCAGAAAATCCGCACCATTCCCACCGACCCCGGCGTCTACCTCTACAAGAACGCCGAAGGCGAAGTCATCTATGTGGGCAAGGCGAAGAATCTGCGCAGCCGCGTCTCCAGCTATTTTCATGAGGGACGATGGGAAGACTCCAAGACCGGCACACTCGTCCGCGAGGCGGTCGACGTCGAGTACATCGTCGTCGCTAACAACAAAGAAGCGCTTGCGCTGGAAAACAACCTGATCAAGCAGCGCAAGCCACGCTTCAACATTCTGCTGCGCGACGATAAGACCTATCCTTACGTGAAGCTCACTCTCGGCGAGCGCTGGCCGCGCGTCTACGTAACCCGCCGTCTGCGCAAAGACGGCAGCGAATACTACGGTCCTTATTTCCCCGCCAACCTTGCCTATCGCATCGTCGATCTCATTCACCGCAACTTTCTAATTCCCTCCTGCAAGGTCGATCTCACGCGCTTTCACCCGCGCCCCTGCCTGCAGTACTACATCAAGCGCTGCCTGGGGCCGTGCGTGAAAGAACTCACCACACCTGATGCCTATCAGGAGGCGGTTCGCGATGTAAAGCTGTTTCTCGACGGGCGCCCCACCGATCTGGCTCGCTCGCTGCGCGAACGCATGGAGCAGGCTGCGGCCGCCGAAGAGTTCGAACGCGCCGCCCGCTACCGCGACCTGATATCGACGGTGGAGCAGCTGCAGGAACGCCAGCGCATCGCCGCCGCCGAAGGCGACGACGTCGATGTCTTCGGCTATCACTACGAAAATGGCATGCTCGCCGTGAACCTGTTCCACATGCGCGGCGGCAAAATGGTGGACCGTCGTGAATTCTTCTGGGAAGATTTGCCGGAATTTGGATCAACCGATGCTGACACGGAGAATTTCCATCCCGGCGAGTTCTTCTCCGCGCTGCTCAAGCAGCTCTACATCGCACAGCCCTACGTCCCGCGCAATCTCTACATCCCCGTCGATTTTGAGGATCGCGAAGAACTCGAAGACATGCTCTCCGACCAGCACGCGGGCGAGGGCGCCCGCGCCACATCCCAACGCGCCGCCCGCGTTCACATTCACGTTCCGCAGCGCGGCGACAAGCGCTCGCTGATCGACCTGGCCGGCAACAACGCCAAACAGTCTTACGATCAGCGCTTCCGCGTGCTCAAGCCCAACGCCCGCAAGATTCAGGAGGAGTTACAGGAAGTCCTGAGCCTGCCGGAGTTGCCCAAACGCATCGAATGTTTCGACATCTCGCACATTCAAGGCGCGGAAACCGTCGCTTCGATGGTGGTGTGGGAAGACGGCAAGATGAAAAAATCTGACTACCGCAAGTTCATCATCCGCACCGTCGAAGGCGTGGACGATTTTGCCTCCATGCGCGAGGTCGTCACCCGCCGCTACAAGCGCCTGCAGGAAGAAAAAAAGCCGATGCCCAGTCTGGTACTGATCGATGGCGGCTTGGGCCAGCTCCACGCTGCTGCGGAAGCGCTCGAATCATTCGAAATCATCAACCAGCCGCTCGCTTCGATCGCCAAGCGCGAAGAGATTCTCTACGTCTACGGTCAGGAAAAAGATCCCATCGCGCTCGATCATCATTCGCCGGTGCTGCATCTGATCCAACTCATCCGCGATGAGGCGCACCGTTTCGCCGTCACCTTCCACCGCAAACGCCGCCAGATCCGCGACCGCTCCACCGAACTGCTGGAAATCCCCGGCGTCGGCGCCAGCACCACACGCCGCCTGCTCGAACACTTCGGCAGCGTGCAAGCAGTGAAACAAGCAGACGCCGCCGCACTGTCGGCCGTCGTGACCCGCACTCAAGCCGAGGCCATCCAGAGCCATTTTCGGAAATAGGCTGCGGCTAGATCAACCCCTCACTTCTTCGGCTCAGGACTTGAATTCCCCATGTCCAGCACAACCTTCCAGCTTCCATCTTTCTGCAGCTTCCAGATGCTGGTGTACTTGCCGTGGTCCACGACTTGTTTTCCGTCTTTATCTTTCGACGTGAACTCGTATGTGCCGTAGGTGTAGCCCAGATCGCCCGAGGCCGCTACGTCAGCGCCCAGCGGCGTCCATGTGAGGCGATTGTTCTTGTCGTCCAGGAATCCCATCGTCTTGGCGATCTCCACTTTGCCCTGAATCAGCTCGAACCCGTTCGGCACTTCGACAGCATCATCGGCGTAATAAGACATGTATCCCGCCGCGCCCCGTTCAGCCGCGGCCTTCATGAACTCGCCTTCTAACTGCCTGAGCGTCTCCGCTGTAGCCTTCGGCGCCGCAGAAACCGGGGGCTGCCGCCCGGGCAGAAAAATGGTTGCGACAAGAAACGCCACAGCAAGAATGGGAAGAAAGGACTTCATGGAAGCCTCCGGGAAAAATCCGCCGCCTATTCTACTCCGTTCGGCGTTTCGCCGGTGGCTGCTTTGACTGCAGCTTTGCTACACTAACCGCAATTGTGACTAACCGCCTGGTTCCCTTTCTTATTGCGTTCGTAGCGGCCGGCTTGGCCGCTGTTCCATCGGCTTCGGCGCAGTCTGCCGCAACCAATTTGGAAAAGCGTCTGGACCAACCCGACTTCGCCACGCCGCAGGAAAAACATCTGCGCAACGTGCATCAGCTCACCTTCGGCGGACAGAACGCGGAGGCTTATTTTTCAGCTGACGGCAAGCAGCTCATCTTCCAGTCGACCCACGGCGACGTGAAGTGCGACCAGATCTTCATCATGAACATCGACGGCAGCGACCAGCACATGGTCTCGACCGGCAAGGGACGCACCACCTGCGCTTATTTTTATCCCGGCGGCAAGAAGATTCTTTACGCCTCCACGCACCTCGCCAACCCCGAATGTCCGCCGCGCCCGGACTACTCCAAAGGCTATGTGTGGGGCGTGTATGCGGGATACGACATTTTCACGGCCAATCCCGATGGCAGCGATCTGAAGCAACTGACCAATACTCCCGGCTATGACGCCGAAGCAACTATCTCGCAAGACGGCAAGAAGATCACTTTCACGTCCCTGCGCCACGGCGATCTCGATATCTACACGATGGACGCCGACGGCAAACACGTAAAACAACTCACGCACGAACTCGGCTACGACGGCGGCCCCACGTTTTCTCCCGATCGCAGGTGGATCGTCTATCGCGCTTATCATCCCAAGACCAAAGAAGAGATCGCCGACTATAAAGCGTTGCTGGCGCAGAATCTGATCCGGCCGACGACGCTGGAAATCTGGTTGATGAAGGCTGACGGCAGCGGCAAACGCCAGGTCACCAACCTGGGCGCGGCCAGCTTCGGACCCGCCTTTACAACCGATGGGAAGAGGATTATTTTTTCCTCGAACTACGATCCGGAGAAACACTCCATCGGAGGCGAGGGCAACTTCGAGCTGTGGCTGATTAATCCCGACGGCACCGGGCTGGAACGCGTCACTTATAGCGACGGCTTCGACGGCTTCCCCATGTTCTCGCCCGATGGCAAAAAACTGGTGTGGGCTTCCAATCGTAACGGCAAAGCGCCGCATGAAACCAACATTTTTATCGCGGACTGGGTTCCGTAGCGCCGGCATCCTGCCGGCTGTCGCGATGGCGTCTCGCCCTCGCCGTTGTTACCGCCACGACAGCCGCCAGGAGCATCTCTAGAGCGAAGCCGATGGAACGGCGGAGTTACGGTTCCCCCGCACGCAGAGGAGGAACATTTATGAGGTCGAATCACTTGCAACCAATGCTGCGGCATCTCGGCGTTAGCGCGCTCCTGCTGGCGGCTACGCTCGCCGCGGCCCAGTCCTATACCGTGGAAGTCGACGGCACCAAGGAATGGACTAACTCGAAAATCGATGTGAAGGGTGGTGAGAAGCTGAAGATTACCGCCGACGGCACCATCACCTACACCCACAAGAAAAAAACGTTCGGTCCGAAGGGCATTCCTCGCGGCATTGCTGATGTGATTCATGAATACGCCGTACCCAACGGCGACCACGGAGAGCTGATCGGCCGTCTGGGCTCAGGCGATGCGGCGGAGCCGTTTGAGATCGGCGAAGGCACCACCTACACGGCTCCCATTGCCGAACATTTGTACCTCGGCGTCAACCAAAGCCAGAAGGACGGCGAAGAAGCGACTGGAAGCTTCCATGTGACCGTCGAGATACTGGAACAAGGAACCGTCGCGTCTGTCGGCGGTCCTGAAGAGACGAAGGTTCTGGAGATCGGTACCGAATTGCTGGACTCGCTGCCTCGCCGCGTGGCCGACGAGAAGCACAATCCCGGCGATATGGTGAACATCCTGCTGGTGGGCACGGAAGACGAAGTGGTAAAGGTATTTACCACCGCCGGCTGGGTGAAGGTGGACAAGGGGGTCGGCAACACGTTGAAAGAGGGGATCATGGATACCTTCGAGAAGAAGGACTATCTGACCATGCCCATGAGCACGCTCTACCTGTTCGACCGGCCGCAGGATTATGGCTTTGCCCATGCCGAACCGGTGCACGTCTTCATGTCGCGCAATCACCTGCGTGTCTGGAAGTCCCCCAATGAGGTGAAAGGCCGGCCGCTATGGTGCGTCGCCGCCACGCACGATATCGGTATCGAACGCGATCAGCGCAACAACGGCATCACCCACAAGATCGATCCCGCTATCGACGGCGAGCGCGAATACGTCAACGAGACATTGTCGAGCACCGGGCTGGTTGTTGCCCGCGGACACCTCACGCCGTCGAATGCGCTGACCACTGCGAAAACTGCCACCGGAGGAGAATTCCATTCCGACGGACGCGTGCTGGCACTGATCCTCAAAGAGGACTCGGCCAAATAGATCGGCTTTTCACCAAGCTCCGACAGCAAATCTGCTGCACTTGCTTGTGGTCGCTGCCTCTGCGCGAAACTGACATTGATTCATTGCGGCGGCGGCGGCGGAGGAGGAGGAGGAGGAGGAGGAGGAAGGGGAAACCAAGGATGCAAGCGCTGCCCAGCAACGCTTGGGGTATCACGGGGGTTTGCTTCCTTTTCCTTGACGGTACCGATGTCCTTGTCTTTCCAGTCGGCGGCGGTCTTCAGATCCTTCGCCTGCACCTTGGGATCATCGCAGTCCAGATCCGCTTGCTCCCGGTACATCAGATCCATGTACGCCATGGCATCGTCGTAGTCAGGTCGAAGTTCGATCGCTTTCCCCAGCTTGCTGATCGCATCCTCGATGGTCGTCGAGTTCTTCGTCCGGAGCTCCTGGCAGATCTTTTTCTGCGCGGGATTCTTCGAACTGAGGTGCTGGTCCGGCCGCATCCCCAACCGTTTGCGGGCCTCCATCCGGGGTGCATAGCACTGCCACCAGTCAACAGCCCCGATCGCATAATAATTCTCTGGATCATTGGGAGCCTGGTCGGAAGCCATCTGGTAGTACTTCCGAGCCTCATCCCATTTTCTGAGGTTGAAGTGCATGGTGGCGATTGCCTTCAGGCTTTCGTTCTTTATGTCGCGCGGAGGATCCAGCTTCAGCACGAATTGGTACTCCTTGATCGCCTCGCCCGCAGTCTCTAAGTTGTCCTTCGACTCCAGCCCGGGAGCGTACCAGGCTTCATAGGAGGCCGCCAGGTAAAGATGGGCGTCTATCTTGCCCGGATCGATTTTGGTTGCTCTGATGAAGTGCTCGATTGCCTCTTCTATGCGGGAATCCTTGTACGCTTTCATGCCCCGATCGAACTCCGCGGCATAAGAATCCTGGGCATTCGCCCGGTTCAGTGGCAAACAGAAAAGAACAAGAACGCATGGCCACAACCAGCTAGATCTCATAAATCCTCACAGTCCTGCTCAAAAAAAGCGGTGACATTATATACCCCGCGTTGGAACCTGAATTGGCTCAGCGCGGAGCGCTTCCGCCTCCCGTCGCCTCCGGTCGATTGCGGAGCGAATCTTCGACTCACTGACTCCAAGCTCTCGGTTGGAGCTTCCATCCTTGATAAGGTGTTTTTGACGGAGATTGCGACCGAAGGCGTATTCGGAGTTATCTTATTTACGCAGTGAAGGGGAAGCTTAAGCGCCATGAAAACCGGCTTGGGGAAAATACTCGCACCGACGTTAGCGAGCGCATTCTTGCTCGTTGCGGCAGTCTCGGCTGGGGCGCAATCGTACGCCGTCGAACTGCTGGGTACGAATCGATGGACGGATACAAAGATCGACGTGCGCGGCGGCGAGAAGCTGAAGTTCACAGTCGACGGCACGATCACCTTTAACCTCAAGAACAAAACCTTCGGGCCGAGGGGCCTCGGCCGCGGCTACTCCGACGTAGTCCATGAACTTGCGATACCCGATGGATCGAACGGAGAATTGATCGGCCGTCTGGGTGCGGGCGATACCGGCCAGCCATTTGAAATTGGCGGAGGTTTGATTTTTACCGCTCCGGTCGCCGAGCGCCTCTATCTGGGGATCAACGAGAGCCGCAATGATGCCGCGCAGGCCGCCGGAAGTTTTCATGTCACCATTGAAGTGCTGGAAGCTGGAAGCGGCACAAGTCTGGCCGCAGAAACTTCCATTCTGGAACTTTCCGGGGCGTTGCTCGACTCGCTGCCGCGCCACGTTTCCGATAAGGAGAACCGCCCTGGCGACATGGTGAACGTTCTGCTCGTGGGCAGCGATCGTGAAGTCCTGAAAGCCTTTACCACCGCGGGTTGGGTGCAGGTAGATAGGACGGTCAGCGGTACCATTAAGGCCGGCGTGCTCGACACGTTCCATAAGAAGGACTATCTCACGATGCCGATGAGTACGCTCTATCTTTTCGACCGCCCGCAGGATTACGGTTTTGCCCACGCCGAACCGGTGCAGGTGATCCGCTCGCGCCATCACCTGCGCGTGTGGAAGTCGACGAACGAAGTAAACGGACGGCCGCTGTGGTGCGTGGCCGCGACTCACGACGTCGGTATCGAGCGCGATCGCAACGGCCTTACCCACAAAATTGATCCCGCCATCGATGACGAGCGTGAGTACGTCAACAACACTTTGTCGGCGACCGGGCTCGTGGTCAAGCGCGGCCATCTGACCCGGTCGAATCCGCTGACCTTGGGGAAAACCGCGGCTGGAGGCGACGAGTTTCACTCCGACGGCCGCGTGCTAGCTTTGGTCTTAAAAGAGGAACTAGCTGTAAGCAAATAGGTCTGGAAGAATGAGATCGGTGCTGAAAGTATGAAACTCCGCCAGTGGATCATCGCGTTTGTGCTCTTCTTGCTTGTGGCCGCTGCCGTTATGGGCGTGCTGTGGACGCGGCCTCTGCCCGAGCAGACGGATGCCTCGCCCGCCGCTACGACGAAAAAAACATTCGGCCGTAAGGCCCCCGCGGTCAAGGCTCCGTTAGTGGATGAGCGTCCTTTGCAAACCGCCCAGCGCCTGGCTGCCACTGCCAGCACCGCCGAGGAACAGGCCCTGGCGCATGAAGCGGTGAAAATCGGCGACCATGAAGTCGATCTCGCGTTTTTCGACGCGCTGCGTGAAGCCGAACAGAATCCTCCGCCGCTCTCGTCCGAAGCTAAAGCAGTTGCCGCTCGCAGGGCCAAAGCCCAACAGACCGTCAAAGACGACCAGGAAGACGTTACGCTTCTCACGCGCAAGCTGGCTGCCGCCCCTGAATCGCAGAAAGACAATCTGCAAGACCAGATCGACGTGGCCAAAGCGCAGTTGGATCTGGATCAGAACGAACTCGATGACGCCACGGAAGACCTGGAGCAATCTGGCGGCGATCCGCAGTCGAAGATCAAGCGGCTGCAGGCGCAGCATGAAGCCAGCGACCACAACGCTGCCGCCATCGGCTCGGCCGTCAACCCGCACGAGCAGGACTATCAGGCCGGCACTCTGTTGAGCGTGGTTCGCGCCGCGCTCGCCCTGCGCGCCAAGGAACAGGTTCTCGATGAGGCTCATGAAGAGACCGTGCAGAAGCAGGCCTATTTAACCCAGCGGCATAATCAACTGGCCGCGCAACTGGAGAAAGACAAAGAAAACCGCGAGGCCGCCAAACAGCAGGCCAAAGGATTTTCCAAGAGCAACACCGCCGCCAGCCGCGACGAGTCGAAAGCCGCTGCCAAAGCGTCGCTCGATGCCCTGAAGCAGTACACGCTCGATCAGAAAACTCTCGCCGACCGCGGCCGCCGGCTGCAGGACGAGCAGGACCTTGCCGCGATTTACACCAGCTGGATCAACATCGTGGAAACCCGCCAGCGCGCCGCCCTGCACAACCTTTTGCGGTGCCTACTCTGGATCTTGCTGGTCATCCTGGCGGTGTATCTGGCGGACCGCACGATTGAACACTCGTTCACCGCTATTTCGGCCGAGAACAAGCGCATCGACACGCTGCGCACCGTGGCGAAATTTGCCGCGCAAGCCGTGGGCGCGCTGGTTATCCTTTTTATCGTCTTCGGTATGCCCACGCAGACCACCACCGTCCTCGGCCTGGCCGGCGCCGGCCTTACCGTAGCGATGAAGGATTTCATCGTCGCCTTCTTCGGCTGGTTCGTGCTGATGGGGCGCAACGGCATCCGCGTCGGCGACTGGGTCGAAATCAACGGCGTCGGCGGAGAAGTCGTCGAAGTCGGCCTGCTCAAAACCGTGCTGCTCGAAACCGGCAACTGGACCGACTCCAGCCATCCCACCGGCCGCCGCGTGTCGTTCGTCAACAGCTTCGCCGTCGAAGGCCACTTCTTCAACTTCACCACCTCCGGCCAGTGGATGTGGGACGAACTGCAAGTCCTGATTCCGGCAGGCCAGGATCCCTACCCTGTGATCGACGGTCTACAGAAACTGGTCGAGAAAGAAACGGCCGAGAACGCCGCCCAAGCCGAAGCCGAATGGCAGCAGGCCACCACGCGCTACCGCGCCAAGGCATTGTCCGCCACTCCCGGCATCAACGTAGTACCGTCCGGCGGCGGCATCCAGGTGCGCGTCCGCTATATCACGCGCGCCTACGAACGTCACGAAACCCGCAAGCGCCTCAATGAAGCCGTCGTGGAGTTGATGCACGGCAAGCGGGAAGAAGTGCAGGCGTAAGCAGAGGAGCAGGTTTCAAGGTTTCAGAGTTTCAAGGTCAATGCCGCATCACGTCCTTGAAACTTTGAAACCTTGGGCGTCGGTTTCCTTCGTGACCTTGGCGGTTAAACTCCGGCGCTATCCCGGTCTTACAATCCCAACCCTCCATCCACCACGAGAATCTGTCCCGTGATGAACTGTGGCGCAGTGGCAAAAAACAAGACCGCCTCGGCCACGTCCTGTCCGCTGCCGTTGCGCCGCATCGGCGTCTCCCCTGCGATGTGCCGCATGAAGGATCGCGACTCCTCTCCCAGATCGATCACCCCTGGAGCCACCGCATTCACGGCAATCTCGGGCGCCAGCGCCTTGGCCATGGCTTTGGTCAGCATGTGCAGTGCTGCCTTTGACGCGCAATAGTGCGCATGCGTAGGCCACGGCCTCAACCCACCCAGAGATCCCATGTTGATAATTTTCGCTTCAATGCCGCCCGCGTTTTTTCCACGTTTGCGCCGCATCCACTTCAGAGCCTCGCGCGAAACCAGAAACGGCCCGCGCGTATTCGACGCGAAGATCGCATCCCACTGTTTCACCGTCAGCTTCTCAAAGGGCACGTCTTCGTAATTCGCCGCATTGTTAACCAGGATGTCGATCCGCCCCAGTTCGCGCCCCGCCTCTTTCATCATCGCCCGTACGCTGATTTCGTCGGTCACGTCGCAGCGCAAGGCAAACGCCCGCACGCCCAGCCCGGACAGATCCACCACCGTCTCCCGCGCCTCGCGCGCCGAGTTCCGGAACGTAATCGCCACATCCGCGCCCGCCCGCGCCAATGCCAGCGCCGAAGCCCGCCCCAGCCGCCGCGCCCCGCCGGTCACCAGCGCCGTCTTTCTACGAAGAGGTTTTAGATCACCATGCATAGCCACAGATTCTACTGCGATTGGGCCCGCTATGAATTACCCTCTGGAAAATCGCTGCACACTCAGGTTAGAATCTCCGGCGCATGCCCACCCCCCGCTCCGTCGTGGTCTACTCGCGCAAAGGCTGTCACCTCTGCGAAGTCGTCAAAGAAAGCCTGGCCAAACTCTCGCGCCGCGGCGGCTTCACCTGGAACGAGATCGACGTCGACAGCGACGCCGATCTCCGCCGCCAGTTCAACGACGAAGTTCCCGTCGTCTTCATCGACGGCCGCAAGGCCTTCAAGTACCGCATGGACGAACAGGAATTCCTGCGCAAGATCGCCAGCTAGGGAGGACCACGTTTCAAGGTTTCAAAGAAGGTTCAAACCCCGCGCCGTCCGAGCCGGTGGCAAATTCCCCAGCTTCGAGTACAATCAATCCCCGGCATGCAGCGCACCCACCTATACGCCGATCCGCACGGAATCTTTCTGCACGACGCGATCCTCGATTCCTGCCGCCGCCATCCGCAGAAAACCGCGCTGGTCGATACCTCCTGCGGCCGCCTGACTTACGCTGAATATGGAGAACTCGTCGAATCCGCAGCCCGCGGCCTGATCTCGGCTGGCGTTAAGCCCGGCGATGTGGTCGCCATCTTCCTCGGTAATTCCTGGGAATTCTGCATCGCCTTTCATGCCGCGCAGTTCGCCGGCGCGATTCCCACGCTGCTGAATCCTTCCTATCGCGAACGCGAGGTCCGCTATCAACTGGAAAATTCCGGAGCCATCCTTCTCATCACCGACGGCGAAACCCTCGACAACATCAATCTCGCCGGACTGCCCAACCTGCGCCGCGTCTACTTCACGCGTCAACCCGCATCGGGCGCAGAACCCTTCGCCAATCTGCTCAGGCTATCCTCGGCAACCTTCCCTAAGCCGCAACAAACTTCCGAACAAACTCTCGCCGCACTTCCTTACTCCAGCGGCACCACCGGCCTGCCCAAAGGAGTGATGCTCTCGCACAGCAACCTGCTGGCCAATGTCTACCAACTCCTCGGCCCCAACGCATCCGCGTTGAACTCTGCCGACAACATTCTCTGCTGCCTGCCGCTCTACCACATCTACGGGCTGAACGTGATCCTCAATCCCGCACTGATTCTGGGCGCAACGCTGGTGCTGATGCCGCGCTTCCACCCGCAGCAACTCGCGCGCCTGGTGGTTGACGAGGCCATCACCATGATGCCGCTGGTCCCGCCCGCCATCAACGCTCTCTGCCAAGCCGCCGAGACTGGCCAATTCCCGCGCCATCACAAAGTCCGCTGGGTGAAGTCCGGCGCCGCGCCGCTCGCGCCCGATCTTCCCCGCCGCTTCACCTCCCTCACCAACATCCTCGTCTGCCAGGGATACGGCATGACCGAGGCCTCCCCGGTCACTCACATCGGCTTCCTCGAACCGGCGCTCTATCGCCCCGATTCCATCGGCCATCCCCTTGCTCAGACCGATTGCCGCGTGCTGGCGCAGTCAGAAATCGATCCCCACGACACTCCCGACGTCATGACGGAAGCGCCTTCGGGCATACCCGGCGAACTGGTCATGCGCGGCCCGCAGTTCATGCTGGGCTACTGGAACGATCTTAAAGCTACCGCCGCCGTCCTCCGCGACGGCTGGTATTGGAGCGGCGACATCGTCACCCGCGATCGCGAAGGTTTTTACCGCGTCGTCGACCGCCGCAAGGAAATGATCAAGTACAAAGGCTTTCCGGTCGCTCCGGCGGAAGTGGAAGCCGTGCTGCTCGAGCATCCCGCAGTGAAGGAATGCGGTGTCGTCGGCCGTTGTGAGCCGGCTGCGGGAGAAATCCCCGTCGCCTTCGTCGCCCTGCGCGACGGATTCCCCGAAAGCCGCAGGCTGGAAGAAGAACTTTGCGCCTTCGTCGCCGAGCGCCTGGTGGGTTACAAGCAGCCGCGCGAAGTCCATTTCGTCGATGCTGTCCCCAAAACCCCGTCCGGCAAAATCCTCCGCCGCGAACTCCGCCAAAGGCTCGCTTAGGTTGAACCGAACCATGTGGCGACGGACCCATTGGTCCGTCGCGCGAAGGCGAAGCCGAGCCAGTCTACCAGCGCGCCCACTCTAAGGCGGATCGTCCTTTAGGGGCCGAGAAGTGACACGCTTTTGACATTGTCCTGACAACTCCTTCCTCCCGATGCACCACACTCAACCCCACGCGCAAACGGCCCGTCCGCGCCCCGAACAGGCAGACTGGCGGCGCGCAACTCGACAGGAGGATTTGTCATGAGATTGTCAACACTGAAAGCCTGGGCTTGCGCAGCCTCGCTCGCCGCCGCCGGCGCTCTCTCCGCCCAGGCCCAGGGAAATACCTACAACACTCCCGGCAACGTTCTGATTTCTGATCAGTACAACAATCGCGTCATCGAAGTGAATCCCGACACGTGGGAAGTGGTGTGGACGTTCGGCAACGGTTCCAGTGTCGCCGGTCCGAACTCCGTTGTGGGCGTCAATGATTCGGAACGCGTAGGCGGCAATACCCTGATTGCCGGAACCGGCGTGCCCGCCGGCGCCGAGCCCACGGGCCCCAACGGCTGTGCTGACAATCGCGTCATGCTGGTCGGCCAATACGGTGTGATTCACTGGCAATACGGCCAGGCCGGCGTCACCGGCTCGGGATGGAATCAGCTCAACACTCCCGTGCAGAACACGTACCTGGCTAACAAGGACGTCCTCATCACCGATCAAGGCAACCAGCGCGTGATTGAAGTCAATCACGCCAAGAACATCGTATGGCAGTACGGTCAGACCGGCGTCGCCGGCGACGGCTGGGACCAGCTCAACAGTCCCAACAGCGCCGAGCAACTTCCCAACGGCCACATCCTGATCGCCGATGAAGGCAACAATCGCGTGCTTGAAGTAGATGAAAAGTTGAACATCGTGTGGAGCTACGGCTGCGCCACTTGCAGCCAGCTCAACGGCGCCGCCTTCGCCAGCCGCCTGGCCGACGGATCCACCCTGATCACCGACGGCAACAACAATCGCATCCTCGATGTCGACTCCAACGGCACCGTCGTCTGGACCTACTACACCAACACCCAGGTAGGCAGCGTTTCCAATCCATTGCCCAGCCGCGCCGTGCAACTGAAGAATGGCAACATTCTGATCAGCAACCAGTACGACATGCAGGTGATCGAAATCGACTCGAACTGGAACATCGTCTGGAGCCAGGGCCAGATCGGCGTAGCCGGCAACGGCTTCGACCAGCTCAACGGTCCCTACGACGCCAAGGTCATCGGCGACTACACCGGACTCACCCCACCATCGCACCGTTAAGCGCAACGCCCGGGTTCCGGGGTGCCCCATCCTAGCCGCGTTCTTTGCGGCTAGGGTGGGGCTTTTGACTTAGTGGAAAAATGTCAGCCTTATGAACCTAAGCTATTCCCCGGTCAGAAACTTATACTGCGCCTCGTTCAGCGGCACCACGCTCAGCCGTCCCTGACGCACCAGCGGAGACTCCGAAAACACCGCGCTCGCCTTGGCCTCGGCCAGCGTCACCGGCTTCGCAATCGCCTTCCCTGCTTTGATCTTCACCTGCGGGTTCCGCACATCCGACGCGTCCACCGACACCACCGTCGCCGTTCCCACCGCGGCCTTTTCGTCGCCCGTGTGATAGATCACCAGCCGCTCCTCTGCCTTCATCCTGCTCATATTCTTCAAGGCCACCGGATTCGACACTCCGTCCCACACGGTAGTCTTCTCCCGCTGCAAATCGGCAAACGAATAGGTGGAAGGCTCTGTCTTCAGCAGATAATCCATGATTCCCTCGTCAGACAAGACGACTGAGTACTGGCAACTGGGTACTGGGTACTGAGTTTCTAATTCGGCTTCTTCGCATCCGACCCCGAATCCTGCTTCGGCGGCGCATGATCGTCGTACACCGAGTACTGGCCCTGTGGCCGCTTCAACTTGATGGTGATTTCCGTCGTCGCCTTCTCGATGTCGAAGTCCTCGCCGTAGGTTTGAAATCCCTGCGCCAGCACCTGCACTCGCAGCGTGCCGTAGGGAACGCCGTCAAAATCCGCCTTGCCTTCCGCGCTGGTTTTCAACTCCAGTCCGCCGCGCTCCTGCTTGCCTTTCGGGTTCACGGGATGCATAATCACCGCCGCATTGCGCACCGGCTTCCCGTTTTCGTCCCTCACGACGGTAAAGTACACCCACGACGTCGGCTCCGTATCTTTGTCCTTTTGCGCAAAGGCCAGGCCCACAGCCAGCAGCAACACGAACCCCAGCCCGCAAACCATAATCCTCTTCATGCGTGTCATTGTACCGTAGCGCCGACGCTGTAGCGCCAGCGCCCCGCCGGCTGTCGCGTAGCCTGCCCTGAGCGAAGTCGAAGGGTCCTCGCCCATGCCGCCGGAAGCGCAAGAAACGCGTGGCGGCGTTTCGCGCGCCTCCTTCCCTTCGCGCTATACTGATTCGTTTCCGCGGTAAAATTCAATCCGCTACTCCGATCGTCCACATAGAAAGGACGCCCCATGGCCTCTCCCGCAGTTGCCTTTGCCCGCGATAATCAGCAGCGCTTCCTCAACGAACTCAAAGATCTTCTCCGCATCCCCAGCGTCAGCACGCTTGACGAGCACAAGCCCGACATCCAGAAAGCCGCCGATTACGTGGCCAGCGAACTCCGCCGCATCGGCATGGAAAATGTCGAGATCATTCCCACCAAAGGGCATCCGCTCATCTACTGCGACTGGCTGCATGCCCACGGCAAGCCCACGGTCCTTTGCTACGCGCATTACGACGTGCAGCCCGCCGAGCCGCTCGACGAATGGCATTCTCCGCCGTTCGAGCCCACCGAGCGCAACAACAACATCTACGCCCGCGGCGCGGTGGACGACAAAGGCCAGCTCTGGATGGAAGTCAAGGCCCTCGAATCCATCATGCGGACTAACGGCGGCAAGCTGCCCATCAGCGTGAAAGTGATTTTCGAAGGCGAAGAAGAAGTCGGAGGCGAATCCATCGCCGAATACATCCGCAAGCAGAAAGCCAAGCTGAAAGCCGATTTCGCGTTGGTCTGCGACACCGAACTCTTCGCGCCCGAACTTCCCACTCTTTGCGTGGGGCTACGCGGTCTCGTCTATACCGAAATCGAAGCCTACGGCGCCAAAACCGATCTGCACTCCGGCATGTACGGCGGCGCCGCGCCCAATCCCTTCTTCGCTTTGATCGAAATGATCAGCAAGATGAAGGATTCGAAGGGCAAAGTCCTGATCCCCGGCTTCTACAAAGGTGTGAAGGCGCCCACCGCCGCCGAACTCAAGGCCTGGAAGCGCCTGCCCTTCAACGAAGAGCACTACCGCAAGACCGAAGTCGGATCGAAAGTCCTCACCGGCGAACCCGGCTACTCCGTCCTCTACCGCACTTGGGCGCGGCCCACGCTCGAAGTCCACGGCATGCCCGGAGGCTTCATCGCCCCTGGCGCAAAAACCGTGATTCCGGCGAAAGCGCAAGCCAAAGTCTCCATGCGCCTGGTCCCCAATCAGGATCCCGACGACATCCTTAAAAAATATTTGGCGTACGTGAAGAAGCTGACTCCGAAAGGGATCGAAACCAAGGTCAAAGTGTGGAGCAAAGGCCCGGCTGCCGTCGTCTCCACCGACAACAAATACATCGAAGCTGCCACCCAAGCCCTGCACGACACCTTCAAGAAAGACACGGTCTTCATCCGCTCAGGCGGTTCGATCCCCATCGTGACTGATTTTCAAGATGTGCTGAAAATTCCCAGCGTGATGATGGGCTTCGGCCTCCCGGACGATAATCTGCATGCTCCGAACGAGAAGTTCCACATTCCGAACTTTTATCGCGGCATCGAAACCATCTGCCTGTTCTTCGAAAAGCTCGGAGCATAACGACCATGTGGGGCGGACGCATTCGTCCGTCCCGCGTTGTTCTCCCCCGTGCTAGAATCGCGTTGTGAAACCGCCTCGTAAGTTTACCGTCCTGATCGAGCGCGACGAAGACGGCTACTATGTCGCCACCGTGCCCGCTCTCAAGGGATGCCATACTCAAGCGAAGAACCTCGACACATTGATGAAGCGTGTCCACGAAGTCGTCGAGCTCTGCTTGGAAGGCAGAGATCTTCTTTCTCTCCCCGCCCGAACCTGTTTTTGAATATCGGTTAGCCCGCCGACCGTGTTACGTTCTGAGTAATTCATTGGTGAGGTTGGCTCTATGCGGACCACTCCCGCGTACCGTTTCGCCTTCATTGCACTCTGGGCAGTACTTTCCTGTGTGGCATCGGCTCAGGACCGTACGACCACAGAACCTGCTGTATCCATGCGCTTGCCGGTTCAGCATCCCACGCTGGAGCAGAAGAGCAGCCGGCCCGTCCAAATGGACACGCGCGCCTCGCGGCGCCACACGCGAGCCAAGCCCTCCGCCACACCCAATCCCTGGCTTCTCCTGGCAACCATACAGGGCGCAATCATTCATGACATGTCGTTTGCAACCCCTACCGTCGGATTCGCCGCCGCCGAACTGGGCCAGGTGTGGAAAACCACTGACGGCGGCAACACCTGGACCGAAATGCTGAACCTGGGCTCCCCCTATTATTGGTACGGCGTCCACGCCTTGGACACGAACAACGTCATCATCAGCGGTTTCATCGATTCATATCCTTCCAGCGGCATTGCCCGTTGGAGCAATGATGGCGGCACAACCTGGTCTGACGATCTTGTGTTGGGCACCAATTCGAGCGTGCGCGTGCGCTTCGCCAATTCCTCGCAGGGACTGATTCTCGACAGCATTACCGGTCCCACCGCCCATTACACGACCGATGGCGGAGCCACCGCCACCGACTGGACCCAGGTCACCGTCGATCCCAGCGGCGGATGGTTCGGCAATGAGTTCAGTCTTCTCTCAGACCTGCACACCGCCGCCTCCGGCATCAACTACTGCTCCAGTACCGATGGAGGCGAGACCTGGACCTGCGGGCCTTCGGTCGACAGCGTTTTCGATGGGCCAACTTTTTTTGTCGACGACAACCATGGCTGGGTGGGCGGCGGAACCATCTCGCCCACCGTGGAAGGCTGGATTCATCTCACCACCGACGGCGGCACCACCTGGAGTGATCGCGTGCTGGACGGCCCCTGGCCCATCCGCGAGATCCTCTTTCTCTCCGACAACCTGGGCTGGGCCGCGGGCGGCAATATCTACACGAGCGTCGGCGGAATCTACTTCAGCCCCGATGGCGGCCAGACCTGGTCTCTCGATCTCAACAGCGGAGACGAAATGGATGCCTGCGATACCCAGCCCGCAGGGCAAAGCGGCTATCAAATCTGGTGTGCGGGCTACAATCAAGCCTGTGACGTTTACGGCAGTTCTTCCTGCAACGGAACGATCTACAGCGTGGTTGGGTCGGACATGCCCGGATTGAACCCACCGCCCGCAAGCTACACCGCCGCCCAATCCGTGAGTCTGTCGGCCGACACCACCACCAGCACCGTCTACTACACGACTGATGGATCGACCCCAACCACGGCCTCGTCGGTATACACAGGCCCGATTTCTATCTCGAGTACAACCACGCTGCAGGCCATCGCCGCATCGCCAACTACCGCCCCCAGCCTCGTCGCCGGCGGCCTCTATACCATCACTCCCACCCTGCAGTTCCAGGGCAGCGCGCCCACTTTGACGATTAGCGCCGGCGGTTCCGGCACCGTGCCACTTACGATCGCAGCCAGCGCCAACGCCTCCAATGTCAGCTTCTCCTGTTCTGGCCTACCCGCGGGAGCAACGTGTTCCTTCTCTCCGTCTACAGTCAACGCAAGCACAACGCCCACAAGCGTCAACCTGACCATCAACACGTCGCAGGGCCTGGGTTCAGGTGCAGGATGGCACACTCTACTCGCGCTACTGGCCGCACCATTGCTGTTGCCGCGACCCACGCTTTCAGCACTAGCTGCTAACACCAGAAGATCGGCCCTGTCGTTGGGTCTCTTGGTTGCGATCTCGACCGGATGTGGCTCCAGTTCCCCGCCGCCCACGCAATATACTGTCACCGTGACCGCGGCCGCGACCGGGGCAACCTCCGCTACAACCCAAGTCAACCTGACCGTCACACACTAACCAGACTCGGGCCATACAGACCGGTGCACACGCGATTTGTCATCCTGACCTGAGCTTGTCGAAGGGAAGTATGTAATTTTCCCCTGTCGGCTAAAACTCGTGAGCCAACTCGCCCAATCCGATCCGAAACTAAGCAAAACTATTGACAACGATTCGCAACTATCCTAATCTTGGCCCAATCCGGGTCTGATACGAGCAGGCGCCGGCGTTTAAGCCACCATCGTCCGACACCCGCATTCAGGAGATTGGCCATGACTCGTTGGAAACTCGCTCTCGTCCTCGCCGCCCTCACCACCGTTTCGTGCGCGCAATCCGGCTCAACCTACTACGTCTCCAAAGCCGGCAGCGACAGCAACTGCTGCGGAAACTACACCGCCCCCTGGCTCACCATCCAGCACGCCGCCAACTCCGTCACCGCCGGGGCGACGGTCTATGTCGAATCCGGCGTCTACAACGAGTCGGTCAGCTTCCCCAACTCCGGCACCTCCACCAATCCCATCACCTTCGCCAGTTACCCGGGTCAGACGGCCACCATCGACGGCTCCGGCCTCACCGTCAACGGCACCCAAGGTCTCATCAACATCATCAATCAGAGCTACGTCACGATCAACGGATTCGAAATCCGCAACTACTCGACCAACAGCGCCAGCCAAACCCCCGCCGGCATCTGGATCACCGGCTCCGGCACCGGCGTCGAAATCCTCAACAACCTCGTGCACAACATCACCACCACGTCCGAGAAAAACGGCAACGCCTTCGGCATCTCCGTCTACGGAACTTCAAGCATTCCCATCACGCAACTCACGCTCAGCGGCAACCAGGTCTACGATCTCAAAACCGGCAACAGCGAATCGGTCAACGTCGACGGCAACGTGACCTACTTCACCATCTCCAACAACATCGTCCACGACAACGACAATATCGGCATCGACGCCATCGGATTCGAAAAAGTCGGCCCCACCGGCTCCGATCAGGCCCGCTACGGCGAAGTCAGCGGCAACACCGTCTACAACATCACGTCCTACGGCAATCCCGCCTACGGCAATCAATACGCCGCCGACGGCCTCTACTGCGACGGCTGCGAATACGTCGTCTTCGAGCAGAACACCATCTACAACTGCGACCTCAACATGGAAGCCGCCAGCGAGCACAAAGGCCACGACTCCAGCTACGTCACCATCCGCAACAACGTGTTCTACAACGCCAACGCCGTCGGAGTTTCCATCGGAGGCTATGCCAGCCGCGTCGGCGGCAGCGACCACGTCGTCGTCGTCAACAACACGCTCTACAACAACAACACGAAAAATGGCGGCGGAGAATTCCAGATCCAATACCACTCCGGCACCACCAACCTGTTCGAAAACAACATCGTCTATGCCGGAACCCAAAATGTCTGGATCTACAGCTACGTCAGCGGATCGAAAGCCACGGCCAATTACAACCTCTATTACTCGACCGCAGGCTATTCGCAGGGTACGTCGATCACTTGGGGAGGCAACTCCAGCTACGCGACTTACGCCAAATATCAGTCCAAGACTGGCGAAGATAAAAACTCGCCGAACGCGAATCCGCTATTCGACAACCTGACGAGCAACCCGCCGGATCTCGACATCCAAACCGGCTCCCCAGCCATCAACGCCGGAGGCACCGCCCTAACCTGCAGCCAGGGATACTGCGGCAGCAG
>Ga0187782_10000595_pt1 | contig 24868 bp, 20 predicted proteins | sample 0715_SJ02_MP15_2_FD_132454 | JGI IMG/M metagenome (GOLD analysis project Ga0187782, IMG submission 132454) | Tropical peat soil microbial communities from peatlands in Department of Meta, Colombia - 0715_SJ02_MP15_20_MG | ecosystem: Environmental > Terrestrial > Soil > Wetlands > Peat | place... | reverse complement strand
TTGGATTCCAATCCCACAAAATTGATTGAAATTGTGGAGATTGGCAAGCAGTTGCTGATCACCCGCGGCTCGTTGACCACCTTTTCGGTTGCCAATGACGTAGCCAAATACTTCGCCATTATTCCGGCGATGTTTGCGGGCACGTTTCCCTTGCTGAATGCGCTGAACGTAATGAAACTACGGACACCGGAGTCCGCAATTCTGTCCGCGGTGATTTTTAATGCTCTCATTATCATCGCGTTGATCCCACTGGCGTTGCGCGGTGTGAAATATCGCCCGCTCGGCGCGGCCGCACTGCTGAGACGAAATCTTTTCATTTATGGGCTAGGCGGAGTCATTGCGCCTTTCGTGGGTATCAAAGTTATCGATGTGTTGATCGCCTGGATGCGCCTGGCGTAGAGAGGTCGTGATGAACAAGAATCTGATGATCGCCATTCGATATACCATCGTGACGACCGTTGTGTTTGGCCTCGGTTATCCCTTGCTGGTCACGGCCTTGAGCCAATGGATTTTCCCAAAACAGGCCAACGGCAGTCTCATCGAAAGAAACGGTCAGGTGATTGGATCGTCGCTGATTGGCCAGGGATTTTCGGGAGACAAGTATTTCCATTCACGGCCCTCGAATGCCGGCAGCGGTTACGATCCGCTGGCCTCCGGCGGCTCGAACCTGGCGCCAACCAACCAGGCGCTGGTCACTCGTGTGGCGCAGGACGTGGCTAAATCGCAGCAGGAAAATCCGGGAACCCCAATTCCCGTTGACCTGGTGACTTCCTCAGGCTCGGGATTGGATCCAGACATTTCTCCGGCGAGCGCGGAGTTCCAAGTGGCGCGCGTAGCCAAAACTCGCGGCTTAAGCATGGACGAAGTGCGGAAGATTGTGGCCAGGCACACGCAGCCTCGCCAGTATGGCATTTTGGGCGAGCCGCGCGTGAATGTGTTGGAATTAAATCTGGATTTGGACACGCTGAAACCCTGAGCATCCCAGCCGGACGCGAACACGCCTGCCCTCGCGCTAAACCGGACACGCAGCCACGAAGCCAGATCCTTCTTGCGGGCCGCTAGCGCGACTTCGGCCCTTTGTGCCCGGGTTCCTTCGGCGGCTGAAAACGATAGCCCACCCACGGCTCGGTAAGGATGTATCTGGGTTGGGAGGGGTCCTTCTCGATTTTCTTGCGCAACTGATTGATGACGACGCGCAGATTTTCGGTCTCCTCTCCATATTCAGGCCCCCAAACAATCTGCAAAAGGCGCCGATGCGTCACTGGCTTGCCCTGATTAGCGATCAAGTGACGCAGCACCTCGAATTCCTTGGGAGCCAAATGAACTTCCGTTCCGGCCACGGTTACACGGCGCAATTCGAAATCGACGTTCAATTCCTTGGACGCAAACGGCGGCAAGGCATCCATGGAAGGATGACGGCGCAGAGACGCGCGAATACGGGCAAGAAGTTCCTCGATGCCAAAAGGCTTGGTCACGTAGTCGTCGGCGCCGGCGTCCAAGGCCACGACCTTGTCGCGCTCGGCGCTGCGAACCGTGAGCATGATGATCGGAGCATCTGTGGAACGGCGAATCTCGCGGCAGGTTTCGATGCCGCTCATTCCCGGCAGATTAACATCCAGGAGAATTAAGTCCGGTTTTAGCTTGGTGGTTGCCTCCACCGCTTCCTCGCCCGAGGACACTTCGCTGATGGTGTATCCGCGGAACGAAAGAGTGGATCGTAATACCCGGCGAATCTGCGGTTCATCATCGACGACCAGAATATTGGCGGAATTCATCGCACCTCGCTCAGCACTTGTGCGACCGGAAGAGTGAAGGTAAACACCGAACCGCTGCCAAGCTGGCTGGTCACCGAGATCGTGCCTCCGTGTGCGGACACGATCGCCTTGGCAATGGGCAAGCCCATCCCAGTGCCGCGAACCTGGTAGCGCTGATCGCGGCCACGATAAAACTTATCGAATATCAGCCCCTGCTCAAAGGAATCGATTCCGGGACCACGGTCGGCCACGCTGATGCTCACGGAATCCCCGGTCAGTTCCGCGGAAATCGTGATGGGCAGGTTCTTGGGGGAATAGAGGTGCGCATTCTCGATAAGTTGCACCAGGATGTCCTTGGTGCGGTCGAGATCGGCACGAACGGGCGGTAGTCCGTCGCTGATGTTCTGAATAATCTGGCGGTCACCTAATGTTTTCTTCAGCTGCTTTAGGGCTTCTTCTACGATCGCTTTCACGCCCACGGGTTCCAAATGAAGCTGAATCTCGCCCGCTTCCAGCCGAGCCATTTCCGCGGCTTCCTCGACCAGCCGATTCAGGCGATCGCACTCTTCGTTGATAATGGTAAGAAGTTCGTGTGGCTGGGAGTCGTCCGCGGTGGAAGAAGCAAGAAGGTCGGTAACCGCGGCCTTGATCGCGGTGAGAGGCGTGCGGAAATCATGGGCAATGGCATCAAGGAGAGCTGATTTCAGGCGTTCACCTTGCCGTTCCGCTTCGGTTTCGCCGATCTGTTCAATGGCGCGAGCCCGTTCAATGGCAATAGCCACCACTGAACTGATCGCTTCCAATGTTTGGCGCGACAGACGAGCACCAGATATTCCCAAGCTGCCGATCGGTTTGACCCCCAAGCGCACTGGCAGGAAGTACAGGCGTTGGAAGTTATCGGAAGTGATTTCGTCGCGAAGAAAAGCGTTTTTCATCCGCTCTTCGTCCACTTGTGCCGCGCCATAGCCGGACCGGTAATACTTTTCCTTTTGCGGAAGAAAAAGCTCGGCAGCGCCGGCCTCAAAGCAATCCACCAGGAAATTAGGGATCGCATTCATCAACTGAATCACGTTCCCTTCCCCGAGCAACTTCTGACTGAAGGCATACAGGCGCTCTACCTCGCGCCGCCGGCTGTTGGCCGCGTCGGCCTCTTTGCGAATCCGTGCCGAAAGCTGGCTGGCAACGATGGCTGTGAACAGAAATGCGAACAGCGCCACCCAATTCTGAGGATCGGCGATCGTGAACGTTCCGATCGGCGGAAGGAAATAGTAGTTGAACAGCAGCATCGCCGCCACCGACATAACCAGCGACACCACCATGCCCCAGACCGCGGAAACTGCTAAAATCGCCAGGAGAAACGACAACGCTGCGGTGGTCTGGTTAACGTGAATTACTCTGCTGTAAACCAACGTGATGGCCGCCAGCAGGACCGCGGCGGCCACAAAACCGATCCCGCGACCAGCGATCAGGCGCAACATGGAAACATTGTAACTCAGCGCCTGTCGTAACTGGGGAGAGAAAGAAGACTTGCCAAAGAAGCCTGAGGAATGGCTGGAAGCAGTATCGCCGGCGCCGAAATCCCGCGGAATATTCAAGCTGTTTTTGGGGTATGCGCCGGGTGTGGGCAAAACCTACAGCATGCTCAGCGAAGCCCTGCGGCGAAAGAGCCGCGGCGAAGACGTGGTCATTGGGATCGTAGAAACCCACGGGCGCAAAGCCGTGCAGGAATTGGCCAGCCAGTTGGAAGCGGTCAAACTCAAGCAGTTGGACTACAAGGGCACGCTCTTCGAGGAAATGGACGTGGACGCCATACTCGAGCGAAAGCCCGAAGTTGCCCTGGTCGACGAATTGGCACATACCAATATTCCGGGAAGCAAGCACCGCAAACGCTACGAGGATGTGCAGGAATTACTAGCGGCGAACATCGACGTTATCTCAACCCTGAATATCCAACACATCGAGAGCCTGGCGCCGACGGTCAGAGCAATTACCGGAATCACTGTGCGGGAAACGGTGCCGGATTGGGTGCCGCTCTCGGCATCCGAAACTCTGATGGTGGACCTGACGCCCGAAGCACTGCAAAACCGCATGAGGCGCGGCGACGTTTATAGCCACGAGAAAGTCGAGCAATCGCTCAAGAATTTCTTCCGGCGCGGCAATTTGATCGCCTTGCGGGAACTGGCGTTGCGGCAGGTCGCGGAGCAAGTCGACCGCAGCCTGGAATCGTACATGGACGCCAAAGAGATTCGGCAGAATTGGGGCGTCCGCGAGCGGATCGCGGTTTGCGTTTCGGGTAATCCTTCCGGGCAGTATTTGATTGCCCGAGCGGCGCGAATGGCCAGAAGAATGGACGCCGAACTCTACGTGGTGCACGTGCAGCGGGAATTCACGCCCAGGCCAGACAACCCCAAAATCCTGGCAGCCAATTTAAGATTCGCGGAGAATTTGGGCGCGCAGGTCGTGAAATTGAAAGGACAGAGCGTGGCCGATGCCATTGCGGATTTTGTGCGCAGCAAGCACGTCACACAAGTGATCTTCGGAAGGGCGGCCATCCACGATTGGCGAAAATACTTGTACTTGTCGGCGGTTCACCGCTTCTTGCGGGAATCGCCGCCCGTGGACGTGCACATCGTCACGCAGGAAGCCGACGAAGCTTAGGATTAGTGTCGGACCGGGCACTCCAGTGTGCCAGCGATAAAAGCTTGGCGGAAAAAAGCCCACTCCCGGGCAATCCTGCGTAGTCTGAGATATCTCCGCCCAAGAGACCCCAGCGGCTGTACCGATTCGCTGAACATCAACAGCGTTGAGTCAACAGATCAGCAAAGCTTCCTACACAGGATTGCGCGAAAGTGGGCCGCGTTAAAAGACCCGTGTCGATTTCGTATAAGTATCGCGCCGAGTACGCCTTACTCGGCAGGAGTATATGAAAAGATGCTCAGATCGGAAACTGTCAATAGTTACAGTTGAGCGTTGTTGCGATTAAAGACCCCGGCGGTTTGCACACTGTGGGGCGAAACGTTATTCCACGGAGGTTTCGCGATTCCGACCGCAGCGATCACATTAGTCTGCCGGCATTGACACCAGCTCTTTGGCGAATTTCTGGATTTTGCGCCAGGCAGCAGCGATTTCATGCATGTCTTCCTCGTCTCCGAGGAGCGCCGGCTGGGGAATCCAAATAGTCTCGAACGCAGCGCATTGTGTGTGCGGATAATTCACCTTCAGAAAATCGTGAGGTTCGCTGGCTTGGGAGCCGCAGAGCCGTTTGCGATATTCGCCGTTGCGAAATACGTCGAGTGAGTGCACGGGAGGATAGCTGGCCTGATCGGGAATTCCCTCAGCATTGATTGCCTGAATCAGTTTCTCAATGCTGGCGCCGGCAAACTGTCTGGAGTCAACGTGAAAAATATAGGCATAGTGGCCATTACGTGTACAGCGCGCATCCATCTGCTGGGGCGTGATGCCAGGAATTTGCGACAATAAGCGGTCAAGCAGCCGAGCGTTCTGGTGCCGAAGTTTTGTTTGCGCGTCGAGACGCGTGAGTTGGACGCTGAGAACCGCGCCCTGCCATTCGCTGAGCCGGTAGTTCGACCCGTTGATGTAATGACTGTAGAACCATTCCCCCGGCATGCGGCCGCAATCGTGAACGCTACGTGCTTGCCGTTCGAAAGCATCGTCGTTGGAAAGGATCATCCCGCCTTCGCCAGCGGTCATGAGCTTGCTCGCTTGGAAACTGAAAGTCCCAGCTATGCCATGCGACCCGATTCGCTTCCCTTTCCACTCCGTGGCGTGAGCGTGTGAACTATCCTCGATCAGCGCGATTCCCTTTTTCTTGGCCAGATCACCCAGCGCGTCGAGATCCGCAGGATGGCCGCCCATATGCACGGCGATAATGGCTTTGGTGCGCGAAGTGATGGCGCTTTCCGCCAACTGGGGATCCAGACAATAGGTTTGTGGTGACACGTCGACGGTGACCGGCATGGCGCCGGCATAAAGAACCGCGCTGGCTGTGGCCACGAAAGTAAAGTCAGGGATGATAACCTCATCGCCTGGGCCGATGCCCAGGGCCGACACGGTGACTTCCAGGGCGGCCGTACCATTGGTGACCGCCAGCCCATGCCTGGAGCCATGAAATCTGGCGAACTCTCGTTCGAACGCCAATGTGCGCGTGCCCGGTGTCCGCCACCAGATGCGGCTCTCTAGGACTTCTTGAAGCGCTTTTTGCTCGGCGCCGTCATATTGAGGCCAAACAGGAAAAGGTTTCGTCTTGGATTGCCGACCACCATTTAACGCCAGTTCTGCCATAGCGATCTCCTCACCTGGAGCTAGGAACAATTAATACTGATTAAAGCCAGTGGCGTAACGAAATGGCTCGACATAGTGACCATCCTTGCGAGTTTGCTGAGCGCGTAATTCCTGTTTCGCCTTGGCAAGATCGTTGGGATCCCAATCGGGCCGGTACTTGTTAATGGCTGGCTCGAATTGGCTGACTTGTTTCATGGCCGCATCGATTTTCAGCTCCACTACGCTGTCGATATTGACGAAATAGCTGGCTTCTTGTGCGGAAGGATAAAAGAAATACATTTCGGGAACCTTGTAGGGTTGCAGGCCTTGTTGCAGCTTCTGATTGGGGAAATACAGCCAGAACTCGGCGGCGCGCACTGCGTCGATGGTGTTGAAAGCGGCCATACGATGATCGGTTTTGTGCCAACCTTCATACCACTGGCCGGGATCAACGCTCAGGAGAACGTCAGGGCGAATACGCCGGATGATCGCGGTGGCTTCTTCGGTAAGCTTGGGCTGGGCGGCGTATTCCAGCATCCCATCGTCGTAACCCATCCATAGAATGTTCTGTTTTGGTGTGCCCAGTAGGGCTTCAGAAACTTCCTGTTCGGAGCGGCGGATTTGCGCAAGCCGCTGCGAGTTCATGTCTGGATCGTAGGAGCCTTTGTCGTCATTTGTGTAAACCACGATATAGATCCGGTTGTGATTGCAATTCAGAAGGGCGATTGTGCCGCCAGCCCCGAACACGTCGTCGTCCGGGTGCGGCGTGAATAAAAGAATTGTTTTGTCTTGCAGCTCTTCCAGCCTCCGCGAGGGTTGCGGGGCAGAATTCTGCGCCAGTGTGGCCCAAGAGAAAAACACGGCCAGCAAAAAAGCAAAGGCTAATTTCATGCACGTTCCTCCAACAACAGATTAGCCGCGATCACGGAATTCAGTTTCCGCCAAAGGGGCTGAACTCCTTCTTCCACTCACTTTTCAGGCGTCCCAGACGAAACGACAAAACCGCCATGAAAGGTGTGCTGGAGTGGACGGGCCGCTGTCCCATTATGGGATTTACACTCCCGAGTTGGAAATGTGTCCGCCGCCCCCCCACAAAACACCTTCACTTGCCATGCTCCTTCAGATTTTCGGATGTAACGGTGTGCGTATATCACAAAATTTTTCTGATACCTGCGATATACTTTCATAGTTGAATTTGGTTCTCCAGGTTACCCGATGCCCACAACCCTAAAGAAACCTCCCTTACCCTCTGATGATAAGCGTTGGCGCATTGTGAGTGGTACAATGCGACGCCACGGTTATGCCCGTGATGCGCTGATCGAAACGTTGCACACCGTCCAGGAATATTTTGGCTACCTGGACAAGCCCTCACTGAAATTTGTGGCGGAGTCTTTGCGTGTGCCGTTGAGCCAGGCTTACGGCGTGGCCACTTTTTATCATTATTTCACGCTGAAGCCACCGGGGAAACACACCTGTCTGGTGTGTTTGGGCACCGCGTGCTACATCAAGGGCGCCGGCCAGTTGCTGGCAACCGCAGAGCAATCGCTGAATGTCAAGGCGGGGGAAACCACTTTGGACGGGAATGTCTCGTTGGTCAGCGCGCGCTGCATTGGTTCGTGCAGCATGGCCCCGGCCTTCGTTTTCGACGGAGAAGTCGCCGGCAACGTGACTGACGCCGTTCTTCGCAGCAAGTTGGATGGGTGGAAAGACTGAAATGACACTCGAAGAACTGGAACAGATCGCGAGTGACGTGCGGGCGACCAAGGAAAAGTGTCCGCAGGAATTGAATGTCTGTGTCGCGGCCGGCTGTCTTTCTCTGCACAGTGATTCGGTCAAGACCGCGCTGGAAAAAGAAGTGCAACGGACCGGTGCAAGTTGCCGAGTTCGCGGAACCGGCTGCATGGGCTTGTGTTCTCTGGGACCACTAGTTAGCAGCGAACCGGAAGGAGTCCTGCTCAAGAATGTGTCCGAGGCCGACGCACCGGAAATTGTTGCCAGTTTAGAGCAAGGAACTCCGGAGCGGCTGCGTTGCTCCAAGGCGCAGCCCTTCTTTCAGCGGCAAACCGGCATTGTGCTGGAGAATTCGGGACGAGTGGACCCCGAGAAAATCGAAGAGTACATCGCCGCCAGCGGCTATGAGGCCTTGCTGCACTCTTTGACGGAGATGGCCCCCGCTCAGATCGTCCAGGAGATTTCCAAGAGCGGGCTACGTGGCCGGGGCGGCGCTGGTTATCCCACGGGATTGAAATGGGGCACGGTCGCGAAGACTGGCGGAGCCACAAAGTACGTGATCTGCAATGCGGACGAAGGAGATCCCGGCGCATTCATGGATCGCAGCGTATTGGAAAGTGATCCGCACCGCGTCCTGGAAGGAATGATTATCGCCGGGTACGCGGTGGGAGCGAGCCATGGATATATCTACGTGCGTGCGGAGTATCCTTTGGCCATCAAACGGCTAGGAACTGCGCTGAGAGATGCGCGCCGCTTAGGCTTCCTGGGCAGTCAAATCTGCAACACTAAGTTCAGTTTCGATATCGAGATTCGCATCGGCGGCGGCGCTTTTGTCTGTGGCGAAGAGACCGCGCTGATTGCTTCCATCGAAGGCCGACGGGGTACACCTCGGCCCCGTCCGCCATTCCCGGCGCAGTCCGGTCTGTGGGATATGCCCACACTCATCAACAACGTCGAGACGTTCGCCAATATTCCAACGATTCTACGGCGAGGAGGCGAGTGGTACGCCGCGTTGGGATCGAAAAAGAGCAAGGGCACCAAAGTGTTCGCGCTTTGCGGAAAGGTGCGAAACGTGGGGCTCATCGAAGTGCCTATGGGCATGACCTTGCGCCAGATCATCTTCGAAATTGGCGGCGGCGTTCCCGAAGGGCACACTTTCAAAGCCGTGCAGACCGGTGGACCTTCGGGCGGTTGTATCCCGGAACAATTTCTGGACCTGCCGGTCGATTACGAGTCGTTGAAAGAAGTTGGTTCGATCATGGGCTCCGGCGGAATGATCGTGATGGACGACAGCGCCTGTATGGTGAACGTGGCGCGTTATTTTATGGAATTCTGCATGGCGGAGTCGTGCGGCAAATGCATTCCGTGCCGGGCCGGGACCGCGCAGATGTTCGAACTGCTCACCCGGATGACCAGAGGTACCGCAACCAACCGTGATCTGGAATTACTCGAGGATTTGTGTGAACTGGTAAGCAGCACCAGCCTCTGCGGATTAGGACAGAGCGCACCGAACCCGGTACTTAGCACGCTGCGGTATTTCCGGGAAGAATATGTCGAACACATCGTGCAAAAACGCTGCCGCGCGGGCGTGTGCGAATGTGGGCGCATGGCGGAGGTGCCCGCATGAACCCTGCGCCCGCCGTAAAAACACTGTCGATTGATGGAACCGACGTCAGCGCCCGCGCCGACCAGACCATTCTGGACGCGGCCCGGGAGAACGACATTTCTATTCCGACCCTATGCCATCTGGACGGACTCAGCGAAGTAGGCGCATGCCGTTTATGCCTGGTAGAGGTAAAAGGTACGAATCGACTACTGCCTGCCTGTGTCACGCTAGTGGAAGAGGGCATGGAAGTGACCACGCACTCGCCGCGCTTGGAAAAATACCGCCATATGATTTTGGAACTGTTGTTCGCTGAGCGGAATCACGTCTGCTCGGTGTGCGTGGCCAACAATATGTGCCAATTGCAGGATCTGGCCAAAGCCCATGGCGTTACCAATATACGTTTCCCTTACCGCTACCCGAAACTGACTGTAGACGTTTCCCACGAACGGTTCGCCCTCGACCATAACCGCTGTATCCTGTGCACCCGTTGCGTTCGAGTATGCAATGAGATCGAGGGCGCGCACACCTGGGACGTGCTGGGGCGCGGTGTCAGTTCCATGCTAATCAGCGATTTGGAACAACCTTGGGGCACATCGGACACCTGCACCAGTTGCGGGAAATGCGTGCAGGTTTGCCCAACCGGCGCGTTGTTCGACAAAACCAAAGTGGGAAGTAAGGTTCGAAAAGATCCCGATTTCCTCGCGTATCTGAATGACATGCGGGAGGGGCTGCGATGAGCAAACCCAGCGTCGCCACCGTATGGCTAGACGGCTGCTCCGGCTGTCATATGTCTCTATTGGATATGGATGAACGCCTGGTGGAATTGGGTGAGCATTTCGAACTGGTGTACTCGCCACTGGTGGACCACAAGCAGTTCCCGGCCCACGTGGATGTGACGTTGATTGAAGGTTCGGTCAGCACGGACGAGGACGAACGCAAATTGAAGCATGTGCGGGCACACACGCGCGTGCTGGTGTCCCTGGGCGACTGCGCGGTGACTGGAAACGTGCCGGCGATGCGGAATCCGATTCCGGTCGCGGCGCTAATGGACTCGGTTTACAAGGACAACGCCACCGTCCAGGCACAAGTGCCCACGGAACGCCTGCCTTCGTTGTTGACCCGGGTCCGGCCGCTCCACGAAGTGGTGAATGTAGACGTGTTCGTGCCCGGCTGTCCGCCTTCCGCCGACACCATTTATGCCGTTATCAGCGAGTTGCTCGCCGGACGCGTACCCGACGTCGCGGCTTTGAGTCGCTTCGGGTCCTAGGAAGCAAGACCAATGTCCAAAACCATCACCATCGACCCGGTTACCCGCATCGAAGGCCACTCCAAGATCACCCTGCAATTAAACGATCGCGGTGAGGTCACCGAAGCATATTTCCACGTTACTCAATTCCGCGGCTTCGAAAAATTCTGTGTTGGCCGCCCTTTCTACGAAATGCCTTACTTGATGGAAAGAATCTGTGGCATTTGCCCGGTGAGTCATTTGCTGGCGTCCGCAAAGGCTTGTGATGGGTTGCTGGCCATGAAAGTGCCGCCCGCCGCAGGAAAACTACGGCGCATTTTGGAACTGGCGCAGCTGATTCAATCGCATGCGCTGAGCTTTTACTACCTTTCCTCGCCGGATTTTCTTCTGGGAATGGACGCCGACCCCAGCGAACGCAACTTGTTTGGAGTAGCGAAAAAGAGTCCCGAGCTGGCGCGAGACGGAATCCGCCTGCGGCAATTTGGGCAGCAGATTATTGAAACTCTGGCCGGCAAACGGATTCATCCCGGCTGGGTAGTTCCCGGCGGCGTGAATGAACCGCTGAGCGTCGAAAAACGCGACAAGCTTCTGAAACAGATACCCGAAGCAATCGCCATAGCTCAGCGAACCTTAGCCTGGTTCAAAATCGAGTTTGAAAATTTCCGCGAGGAGATCCGCACGTTTGCGAATTTCCCCAGCTTGTTCATGGGCTTGGTCACCGTGGATGAACGAGCCGGTTTTTACGAAGGCAAAATCCGCTTCACCGATTCGCTGGGCAACATCGTCGAGGACAAGTTGGAGCCCGCCGACTATCCAGAGTATCTGGGCGAAGCGGTCGAACCCTTCACCTTCATGAAGTTTCCGTACTACAAGCCTTTGGGTTATCCCAATGGAATGTATCGAGTGGGACCACTGGCGCGATTGAATTTGGTCGATAACTGCGGAACGCCACTGGCGCAACAGGAATGGGTGGAATTCCGGGCACTGGAACGCAGCGCGGTGCAAAGTTCGTTTCATTATCACTATGCCCGGTTGATCGAGATTCTTTTCGCTCTCGAACATATCGAGGAATACTTGCTGGATCCGGTCATCACGCAGAGCCACGCGCGCTACACCGCATCGTTGAATAATCTGGAAGGCGTTGGCTGCTGTGAGGCCCCGCGAGGCACTTTGATCCACCACTATCGCGTTGACGAGCAGGGATTGATCACCTGGGCCAATCTGATCATCGCCACCGGGCACAACAATCTGGCCATGAATCGCGGCATCTTACAGGCCGCGCGCCACTTCGTGCGTAGCGAAAAGCTTACCGAGGGCATGCTGAATCGTGTGGAGGCGGTGATCCGTGCATTTGACCCGTGCTTGAGTTGTTCTACCCACGCCGACGGGCGCATGCCGCTGTGGATCCGCTTGCTCTCTTCTGAAGGAAAAGTTGTGGACGAAATCCGCAGGGGTCCATGAGCCGCGCCCTCATCCTGGCCTGTGGAAATACATTGCGCGGAGATGACGGCGTTGGACTTTACGTAGCAAATTCCCTTGCTGACGAACTACGCGACCCGGAAATCACCATCCAGTGTGATCACCAATGGACGCCGGAATTGGCAGAACCAATCAGCGAAGCTGAACTGGTGATTTTCGTCGACGCTTCGGCAAGTTTGCCTCCCGGTGAAATTGCCTGCCAGCCGCTCCAACCCGCTCCCAATCCCCCTGCACAATTCACTCACCAGACGTCGCCCAGTGCCTTGTTGTCCTTGGCCGCCGAATTGTACGGCCACATCCCTGCGCGTTCGTACTTACTAACCGTTGGTGGAAAGTCCTTTGATCTCCTGGAGGAATTATCGGAACCAGTGCGCCAGGCAGTCCCGGCGGTGCTTCAGCGGATCAGAGAATTGTTGTCGAGGCCACAGCGACCGGAATCGTGACGCCTGTCACTTCAGCCAATCTGCGAAATAAACTACTGTGTGGACACGTACACACAAGTAGGAGCGCCTTGCACTATGAGGGCGGAGGTCGGAACCATGGCACAAGCAGCTATCGTCGTTCGGCGTGGCCAGCTGATCACCGTGTTGTTGGCGAACGCCATATTGTGGCTCGCTGCTATCTATTTGGCGGGCAATCCGATGATGGGGGGACCAGCGGTGATCGCTTTGATTTCGATTGCGACGTTGTTTGCAGCGCAATCACGGCGTTCCTGATCGGAAGCAGCCCGGTCCGTCACTGCGTTGAATAGTAGCCGTCGCGGGCCTGCACCACCAGATCCTTGTTTTTTGTGGTGAGCTGGATTCTGTGATAGCCGGGTCCCGTGTCTTTGTCCGGCGTATAGCCCAAGCTGTACTGGTTCCGCAATTCTTCTTCGATTTCGCCGTAGATCTTGTCCACGGTTTCTTTCTTGGAGACCTGGTACAGACGCCCGCCTGTGGCCTTTGCAATTTGCTCCAGAATCTTCTTACCGTCCGGGCGTTCTTCCTGGGGAAATCTGCCACCGTGGCGACCTCCCCCGTATGGTCCTCGCGGTCCCATCATTCCACCGGGATAACCGGCGTAACCTTCGTCATCCTTGAACAAAATTGAATAGACGATGGTATCAGCCCGTTGTGCGGTTTCGATAGCACTGGTCAACGTCTCTTTGCTGCCGCGATCCACTCCGTCGGAAAGGACGATCAGCGCCTTGCGTCCCTGTTGCTTGCTCATCAATTCGTCCGAAGCTAAATAGATGGCGTCATATAGGTGCGTACCTCCACCACCTCGCTGGTGTTGCCCATGCCCGCCATACCCGCCGTGGCCGGATCCTTCACCATTATCGCCGCCCTGGCCGCTTCCGCTGGTGCTACTGCCGGGTTGCGGCGTGTGCAACGACTGCAGCGCCGCTTGCAGTTTTGGACGTGCAGCCGTGAAGTCCTGCAGCAACTCCACTTCCCGGTCGAAATGAATTACGAAGTCCAGGTCTTTATCCTCGCGTAGAAGATGGTCGAGAAAACTGTAGCTGGCTTCACGTTCCTGATCCAAGACCCTACGCTGGCTTAAGCTCGTGTCGACCAGCAGACCCAAACGCAGCGGCAAATCGCTTTCGTGCGCGAAATAGTCGATGGTTTGTGGGCGGCCATCTTCTTCCAAGACAAAGTCATCCTTGGCCAGGTTGGGAACCAGCTTGCCATGCTTGTCGCGAACTGTGGCCAGCACGCTGACGGTCTTCACGTGAATGGCAATGTTGGAGGGCGCACGCTGCGGTGCGGGCGTTTGTGCGCCTGCGGGCGATTGCTGGCCGCTGGCCGGCGCTTGCTGCGGCGGTTGGGATTGCTGCTGGCCTTGGCCGGCAAGAACGAATGCCGCCGATAGAAGCAAAACAATCACGAGCCTGGCACAAGGAAACAGAAGATCGCTTTTTTGATGTGGCAAACCAATCTCCATTTTGATTCGACCGGAATCCCGGAGCAGAAGAAGTTAGACGCTCATGCCTGCGCTTATGTTGTCCTGCGGGCGCGGCTTCGCACAGGCGTAAAATGCCCCATCCGGATATTCCCGGTTCGCAAACAATTAGTTCCAGCCTGCAGGTATTCGGGAGAGTTGTGCGTACCTAGGTGTACGCCATCCGCGCAAGGACTACACCTTAACGGTCTTCCCGGCTCGTGCCGCCTCGTAAATGGCCATGATCAAGGTCATGTCACGAAGACCCTCTTCTCCGGGAGTTAGCGGTTGCTTGTCGGTCATCACACATTCGGACATGTGGTCCATCTCCAGCGCAAAGTGGTCTCGTTCGGGGAGATCGACTTCCTCGATGGTATTCTTGCGGCCGACGCGCATCCGCAAACCCGTATACCAGGTGGCCGGGTCCAGGTCTAGCCAGCCATCGGAACCGATCACGCGATAGTGGCTTTGTGAAACATAGCCGTAACTGGAGGTGCAGTTGGCCAACACTCCGCCTGGGAACCGCAGCTGAAAATTGATGGTCTCTTCAACTTCCTTGAAACGCGGATCACCTGGAGCGTTGTACATCATCGCGTTGATTTCCGTTGGTTCCTCGCCGGTCAGGTAGCGCGAGGCATTGAGCGCATAAATGCCGATATCCATCAGCGAGCCACCACCCGAAAGGCTCTTCTTCAGGCGCCACTGGTCGGGATTGGTGGCGTTCCAACCGGCGTCGGCAACAATGACTTGTGTGGCGCCAAGTTCTCCGGAACGAGCCATACGAATCGCTTCCTGATTGTACGGCTCGTAGCGGCAACGATATGCAACCATTAATTTCTTGCCGGCTCGTCGGCCAGCATCGATCATGTTTTGGCACTCCCCTGGCGTGCAGGCCATCGGCTTTTCCGTCAAAACATTCTTGCCCGCCTGAAACCCGCGAATGGTGTATTCCGCGTGCATGCAATTCGGAAGAACGATGTAAATGATGTCGACTTCAGGGTTGTCTCGAATGGAATCGTAATTTTGATAATTGTAGATGTTCTTCGGGTTGATTCCATATCGCGCCGCCAATTTGTTGGCCTTGTCCGGATGGCCGCTGACAAACGCGACGGGCTTGGACTTCTCGCATTTGGCGAAGGCGGGAAGAATCTGATTGATGGCAAGGCTCCCTAGGCCAACGATGGCCCAGCCCATCTTTTTGCCTGGCGGTTCAGGCACCACAAGCGCCTGCTGACCCATCGCTTTTTTCAGGAGGGTTCCAGCGGCACTGGCGGCCACCAGCCCTTGGCTCATTTTCCCGAAGAACCGGCGGCGGGACATCTCCTTAATTGACGTTTCCCGAATCTGCTTTTCGTCTTTCATTGTTGTGGCTCCGAACCGCGCTGTTTATGGAGTTCGTCGAGTTTTGCTTTCAAGAATTCCTGATACTCTTGCTTCAGCTTTGGATCCGTGGGGCTGGAATAGATTTCGCTGGACTTGTACTTCCCCTCAGCGAACTTCATCTTGGTCCATTCGTCGTGAATGTGAACCACGTCCGCGCGATCCAGCACTTCCTTCACGAATTGCGGAGGGATAAAGTACACGCCCTCGCGATCTCCCACAGCCAGATCGCCGGGCATAACCATGGCCTGGCCGATACGGATGGGCACATTAATCCCGGTCAGCATCACGTTGCCGATGGGGGTTGGATCCACGGATTTGAAGTAACCAGGCATGTCGATTTCGGATATGCCATCCAGGTCGCGAACGCTGCCGTCGACAACCAATCCTCCTTTGTGCGTGGCGGTCATGACATAGTAGAAGAGATTGTCCCCAACGATGGTACCGTCTACTTTTTTCCCGAACAGGTCGACCACCAGGACGTCGCCGGGCTGGAGCATATCGATAGCCATTTGATTGGTGAGCGGCCCCAGGCTATGGTCTTTGGCTTTTTTCTCGGCCACTTTGTCGACGTCTTCCCGCAAGGGCATGAATTGCACGGTGAAAACCCGGCCAACCATGGTCTTACCGGGGTGTAGGACGATAAAACCATCCGCGTATTGATTGTTAAAGCCTTTTTCCTGGAGCACCTCCCATATCTCCTCGGCGGAAAGATCGCGCGCCCGCTCGAGATACGAATCGGGTATTTTCGGGCGCCCATCCGGAAAGCGCCCAAACGGATTGGCTGCGGTGTAGTCGACAAGGTCCTGCTTCGAGAAGGTGATCAATTGCGCGTTCGCGGAGCAAGGACAAATCAGAAGGAAAGCAAGCACAAACAGCAGAAAAATGGCGGGAAATCTCAACGAAGAACAACAAAGTGGTTCGACCATTTGAACCCCAATACCGTAGAAATGACCGCAAGCGATTTGGAGGAACCCGGCGAGCGTGATCAGTGCGTCTGCCGAATTCCGCAAAATCTGGAGAAATTTATCACGCGAGTCTTTCGACGGCAAATGGTAGGATGCGATTTCGAAATCGCTAAACGACATCGTCGAGTTGTCAGCAGGGATTCGAACAAGCACGGGTGCGAGAGAATTCTCACGAGTTCGGACTCGACAGGCATTTTTGAGCTTCGAGGGGAGGTAGGTATGGACAAGAGCAACAGCGAACTGGTCGGCCGCCGCGAAGTTTTGAAGGGTTCTGCCATGGCGCTGGGAGCTAGCCTGCTTTCGAATGAAGCTATCGACGCCCAACCGAAAGGCGTGAACACCAACTCCAGTCCCTCCACTTTGAAGATCACCGATTTGCGTGTGGCGACGATCGTAAAGCCCGGACCAAGCCCGTGCCCTATCATTCGTATCGACACCAACCAAGGCATTTACGGGCTGGGCGAGGTGCGCGACGGAGCCAGCCCCACATACGCCCTTTTTCTGAAGAGCCGGATCGTTGGCCAGAACCCACTACAGCTGGACAGAATATTTCGAGAGATCCAACAGTTTGGTGGCCACGCGCGACAAGGCGGCGGAGTCTCCGCCATCGAAATGGCTTTGTGGGACATCACCGGCAAGGTTTACAACGCACCGGTGTACGCTCTGCTTGGGGGTGGTAAGTTTCGTGACAAGGTTCGCATTTATGCCGATACCACCGAATCCAAGGACCCCAAGGTTTATGCGCAGCGTATGAAAGAGCGCAAGGAAGTGATGGGGCTGACCTGGTTGAAAATGGACTTGGGCATCGAAATGGTGGCGGACACCCCAGGCACGGTCACAAATCCCACTGACCTCGAGCAATGGCAGCCGCACCAACTCCCGCATCCCCTATTGGCGATGGAAGTGACGGATAAAGGCATCGCCATGCTCGAGGAATATGTATCGGCGGTCCGGGATACCGTGGGTATGGAGATCCCACTCTCCATGGATCACTTGGGACATTTAGGCGTGAAGTCCATCATTCGCCTCGGCAAGGCCTACGAAAAATACAACCTCTCGTGGATGGAGGACGTGATTCCTTGGACCTACACGGACTTTCTGAAGCAAATCGCGCTGGAAAGTCCAACGCCGATTCTCACCGGCGAAGACATTTACTTGAAAGGGCCGTTCCAGGTGCTGTGTGAGAACCACGCCGTGGGGAAAATCCAGCCGGACATTGCTACCTCTGGAGGAATTTTGGAGACACACAAGATCGGCGACATGGCTCAGGAATATGGCGTGCCTATGGTGCTGCACTTTGCCGGCACGCCGATTGGCTGTATGGCCAGCGTGCATGCCGCCGCTGCCACCCAGAACTTTCTTGCGCTCGAGAATCACTCGCTGGATGTGCCCTGGTGGTCGGCGTTAGTGCACGAAGGTGTGAACTCCCCAATCGTGAACCACGGCTGGATCGAAGTGCCCGATCGCCCCGGATTGGGCGTCACGCTGAACGAGGAGGTGATACGGCAACACCTCGCGCCGGGCAGCGGCTATTTCGATCCAACGCCGCAATGGGACCAGGAAAAGTCTTGGGATCGATTGTGGAGCTAGCGGCTGGCGGGCCCGTAGCACGCTCCGCTTATAATTTGGACGGCGGTCCGGCTGACTGGCGTACCACTAATTCAGGCTCAACAGCAATTTCGGGAACAAATTCGGTACGCTCTTCGATCCTGTCCAGTAACGTCTGCGCTGCGATCCTGCCCATTTTCTCGAGCGGCTGGCGGATGGTGGTAAGTGTCGGCAGCGAGTAGCTGGCGATGGCGACGTCATCGAAACCGACGACCGAAATATCGTCGGGAACCCGCCGACCGGCCTCCTGAAATGCCCGCATTGCTCCCAGGGCCGAAATGTCGTTATATGCGAACAGCGCGGTAAACGGGATTTTACGTTCCAACAACATCTTCCCGTAGGGATATCCAAGCTCGGGCGTGGACTCTCTTCCTTCGATCTGTAAGACCAGTTCGGGATTAATTTGGATGTTGTGCCGGCGAGCCATGTCTTCGATTGCCTCCCAGCGAGAGGCCGAATCCGAGCTCTGTGGCAGCCCCCGGAGAAAGGCAATGTGTTCGTGTCCAAGCTCTTTTAGGTACAGCAAGCCGAGTTCCGCCGCTCGATAGTGATCCAGGATGATGTTCGTCACATTTTTCACTCGCTGGTGGCCGGCGACGGCGACGGTAGGCAAATCGGGTTCTTCGTCAATGGAAGTGTCGATGGTGATCAATCCTTCCACGCCCCGCGAGATCAGCAATTGCGAATAGCTTCGCAATAGTTTCGGATTGTGGCGGTGCGCCACGGTTAGGAAGAAGAAATTGCTTTCACGAAGGAATGGCTCAATTCCGCCAACGATCAGACTTCCATAAGCGTCACCGATCTCCTCTACGATCACCCCTACAGTATAGGTTCGTCGGACACGCAGGGAACGAGCCAAAAAATTCGGCCGATAATTCATTTGCCGCGCTGCTTCGATGATCCGTTTGCGAGTATTTTCGGGAATGGTACGGGCTGCTTTGGTGTTGTTCAGGACCGCCGAGACCGTGCCCGGAGTTAATCCCAAACGTTCCGCTACCGCCTTCAGAGTTACCTGCCCGCCGGGTTTCGCGCGCGGAGTTTTTGCACCAATCATTTGTCGATTCCTTTGGCGCTTCCGTCAGCGCCATAGTTTCTGAACCGATATTATTCCTCGGGATTGAGAGAGTCTACTTCCCCAGACGAAACTGGTCGCTGGGGCGCCCCAAATCACCGCGTACATTGATCGGTGAGCGCGGTCCCGAGACTGTGACCAGAGGCGCATTTGTTGTCGCTACTTGCCACTTACTTCGGCGGAACCGCGGAAGCTTTCCGGCGGTCCCAGGTAGCTCTCCGGTACTGGGACAAACTTTATCACCAGTTTTTCCAGCACGATGCCGGGATCCAGCATCCAAAACTTGAGCTTGTGATACCCAGCATCCGTCACGGTGTGAGCCGAATTGCTGACGCGAACATTATCTTCCACCGCTTTCGACCAGTCTTGAACCGAGTTGTGCTCGAGCGCATCAATGACTTGAGGCTGCTGATCGTCAAACGACACGGCATAGCGAAGCCCACGACCTGGCACGAAATTCAGGGACGGGGCTAGGATCGCTTCGACCTCGACTTTGCCCGCATCGAAAAGGTACATCTGGTATTCCAAGCACGGGGCGTTCTGGGTTGCCTTGATGCTCGCCGCATCCACGGGAAAGACCGACATGGCCGAGAGGGTGCGACCATAATCAGGAATCTTTTCCCAGCGCACTGTGGGGGTATCGATTTTGTGCGTAAAGTGCTCTGCTTCGATCGAAACGTAGCCATTGGACTCAACAAACCCGTGCACTGCGTTGCGTGCAGGTTCGGCGGGATTGAACGTGGAAAATGTCGTGGTAACTGCCTCGCCAGTGGATGCCGACACGGTCAATGACGCCGTATTGGCGCCGATAGGAACCTTGGTCCAATCAATGCTGATCCAAATCCGCTTTTCTTGCTGCACATCGCCGGACGTCTCACTCAAAAGGACCCACGGTGCGCTTGCGGCGACGGAAAAGTGAAACGAAGCCCGACCACGATTGAAAATGTCCACATAGCGCCGTTGGCGAGCAAACTTATCGAACTGAGGGAGAACAGGAGCGTCCGATGCGCCCGGCCATGCGGAAGTTGACCCCTCGATAGCCACTCCCAAACCGGCGGCTGCAGGAACGTTGCGTTCAGTAACAGCGGGCATCACGTTTTCTGGAGGATCGTGCCACCCGGTATACCCGATATGGCTCTGATCCATCATGTGGTCCCATTTGCCATGGGACAGCGTGTGATTGTAGTAGGAGGATAGGTCGGCGTCGGCTTGGAATAGCGCACGCACTCGCGCGGCCATGTCGTTCGTGGTGGCGCGGCCTTGCTTGGCATCGAGCTGATTCTTGCCAGCCGCGACATACAGTTCCGTCACCAGGGCTGGGGCCTTTAACGGAAACAGCACCAGCTGAAAAAATGCCTCGCGATAATTCGCGGGCAACTCGGTATAGATTTTTTCCGCTCGATCTATGACCGACTGATAATCCGCCAACACGCGATCTGCCTCTTCGTAATTTACCAGGCTGAACGTGCCGGGATCGAGCAATTCCGGTTTCCGCCGCCCTGTATACTTGCCAAATTTCGCGATCAAGTCCGCGATTTCGTTTGCATACTCTGAGCCGAACTGGCGCTCAGCCCACACTCTGGTAAATTCACCCAACTTTTCCTTCGGCCAACGTTCCGGATCCCTCGCAAATGTCAAAAAAAACTCTATCGGGAACTCCATTGGCTTCAGATCCCCTACGTTGACAATCCAAAGGCGGGTGGCCCCGTAGTGACAGGCCAGATTCATCTGCTCCCAGATTTTGGGAATGGGGTTCGTGTTGATCCACTTATAGGAGCGTGGGTCACCAACATAATCGAAGTGGTAGTACACACCCGCTCCGCCGGAACGGTGGCGTTCCTCTGGCGTAGGAAGGCGGCGAATGTTGCCCCAATTGTCGTCGCACCAGAGCAGGGTCACATCCTCAGGCACGCGCATGCCCTTCTCGTAATACTCCTGGACTTCTTTGTAGAGTGCCCAATCTTGAGGGATCTTCGTTAGATCGGGATTCATCTCGCGAGCCAGGATTTTCCGCTGGTCTGCCACAATCTGTTCGAGCAGGGCCACATTGCTTTCCTCGGACATGGGCATATCACCATCGCCACGCATGCCCAGGGTGATGATGCTCTCATAATTTTTGTTGCGCTCGATGCCTTGTGACCAGAATTCCCGCAACTCCTCGCCATTTTTCGAATAATCCCAAGGCCCTGTTCCATGGCGCTTCCATTCCTGCTGGGCGCGGAGCATCGGCTCGTGGTGCGAGGTGCCCATCACAATTCCGTATTCGTCCGCAAGTTTGGGATTCAGAGGATCGTCTTCATTGAACGCGCTGTTCCACATCGCAGGCCATAGGAAGTTCGCGCGCAGCCGGAGCAGCAACTCGAACACCTTCACGTAAAACTCGTGATTGTAGCCACCGAACTTTTCATTGACCCAGCCCGTGAGAGACGGCGCCTCATCATTGAGGAAAATGCCGCGATATTTGACGGCGGGCTCACCGTGGAAGTAGCGGCCGGACTTAATGAACAGAGCATCGCTGTGCGCCACCGGCACATCGGCCCACCAATACCAGGGAGAAACCCCCATCTGCTCCGACATTTCGTAGATGCCATAGATGGTTCCACGTTTATCGCTGCCCACAATCACGAGCGCCGATGGCACCCCTGGCAGCGGATTCGAAACCGTCTGGATCAAATAGGACTCCCACTTCCCTTCCAACTCAGTCGGATCGATTTTGTGCTCCCGAGCCAGGCGGTCCAGGAGAGCGCTCTTCCCTAAAGTGGCGATGAGCACGGCAGAACCGTGAAGCGCCGATGCCTCATTAACGTTGACTGGAGCATCACCGGTCACTCTCTGGATGTCCTGAGATAAGTCGCTGGCGGCCCGCCTGACACCAGGGTAATCGCTGGAATCGACGTACAGTTGAGCGGCCGCTTTCCCCCGCACCAGAACAAAATCGCCTTGCCCATAGGTGGAAGTGACGAAACGTGGCTGATCCAGTGCCCAGCATCGCGATGGACACACAATCGTGCCCAACCCGAGCAAGACAATCAGATTTCGCACCCAACGATCTAATCGCATAATGCCGAAATGATTTACTTGTTGCCAGACTCCTTTACGTTCAGCACGCGATCGCCGGCAACATCGCGCAACGTTTGCACTACCCCCGACGGCCAATGGATCTCCAGAACCTTCACTGTCGCGTCCGCGCCCAGCCCAAAATGAACAGGACCATCGCTAGAAGAAGCGTAACCGACGCTGGTGGTCATGTGATTGTACTGCGTACCAGTGGCTGTAACGACTTTGATTCGCGCGCCAATCCCATCGCGGTTGCTCCTTGTGCCTTCCAGCGCTACGTCCAACCAGTGCCCGGAGTGCTGCGAGCGATTCATCCAGATCTCGGCGTTCTTGCCCAGAGCAGACACCACCACGTCGACCCGCCCGTCTCCGTCGAAATCCCCAAACGCGCAACCTCGGTGTCGCGCCGGAGGCGAGGCTTCCAGTCCGGCTTCGGCCGTCAGCGCCTGCCATTGTCCGCTCGCGCCCAAATTGCGGAATACCGTGTTGTATTGCTCCACTTTGTAAGTCGGCGTGTTGATGGACTCAACATGGCCGCGCGAGACGAACAGGTCTTTCCAGCCGTCATTGTCAAAATCGTATAAGCCCGGCCCATATCCGGACATACCTAGGGATAGCCGGCGCATTCCACTCGAAGAGGTCACTTCTTCGAATCCTTTGCCCCCTTTATTCCGGAACAGAGGAAAGGTCTGATCGGTCAGAGCCGCAAAAACAATGTCAGGGTATCCATCGTTGTTGTAGTCGCGAAAATCCAGGCCCATTCCCGAAATGAAGCCGCCGTCTTCGACCAGCGCGACTCCCTGCTCAAAAGCAACTTCTTCGAATTTCTGCCCGGTGTTGTGAAACAGGAAGTTGTAGGAAGTATCGTTGGTCACGAATATGTCGGGAAGGCCATCGAGGTCGTAATCGGCTATGCCGACGCCCATTCCTTTGCCTACGTGCGAGCGAAGACCCCACTTTTCCGAGACATCTTCAAAGGTTCCGTCGCCGCGGTTTAGAAACAGTTGATTGGGCTGGCCCTGATAGAGCTTCGGGCTGCAGTAATCGAAGGCTCCGGCAAACTGGCAGAGCTTTTCGGTCTTAATGTCCCAACGCAAGTAGTTGATCACTACCAGGTCCAGCAGACCGTCATTGTTGACGTCGACCCAAGCCGCTGCGGCCGTCCACAGCGGGCCAAATTGAGGATCCACAAAGTGGTTCAGGCCGGCCTTGGCCGTCACGTCACTGAACGTGCCGTCGCCATTGTTATGGTACAGCGTGTTCCCGTGTACCCCGCCCACGAACAAGTCGGGATAGCCGTCGTTGTCGTAATCGCCCACGGCAACCGCGATGTCGTACCCTGTCCCGGTCAAACCGGCTTCTTTGGTGACATCGGTGAAGACACCATTGCCGTCGTTGCGATAAAGGTGGTTGGAAAATCTCGGTGAATCCTTTTTTAGTGTTTCAATATTGGCGCCGTTGGTAAAGAAAATATCGGGACGGCCGTCTTTGTTGTAGTCAAACACCGCCACACCGCCGGCCATGGTGGCCGGTGCGTGGGGGGTTGCTAGCGTTTCATCAGAGTCGACTTGAAACGGAAGGCTCATCAGCGAAAATTGGATTTTGGAAGGCGATAGATCAACCGTTTCCTTTTTTTGTGGACTCAACACTGGAGTCGGAGCAAGAAGCAAAAGACCCAATATTGCAAAGCGGCCAAAGTGTTCATGCCCACCAAACAATGCGCAACCTCCGTGACCCCGAACTCGCCAAGCGCGACGCCAGAGAATAGTTTCGGCAAAGATCGGCCGCGAGGCAAACCGATTCTGCCTGTTCGAGACCGTGGCGGTTTCAGTAAAGCCACGATCCGCTGCATGCGGTGCAACGGAACTTTGCATGCATCCAGCATGCGACGGCGTTCGCTTGACCAGCACTTAACCCCGTTTACGCCGTCCGCGAGCGCCACGTTCACACGCGTAACTTGCTCACGATTAAGGAATTGTGTAGGTGACTCAGCGTCGTGATCGTCAAGATAACCTCGCCGTTTTCCTTTACAAAATCGATATTCAACATCAAAAACCCGAAAACAGCCCTTGACAAACGCTTCCCCAGAGAGTAAACCGGTCGCTAAGAGTAAGAAGTCACTGCGGTCATGGAGGCTCTCCAGCCGCAGTGGCAGCCATTCGTGCAAATCGGTTAGGTACTCGGTTTAGCCGCTTGCGGCGAAGGCAGGGTGCTTGGGGTGGTCGAGGCTCGGGCAGGCTGTGCCTGTTTTCCCTCCAATACTGCCAAGGTGCTGGTGACGCGGGAGAGCGACACGTGTTGGTCTGTGTCGGAATCACGCGCGTAAGAATCTGGGGTGCCAGATCTTTGGTGCAGCTGTAACTTGCCAGGTAACGACACCAAGTCGTTAACGGCGGAGGCAAAATAATGAACTGTGTCTCATCCTTTTGTTCTCGAGTTCTTGCTTCTGGGGTGAGGAAATTCCCACTTTCCCGTCTTGCGGTATTCGCGATGTTGTTCTTGGGAGTGGCCTTCCTTGCCAGCGGGCAAGAGGCAACGCTAGTGGGAACGGTAACGGACCCGAGCGGTAGCGTGGTTCCGAACGTGACCATTACCATCACCAATGTTAAGACCGGGGCTATCCGTTCGCTGACCACTAATGATGTCGGTCAGTACGTGGCTCCCAACTTGTCCATTGGCACCTACGATGTGAAGGCCGAAGCTTCCGGTTTTAAGGTGGAAGAGTCTCACGGTGTGGTGTTGAACGTGAACGACCGCATC
>Ga0187782_10000594_pt1 | contig 24893 bp, 17 predicted proteins | sample 0715_SJ02_MP15_2_FD_132454 | JGI IMG/M metagenome (GOLD analysis project Ga0187782, IMG submission 132454) | Tropical peat soil microbial communities from peatlands in Department of Meta, Colombia - 0715_SJ02_MP15_20_MG | ecosystem: Environmental > Terrestrial > Soil > Wetlands > Peat | place... | reverse complement strand
GCGGACGTCGAAATCGGAACGAGCCCGCTCTCCTGCGAGATTCGTGGAATCCTGGGGGAGTCGCGGCCGCGTGGTAATCACCGGGAGATTGCCCTGAAGGCTGAGAGTAGGGCTAATATTGTTCGCGCCGGCAAAGTTGTCGGGGTTATCAAACAAGTTGGCAACGACGACGCTGGCAAATCCGGGGGAGGCAAGAAATACCTGCGGCTGTGAGGAAGACGCATCGTCAATCGATTTCGCCCAGACATAAAAGCCGCGCAGTTGCAAACCATGAAAGCTTCTTGTCTCGAACCGGAGCTGAAGGGAGTTGAAATTCGAGTTGGCTACGTTCTCCTGGTCCAGAATGCTGGTCTCGAGGAAGAAGTTGGTGGGCCCCGCTGGATTCGTTTCAAAGCAGAAGACGGGATTTGTGAGCAGAGACGAAGTGGGACATTGACTGATGTCTCGCAGGAGCGGCAAACGGTGTCCCTCAGACCCCACGTACGCTACCTCAAGCACGGCCTTGCTCCCCAATCGTTGTTCCACTCCCAAATGAAATTGCTGGATGTAGGAAGTTTTGTTGTTCGGATCGATCGCAGTGATTGAAAAGGGAAAGAGAAACCAAGAGCTAATTGAGGCGGGGTTGGAGGATGGTGAAACGCATCCGTTGGCTGTAATAAATGCCTGCCCGCATGCGGAAAACGTGTCACTCAGTGCCGGGTAAGTTAAAAAGCCAAGACTTTGTTGCACGAAGGGAGGATTAAGCAGCTGGTTGACGGAAGGCTCCAGCGGTTGCTGGTCGAACATCAGAGCATAAGCTCCCCGCACAACCGTTTTCCCGGTGTGCCAGGGATCCCATGCGAAGCCCAAGCGGGGGCTCCAATTATTGAAATCCGTGTTGTAGCCCGCACGGGGGGCGGGTCTCGCAAGCATTCCAACCACGTTACCATTGGGATCGAAGATTGTTTGCGATCCGCCGCGCACCAGACCGCCTGTCCCCTCCGTCGTCGTCAGATCCGGATAATAGTTCACGAGACGGTTGTCGAGCTCCACCGGCGCGGTATTGACCTCATACCGGATGCCGTAATTCAAAGTGAAGTTGCGCCAGGGACGCCACTGATCCTGAATGTACGCGGCGTAGGATTTGGTGATGAAATTGCGCTCGAACCCGCTTCCAAACTCATCGCAGGGTGCAGCAAAAACGGTAGAAAACGACGGCAAATTCGGCGAACAGACCCGGGGGATGGTGTCGACATCACCGTTACCAGTCAGGGCCACGATAGGAGTAGAAAATAAAGTGATGAGGCCGCGGCCCAAAGCGCTGTTGTCCACATTCAGGCGGATGTAGCGAAATTCTCCGCCGAACTTCCAATTGTGGCGCCCGCGAGTCATGCTGACGTTGTCTCCGAGCGACCATACATTGTCGGTTCGATTGCTGGGCGTCGCTTCGTTGGCCCCAAGCGAGCTGTCGGGTACCAGGGTGGAAAAACCTCCTAGGGTAATTGTGGGCAATCCGCTGTTGGTGGAATCAAGATTGATAAACCCGAACGACGCCGGATTCAGTGTGTCGTCTTGGGCCGTGGTCCTCAGCCGAAGCCGGTTCCATCCGAAACGAAATTCATTGGTCAGCTGAGGAGTGAACTGCTGGACATAGTTGTAGCTGAAGTTTTGGTTGCGGCCATTCACGCGGGTGCCATTGCCCGGATAGGTGGGTGTCTCAGGCTCGTCTCCTGCTTGAAGCTGGCGGATGAGCTGAATATTGTGCTTGAAGCTCATGCTGGCGCGGTCGCTTAAGCGCCAATCAATCCTCTCCAGGAAGTTATCGCTTTCTGTGCGGTTCGCTGCTTGCGCAACACTGAAAGCGCCGCCACCCTCTGGCAAAATGAGCGGGTTACCCGCAGGAAAGCCACTGGGGTTCGTGAACTGAGTGGCGGGGACGTTGGGCGCCGGGTAAAGGTTGAAAAGACTAAGAGCCGCCGGGTTGCATGGAAATCCCACGAAAGTCTCGCAAGAGGCTGCGGACCGCACCGCTGTCCCGGGCACTTGCTCAAACAGCGGCCTGGGATTCGCGAGTCGAAGGCTTTCCCAACTGAAAAAGCCGAAGAGCTTGTCCTTCATGAGTGGGCCGCCGAGATTCCCACCAAACTGGTTCTGGTTCACCTCGGGGTTGTGCAGGTTATAGAGGGGGCCCAGAGTCGGATCTGTGAGCGGATTCCCGGCGCCTGTGAGCCGCAATTCTTGCGCCCACCGGTCGAAGGTCCCGCCGGAGTAGGCCGAGAAATAGTTTCCCGCGCTTAGCGCCGAATTGCGATTAAACTCGAAAAGGCTCCCATGAATGCTGTTGCTGCCGCTGCGGCTCACGCTATTGATTTGCGCGCCTCCATTGCGTCCGAAATCGGCGTTCGACGTGGAGGCCTGTACCCGAAATTCCTGCATCGCCTCGACGACCTGAAACGGCAACGACTGATTGATCGTGTAATCGTTGTTGTCGGCCCCATCCAAAAGAAAATTATTCATGTTCGCGCGGGCGCCGTTGACCACCAAGGAAGCGCCTTGAAGGTCGGAGCCTTGCTCGACTGGGTATGTGCCGGGGGTCAGCAATGCCAGGTCAATAAAATCGCGATTCAGGAGCGGCAGAGTGTGAACCCACTGGCTATCAATCACTTCGCTCTGCGTGGTGCTGAGGAGATCGAGCGAAACGGTGGGCGCGACGACAGTGGGAGCTGGTGCGGGCGCTGCCGCCGGCGGTGCGGGCTGCGCGCCATGCGCCGGCGGTTGCGTGGGCAGAGAGGGCGGCGCAACCTGCTGGAGCAGGAAAGGCGGTTGCACGAGTTTCTCATCGTCCACCTGAACGACAATTCCGGATCGAACCTGTGAGGCGAATCCGGCCTTTTCAACCGAGATCAGGTAATTTTCGGCGGGAGGCACATTATTGAACGTGTATGTGCCGTCGGAACTCGTGGTTTGAGCTCTGGAGAAGCCGATGCCGGCATTGATCAAGTGGATAGTTGCGTCCGGAACGGGAACGCCCGAAGAATAAACCGAGCCCGTGATTGTAGCGTTTTGAGTCCCCGCCCAACTCTCGAAACTGACAAGAGCAGCAATAAAAAGCAAGACGACGACAATAGCGGGGCGATCCGACTTCACCGTCTGGCTCCCGTTCAGCGATTCGCGTGGGCCGCAGCTCAGGGGGGAAGGTGGATGCTACTCAGGGCTCAGGCAGGTGTCAAGGGCAGTTCGCGCGTGGAATTGGAAAGGTTCATCGTATCCCCTCTCGGGGTTGTCGTGAATGAGTCCGAAGAGGTTGGGGTAGTTGGCGGCCCGGCTGCGCGCCGGGCGCCGGCAGTTGCGCGGGCGGAGCGGGCGGCTACTGGCATGGGTCGATCGGCTTGATTTCCACGCGGCGATCGAGTTCATCACTCGCATCATCCTTTCCGGTGCCGACCAAGTTCTCCCGCGACCCAACCCCTCCGGCAACTGTCCGCTTTTGGAGGGATGGTTGGTCCTCTTCCAAGCGGGATTGCACATATTCGGCGCGCAATAGGGACAAGCTATCGTTGAACGCTACTGGGCCAGTTGGGCTGGTATGGCCGATGATCTGGAGACAAGCGTTGCGCGAGACCGTTTGAGAAGCAATCTGTTGAAGCCACATGCTGTAGTTGCTGCTCAAGCGGCTGCTCGTCGCGAACCTAACGGAACCAGGCCGGAACAAGAATTTCACAGCGAGCCGCTTCCTCTGGATGCCATATTCCACGAGTTCACCAAAGGCCGCCGTCGCTTCGTCTCGGCGGCGGAGCTTAGTCAACGAGAGATAAATTCCGTTGTAAACACGAAGCTGGTCACCGGCAGGCGTCTTGCGAGCTGTCTTATAGAGATCTAGTGCTTCACTGTAATGTCCTTCGTTGTAGGCTTGGCCGGCGTCGCTCACCAAGGCGGCAGCCAGCAGCCCGTCGAGATATTCCGGCTTGATCGGGTCGCCTACCTTGCTAGCCTGACATGTAGCGATATAAGCCTGGACACTCGGGTCTTCCGTCCAAACTGGGCTATCTTCAAATACCGCTGTGGGTGTAGCGTCGACATCCTCGAGGCGAGCGCGCGCAACAGACTTCGCGACGACCTTGCCGGTACTGAGGTCCCCCATGACAAGGCAGAAGCGGTAAGCTTCGCGCACGCCGGCCGTCTTCATCTCTGCGTTCACTGGCGTGAAAGTGCCCACGAGGACGCGTGGATTTTGCTTCAAACTATCGGGACTGATGCTCTGAACCGAATACTGTGGGAAGTCGGCCTTGACGATGCTGGCGATATGTTCCTGAATCGTCTGCGTTGCCTTCGACTGGTAGCCAGACATCCCGTCCACGAGCGGATCAATCACCACCATGGCTGCGCTGGCTGTGGGCGGCGGCGCGTTCGAGAAGACCGCGTGGGCGGCCTTGGCCACCGCTTCATCGAATGGCACGATTGGCGGCGGTGGCGGAGGAGCCTTGGGCGCCGCTGCTTGCGGGGCCTGCGCCGGCCCGGTGGCCGAGGCGGCGGGCTGCGGCGCGGCCGATTGCTGCTGCGACGAAGTGCTCGACTGCGGTTGCGCCATGGCGGCGGGGCGCTCGACGGTCCAGGCGGCAACCAGGGTGGTGAGAGCGAAAAGGATCAGCAGGCCACGCAAAACGCGCGTAACGCCTATGGGTGAGAGGGACGTTTTCTTGTTCATTCGGTGCTTCTCCTCTGCGGGTTTTTGAGGGTCGATGAAAAACGTGCCGTTGGGTGGATTCGTCCGCGCGAGCCCGCACACGACCCAGGGCGTCTCAGGAACGGAATCTCGCAGCGCGCGGCCGGAAGCTCGCTCGTTGCATCCCGGGATTCTTAGCGCCTCATATAATCAGCGCAGTATATACACGGTTCAAAAGAAATGGAACCTTCCTAGAAAGCAGGCCAGCGGGCCCGCTGGCACCACGTGCTCGGGTCGTCTGCTATGGACAGTGCGCTTTGAGAAAGGCGTGTTCTTCTTGTGTGAGCGTTTCGCCCATCTCGAGACGCTCTTTGAGGGCTTCGCATTGCGGCGAGGCAGGCCTTGCCGCGTCACTAGAGTTAGGAGACGGTTTCAGGCCCTGTGCCTGCGGATTGGCGGCCGGAGGCTGGCCTACAGGCTGGCTTGCATGTCCCGGCGCGCCGATTGATTCAGTGTATAGAGCGAGAATTTTCGGGGGGATGCAGTCCTTTGGCGGCTGGAATCGCTGCGTGTTCTTTTTCAACGAACGAAAATCGTCCAGTGCCAGTTCCTTTTGCTGCATGTCTTTCTCGCCCGAGAGGTAGTACCGGGAAGCACGAGCGGCCCCGCGGAAGAAGTAAGCGAGGGCCGCCTTGCTTCCGTGGCTGTCTATGTACTGGCTGAGCTGCTTTTCGGCGTCATCGTATTTTCCCTGGAAGTAGGTCTCGAGTCCCTGGCGCAAGGGCTGTTCATCCGCCTGCTCCTGCGCCGTTTTTAGCAGCGATGACGCATCGCGATTCGCCGGATCGAGAATCTCGGCCATTTTCAGCTTCTCGACTGCGGCGGAATATTGGTGCCCATTCATGTCTGCGTTTGCTTCGGTGAGCAGTTGCTTGGCGACCTGCTGCGGATTCTGACCGTCAGCCACCTTCTTCTTCGCGGTCTCGCGCACCGAGGCCTCTTCCTTGATCGCAGCGTCAATGCGCTGCAAATAAGATTGGGCATCGGCAGCATGGGAGCCGCCCTTCTGAACGAGGGTCTGGAACCGAGTTTTTGCATCCGGATACCGCTTGGCATTGAAAGCTTTGACCGCATCCTCGAATGCCTGCTGGTCCATTTCGGCTGCACTGATTTGCGTTAAATACTTCTGAGCCTCGGCGGCATGCTTTCCGTTCGAGCGGACGAACCCGTCAAACAGAGGCTTTGCAGCCACATAGTCGCCTTTACTGAAAGAGTCGGTCGCCCGAGCCCAGTTCGAATCCTCCCTGCGATCTTTGATCCGCTGCAGGTAGGTTCGCGCATCCTCCGACTTCGTGCCTTTTGCCTGCTCGATCTTGGTGAATTGCCTGGCGGCTTCCTCATCTTTGTCGTCGTTGAAAAGCTCAACCGCTTCCTGAAACTGCGCCTCCTCGCGGGACCGAGCCTCCATTTGGTCAATCTGCTTGAGGTACGCATCGATTTGCGTCCGATACTTCGGGTGCCGCAACACAAGCTTGCTTGCCTGAGTGAACTTGAGCCGAGCGTCTTCGAAATGGTTCCCCTGAAGCAGACTCACACCTTCATTGAATAGCTTTTCTTCAAGAGCGTAGGATTGGCTGGCAGATTTACAGGCTGGGTTGAGATAAGTATCGGTTTCCTTATAACCTGGTTTCTCCTTGTTGATTGCTGTTAGGAGATCGCACGCATCCTCCATTTTCGCTTCGTTGAAGAATTGAATGGCTTTTTGATAGCGGTCCTCGATTGACTCCTGCCCCGCAAGGCTTCTAACGCAAAGACAGAGGATCACCATCCCCGCCAGCAGGGGTCGAGCGACGCGGCTAATATTGCGCCAAGACCTTTTGCACGAGGTCATCAATCGTTACCCCAGGAAACGTGCAGTTGTAGGCTGAAACTTTTCCATGCTCTACCGTAGCCTCGACCTTGCAACTGGATTGGCCATTGCTTAGTTCGATGACGTAGTGTCCCGGCGCGAGCGCGATTTGAAGCGGGGTCTCGCCTCCCAATTTCAAATGGTTGCCCTTTTCATCGGCAACATTGGTCACCTGGCCCCAAGGTGTGGCCGTCAATTCGACGAATCCAGTGACATTCCGACTCTTCATATACCAGGCGCCAACGCCTGCGACCACCAGAGCCACGACGATCAATAGCAACGCGAAGGCGATCCACCTGGGTGTCGCTGACGTAGGAACTGACGCGCGAGCGGTCTTCGCGGCTGCCTTTCGCCGCTTCGCTGGCCCGCCCAACTCCAGTCGCGGGACACCCGCTTCGCGTTTCCGCCGCTCGACTTCTTCAAGGAGCGTTTTGGCCCGCGCTGCGATTTCGGGGCCGGCGCGCTCCCACTCCTCGGTGTCCAGCAATTCTTTCGCGCGCCCGAACTCCATCTGCCCGAGCGAGACTTGCGCTTCTTCGAGAAGTTTGCTCCAGCGCTCCTGCTGTAAGCGCCCAGCTTCCTTCTGCACGCGTTCTCGAAGCGCGAGCAACGATGGATCGTCGGAGTAGAGTCGCAGCGCCTGTTCCACCAGCGATTCGGCCGACTCCAGATCCTCCGCGTCAATGTACTTCTTGATTTGTTCGGCGGCAGCGCGAATCGAATTGGCCCGATCGAGGCTCTGGCGGCACTGGGAATAGGCGCGCTGGAACTCTTCATCCTTGAAATAGGCTTTTGGAGCGCGGTCGAACAGCGCAATGGCCTTGGCTGCTTCGCCCGACTGGAGTAATTGAAGGGCGCCGGCCAAGATTTCCTTGCGTCGGCGTACAAAATTTTCCTGCTGCTCGCGTGCGTCGGCGAGGACCGTCTCGATCTCGGTGCTTTTTGCCCCTTCCTGCGCGCGTTCCAGAATCTGGATGGCCTCGTCAAACTGAAGCTCGCGCAGATGGCTTTGCGCGCGGGACAAAATATCGCGCGTGCGTTCTTGCTTCTGTCTCTCTGCCTGGCGCTCACGCACGAATTGGAGCAGATCCAAGAGTTCGGCAGACTGCCCGGTCTCAGACAAGCCCTTTTCCAAAGTTTCGATGGCGGCGGCGAAATCCTGCGCGCGAAGTTGGTCGTTTGCCCGGCGTAGCGTTTCCCGGCGCAACGCTTCTCGCGCGCTTTGTTCCTGGGACTCCTGTACGGTCTTGAGGTATGAGGACAAACGGGAATCATCGGGGACTTCCCGAGTCGCCCGCTCCAGCACAGCCAGAGCCGATGTGAACTCATTCTTTTGAACGAAATCGCGCGCCGCCTGCAATTGCTCGTCCACGTAGCTGCGCTTTTTCTCCGCCTCCACGCGCCGGAGGACGGTCGCATGCAGCTTCAGTACCTGGGATTCATCCGGGAATTCACGCACTGCCTGCTCGGACGCCTCGAGCACCAAATTCAGTTTTCCCTGGCTGAGGTTTTGTTCGATGTCCGCCAGGCGTCCGGCTAGTAATTTTCTCCGTTCTTCCTTTTCCCGGCTGCTCTGAACGAGGCGGATGAGTGCTTCGACCTCGAGATTCAGCGCATCGAGTTCTCGGGCGAGGTCAAGGAGTCCGAGTGCCTTCTCGAAATTCCTCGCCGCCAGTTGGGCGCGCGCATTCTCCAGAATTTGCTTCACTTGCCGCAGCCGTTCCTGCTCTGCGAATTCTTTGGCCACCGAATCCATCATCATCAGCGCGGTCGAGTTTCGCGGATCGATGGCGAGAACGGCCTCCAGCTCCGCCTTTGCCTGCGGAAATTTGGCTTCGGAGGCAAGCTTCTCCGCGCGTTCCAGATGGGTTCGTATTTTTCCCGATCGTTCTCGTTGCTCGACGGCAAGTTTTTTTAGCTTCGCTGCTTCTGCGTGCTTGGGATCCAGACGAAGAGCTTCCTCTAGTTGGCCGACGGCCTCGTCATATTGCTCCGCCTGGAGCGCTTCCTTTGCGAGCCGAATGCTGCTTTCCAGTCTCTGAGCCCGCTGACGAGCCTGGAGGCGCTCCCGGACTTCGGCGAGCAGGCTCTGAGCGAGTTCATGAGTGCTGTCAATCTCCAAAACTTTCTGGAAGGCTTCCTTCGCGACAGCAAAATCTCCGGCATCGAGGGAGTGCTGGCCCTGTTCCATATACACGTCGAGGGTCTTGCGCCGTACTCCGTCGGCGATCCGGCGCAGGTCGAGGGCCATTTCTTCGGCAGACTGATAGCGCTCTTCCCGGTCTTTCGCCAAAGCCCGTTCGATAATTTGCTGCAATTGCGGTGGACATTGAGGGATGTACTTCGTGATGGGTTCGGGAGGGTCATTCAGGATCTTACTGAGGATTTCAGGGACATCCTCCCCGGGAAAAGGAAGTCGAGCAGTCAGCAGCTCGTAGAGCACGACGCCAAGTGAAAAAACGTCGGAACGCGCATCAACCGCCTGCCCCTGCACCTGCTCGGGGGACATATACATGACAGTGCCGAGGACATCCCCCGTTCGAGTCATCGAGGAAACGCCGACCCGAGCAATCCCGAAATCTACGATCTTCACCTGCCCGGTGTTCAATACGACGATGTTGCCGGGCTTGACGTCGCGGTGAACGACGCCGTGGCGATGGGCGTACTCCAGCCCTTTGCAGGCGTCGATTATGATTTGGAGTTTCTCGAGGATGGCCAATTCCCGCCGCTCGGAGATAATCTTTTGCAGATTTTCTCCTTCGAGAAACTCCATGGCGATGAAGGGAACGCCGCTCGCTTCGTCAATTTCGTAGATGGTGACGATATTGGGGTGAGTCAGCTGGGCTGCGGCCTGGGCTTCGCGGTAGAACCGTTTCAGCAGGTTGGGATTGCCGGCGACTTCGGCGTTGGTGGTTTTCAGAGCAACGAGCCGGCCCAGGCGGGGGTCTTCCGCCTTGTAAACGACGCCCATGGCGCCACTGCCGAGCTCACTGTGGATTTCATACTTCCCAAGTTTGGTCAGCATGAGGGGCCGGGACACCTCGCCGAGCCCATAGGCACAGAATTCGCACGCGCCAAGGCGGTTGCGTCATTCTACCACTGTCCCATCCAGCCAAGCCGGATGAGTCCGGGATCACTCTGCAAGCACGCGAAGCAACTGCTTTCCAATCATCAGCGTGTCGCCATCATGCGCCAGCACGCGCTTGCGGATGCGCATGAAGGTTCCATTCGTGCTGCCAAGGTCCTCCAGGATGTATTGGCCTTGATCAAACCGGATTCGCGCGTGAGTTGTCGAAAGGTAGGGGTCGTCCGGAAAGGTGTAAGTTCCCTTTGAACGGCCGAAGGCAGTCTCCTGCTTGTTCAGTTCATACCGCGCCACTTCGTTGTCGCCGGAATCCAGCCTGACTACCGCGGCCTTCGGTTCAGGATTTGGCGGACCCGCCGCCAGGACGACGGTGCGTTCGGGAGATACACCCTGAGCGGCCGGAGCGTTTTGCGCGGGGGAAACGAAACGCAGGCATTGGCGCCCAATTTTAAGGATATCGCCATCCTTCAACCGGCAAGATTCTCGAACCCAAAGGTACACGCCCGGAAGGCTGCTCAGGTCCTCCACATAGACGCCATCGCCAAGTTGAGTAAATCGCGCATGCTCCCGGGCCACCAATGCATCATCCGCGATGACGATTTGACCTTTTTGCCCAGCGACGAGCCCCGGGCGGTCAAGTGGGAAGCGCTCGCCCAATGATCCATCCGGAGACACGCGAACGACTGCAAAGCGGACACCGACTTGAGGCGCCGCCTCCACTTCCGGTCCTCCAAAAAGCATGGTCTTGTTAGGCGAAGCAGACGAGGGAAGCGGCTCAGGGCGTGAGGAGGATGAGCGGACGCGGCTCGATTGAGCCAGCTCTGCAAGTCCCAAATGGAGCCCCGTGGATTTGAAGAGCTGTTCATTCGAGGGGCGCGGCGGCGCCGGTCCTGCTGACTCACCCGGCCGCCACACCACAGCATACAAATCCAGCTTGCCCGATTTACCTTTCAGCTCTACGCCGGATGCCTTTTGTCGGACCGGGATATCCGGCAAATGCTGGATCTTTTCATATACGGAAGGCGAGATCGCAATTTCGTCGGGGCTGGCGGCGCTCTCGATGCGAGACGTCACATTCACCACGTCGCCGAAGACGTCGTTGCCCTTCAGAAGCGCGAGGCCGACGTTGATTGCCACGCGGATGTGAATCTGATCGGCCGGGGGCCTGCCACGATTGCGTTCGAGCATGTTGCGTTGCATATCAACCGCCGATCGGACTGCGCCCTCGGCATCGCAAAACCGCGCTAGAACCGCATCTCCAATCGTCTTGACCACCGTGCCGCCGCGCTGTTCGACGACGGGAATCAACACGTCGAGACACTTTTGAACCATCACCAGGCCTTCCACGTCCCCATGTTCGTCGTAAAAGCGAGTGGACCCCACTATATCCACAAACAGCACCGAAACCAGTTCTTTACAACGCTCCAGTTCGATGTCGAGCCGTGCCCGCTCGCGAATTAATTCCTCGAGTCTCTGGGAAGGTGACTGCTCCATCGGCGCAAGCTCCAAATCCAGCGAACTGGACTCGTATAATACACCTGTCTCTCAGTAAAAAATTCGAGCGGTTATGACCGGGCCCTATTGGGCGATGGAAAAAATCCGTGAGGGAATCGGCGGCAACTTCTTCGCTAAACTGGTCGGCAAAGCTCAGGGAGTTCTTTCGGAACGGAATGCCAAGAGCCCCGAGATGAGATGCTCGGCAAATTCCTCGCCGATCTCGACGGAGTCTGCTTCGCCGTGCGGATCGAACCAGTAGGGGATCCAGTTCACGGATCCGAGAATCGCGAAGGTGGCGAGTTTCGGATCGGTCCGGCGGAAGACGCCAGACCGGATGCCTTCCGTGATGATGCGCCTCATGCCTCGGTCGAAGCGATCGCGCTTGGCGATGATTTTCTTCCTGCGGGCTGGTGAGAGAGCCTGGACATCCATCGTGAGTGCCGTACCGCGCAATTCATCGATCATCATGTGCACGAAGGAAACGATGGCGCGACGCAGTTTTTCGCGGGGAGGATAAGGACTACGCTCAAGTTTTTCGAGCATCTTCAGCAGCAGATTGAGGGCATACTCATGGCAGGCGAACAGGATCTCTTCCTTGTCGCGGAAGTAATGATAGAGATTGCCCTTGGTCATATGGAGCGCGCTGGCAATCTCGTCCACGCTCGCACCGTAGTAGCCGCGGCGACGAAATGCGGCCGCAGCGCTCTTCATGATTTCTAGGCGCATATTGTCCATGCGGGAATTGCGGGAGCTCACTGGGTCACTCCTGCATTGGCGGATTCGGAAACGAAGGCGCCTGCATCGCGAAAGTTTGGAATTCAGATGAGAAGAACAGACGGATAAATTTTCCCAGGAGCTTGCTCATGACCCGTGCATCGACCAACGTAGTTTCTGAAATTCGGGAAGGTGTGGCAAGGATCACGCTGAACCAGCCGCCGCTGAATATCCTTGATATTCCGATGATGGTGGAGCTGCAGAACACCGTCCAGCATTGGGGCTCACAGAAGGAGACGAAGGTTCTGGCGATCGGACACCAGGGCAAAGCGTTTTCAGCCGGCGTTTCCATCCAGGACCACACGCCCGACAGGGTCGAGAAAATGCTGGAGACATTCCACGGAGTCTTCCGGCTCCTCGATTCACTCAGCCTTCCAACCGTTGCGCTGGTGGACGGGATGGCGCTCGGCGGCGGCTGCGAACTCGCCATCTTTTGCGACTTCGTGCTGGCCTCGGAACGCGCCACGTTTGGCCAGCCGGAGATTACGGTCGGGGTGTTCCCTCCGGTAGCTGCGGTGCTCTTCCCGCGGCTTGTAGGGCGCAATCGCGCACTGGAACTTCTGGTGACGGGGGAGACGGTGACCGCCTCGGAAGCGGGGAACATGGGCTTGATCAACCGGGTGTTTCCCACCGAGAGCTTCCAGGAAAAGTCCGAGGAGTTCTTAAGAAAGCTCACTTCGCTAAGCGCTCAGGTCCTGAAGCTGACGAAAAAAGTTGTGGACGTGGGTCGCTATATGAGTTTCTCTGCGGGCCTCGCGGCAGCCGAACAGATCTACCTGCGTGAACTGATGCAGACCGAGGACGCAAGAGAAGGGCTCCAAGCGTTCCTTGAGAAGCGCAAGCCTGTGTGGAAAGAACATTGACCCGAGCACAGCCCGGGTCGGGAATAAAGATTCGTGCGCCGCGGTCATGGACGCTTCATCCGAGTGTAGATCGTTTTAAAGCGCGAGAGCATGACCGAATGGCAGTCCGTACAGTCTTCCACCAGTTCTCCTTGCAGAATCGGTTCGGCTCGGACTTCGTAGCCAAGCTGGGAATAGAGCTCGACGGCCTCCGCGGCACGATCTTCGTCGGTGGTAAAGCGGCGCTCCCAACCTTCGGCGAGGAGGCGGGGATCTGCTTGCAGCTGTTCAGTCGAAAAGAACCGGCGGCCCGAGGAGTCCAGGAGCGATTCGAGTTTGACAAATTTGCTCAAGGGCTGCTCTCCGCATGTATTTCCCACCCATTCGCCTTAGCCGCCAAGCTATTGCCGGTGCCCCCAGCAGCCGAGAGCAGCTGCTTTTCCAATCTCCGGTGGGCGAGAAGCGCGGCGCCGATCGCGTTGACATACTGGACGAGATCTTGCGCGGGGACGTTTACTTCTGCCTGGAGCTGTTCTCGAACCACGCGGGCCATGGTCTGAAACCGCAAGATCCCTCCTATTAGGGTAAATTCCGGCTCCATATGCACGCGCTTCATGAGCTGGACGGAGCGATCCACAAGTGAAGCGATCGCTCCATGCATGATATCGGCAGGCGCGCAGCCAAGGGAGAGCTGGTTGATCACCTCGGATTCGGCAAACACGGCGCACACTCCCGAGATCTGCACCGGGTGTTTTGAAGTGGCGATGAGGGGGCCGATCTCCTCGGTGCTGTAGCCCATGTAGCGCGCAGTCTTTTCAAGGAATGCGCCGGTGCCGGCGGCGCACTTGTCGTTCAGGCGGAAGGATTTGACCTTGGAACGCTCGTCCAGCCGGGTGGCCTTCATGGTCTGCCCCCCCACATCGAGAATCGTGCGAGTCTTCGGAAAAAAGTGGGAAGCACCTCTCGCGCCGGCGGTGAGGTCAGTGACCTGCGCGTCGCTGAAGGATGCCGTGTGGCGTCCAAAGCCGGTGGCCACAACGTAGGAGATTTCGCTCGGAACCAAGCCCGCATTCTTTAACGCGGTCTCATACACTTTGCGCGAAACGTCAGCGAGTTGAAAGCCGGTCTTTTCCAGCGCCCGTCCCCGGAGGGTTCCGTCTTCACCCAGCACGGCAGCCTTTGTGTAGGTGGATCCGACGTCGATGCCCGCAGCAAATTTCATGAAGGCCTCCTGGCACCCACAGGCGCGCGGCCTGCGAGAACGTGATCCAGCGCGAACAGGGCGGCTCCGAGCGCGCCAATAAAGTGAGAATCATCGCTGACGTTTAGCTTCGCGCCGAGCCCCTTCTGAATGGCTTCGATCATTCCGATGTTGCGCGCCACGCCGCCGGTGAACGTGATTTCTTCTTCGATGCCCACCCGGCGGAGCAACCCGATGGAGCGCGCGGCGATGGACTGATGGACACCCTGCAAGATGTCTTCAATTTTCTTGCCCCTACCAAGCCAGGAGAGGACTTCGGATTCGGCAAAGACCGTACACGTAGTGCTGATTCGCACGGGACGTTCCGCCCGAAGTGCCGTTGGACCGAGTTCGTCGAGAGGAATGTTAAGTGCGCTTGAAGCCGCGCCCAAAAAACGGCCCGTGCCTGCGGCGCACTTGTCGTTCATGCAGAAATCCACGATCTCCCCCGAAGGCTTGAGGCGGATGGCTTTGGTGTCCTGGCCGCCCATATCGATGACCGTGCGAGTGCCAGGGAACATGTGCACCGCGCCCCGGGCATGGCAGCTGATTTCGGTGACCTGGGTATTGCCAAAGGTCACCCGGTAGCGGCCGTACCCTGTGCCGATCACGTACTCGACCTCTTCCTCTTCTGCGCCGCAGTCCTCGAGAGCGAGGACGAAGGCCTGTTCGGCGGCGGCCACCACGCTGGCTCCAGTGTCGATCAAAGCGCGTCCGACAATCTCCCGGGATTCGCTGACAACCACAGCCTTGGTCTGCGTCGACCCGACGTCTACTCCCGCGGTATACGCCATGCGTTTTTCCTCCTCCGGAACGCCGGCACTTCAACCAGCAGCCAGTTCTTGCCGCCGGCGGGAAGCCAAACCTTCAAAAAATGCGTCAATCCGGTTTTTCATCTGCGCTTCCGAGACAACTCGGCGGTCCATCATATCGGACTCAATGAATAGGCTCGGGACGTCCCGCGCGGCCATGAGCGCCCGGCGGTTATCGGCCATGCCCGCGGAGGTTGTGCGGCAGCTCTTAATCGGGTGGTAGACGACACCGTCGAGATCGTAGCTGTCCACCATCTCAAGGATGGCGCGGTCTTGATAAAACATGCTGTCCATCGCATCGCGCACGCTGATCAGCACACCTTCGGATAGACTCTCAATCGGGCGGGCGAGATCGTATTCGAAACCGAGATTGGTGCCGCCAGAGGCGAACCACAAATAAGTGGAATGGACAAAAGTTCCGCCCCACTCGGTAAAGAGCTCATTGAAGCGCCGAAAGATCGGATAGCAGGGGACCCCAATAAACGTGAGTCGATATTTTTCCTCGGTCAGTGTGCCGATGCCCTGGGATGCTTTGTAAGCCATCTCCTCGACAAGTTCGGTGAAAAAACGGCCGCCTTCACGCGAGCCCCGGAACCCGTTCGAAACGCCCAGGTAGATCGTGCCGTCGGTGAGCGCGTTGAAGAGCGAGGGACGAGCCTTGTTGTGCTCGAGAACAAGCTTCCATCCGCGGGACATTTCGTTGGCGTAGCCCATGCATTCGCGCAAGCGGTCGATATCAAACTTCTGGCCGGTGACCTTCTCGCACAGCGCGATGAGTTCAACAATTTGTGCCTGTACGTAGCGACGGTCGTTTTCGAAATCGGGATGGCCGGGCCAGGTCTGCGTACCGGCAGCGCGTGTGCCGGGTATATCCAGCGTAAAGATGGGCATCCCGTACATGCGCTCCCAGATTTCGGCCCACTTGATGTAGGTATTGCACGCGTTGGTGAGCACGGCGAGCGAAGGCTTGGGGATGCGGCCCATGGGGTGCTCGCCGCCGCGCAGTTGCACGGCCACATCTGCCTTGACGTAACCGCAAATGTCGGGAGAGTAGCCGAAGTCTTCCGCCTGGTTCAGATATTCGTGCGCCACGTGGCGGACCGCCATCTGTAGGGAGTTGATTTCAGGAAACACGACGGGAAGGTCAAAGGTGCGCAGGAGCTCCGACATACTGCCCATGACGAAAACGTAGGCGGCACGCCCTCCGGATTCCGCCGTCTGGCTCAGCTGCGAGAACCACTGGCGAAAAAGTGCGGCGCCGTCGCGATTGCCGCGGCCCACGATTCCCTGTTCTGGATTCGGATCGCTCATGGCTCGGCCTTTCTTCAGCTGAAGAGGATATTTTCGACAAACGTTTCGAGCTGGATTTCTATGTGTTCGAACGTAGTCATCTTTTCCTCGAACTCGCTGACAAAATACGGAATGCCCGCGGATTCCAATGCGTGAGCGTAAGCGACCTGCTCCTCGAGTCCCGGTTCACACATTTTGGCAGCCGTCAAAATGGCGGCTTCTGCCCCGGACTTCCGGATGCGCTCCAGCAGCATTTTTTCTTTCGGTTTGCGGAGGTCGTGCTGCACCGGGCTGTAGCTGCTGTGTTCCAGGTACGCCGTCGCGAGGTTCAGCAGGGGATCGCCTTCGAGCGCCACGTCTTCAAGAATCCACCGCAGGCCGATCAGGAGGTCGTCGTCCACTACATAGCAGGAGCGGGAGATGGCGCGGATCAGATCGAGCGGAGGCTGCTCGCAGAAACCTCCTTCAAAGACGACGCGGATCTTATCCTGCTTCCTGCCGGGGCGGGCCCCGAGCAAGGGAAGGGCGGCTTCTAGAACTTCATTGTGTTCCTCGCGCGGCATGAGTCCGCCAATGGCGACGAGCACATAGGCTTCGTCGGCGGAGACGAGCCAGGGGGTTTCACGCTTGATGCGGTAGAGCTCGCGAAGGAGAGCGCGGTTGCGGTTGTAAACAGAAAGGGAGCGGCGCAGGTCGTCGCCGGCCACCTTTCGCCCGGCAATGGCTTCGACGCTTCGTTGCAAGCGCGCGTACTCGTCCCGTAGGTAGATCGCCGCGGCGGAGGAGTTGGCATTCTGCGGCAGATAGAGGATCTGACAAGGATAGGCAAAATTCCTGCCCCAGACGGCGCCGAGGTTGCGAGCGGCGTCGCAGATGGGGTGGGTGACGAACATATCGAACTCCACCCGCTTGCTCAGCGCGAGTTCCAGCGAAGTCTTCAGGATGGAGCAAAGGTAGGAGCCAAACCGGGAATCGGCCTGCACGGTTTCGATCTGAGCGCCGCAAACTTTGAAGGGAAGGAGTCCCGCGGCATGAGCGATCTCTTCCGGGAAATAAACCTGAAAATGGCCGACCACCCGGCCCCCCGCTTCGCGCCAGCGCTGGACGGTTGGATACGACGTATCTTCAAGCAATTCGCGGCACTCATAGAGAATCCCTTCGAGCGACTGGCCGCGCCAAGTTTCAAAGGTGCGAAGGGCCATTGCTTCCCTCCTTTCCCAGCGGCCTCAGCTGTGTCCTTCCCAAACGATCCTCATCTAGCCGGTTCCGTCGGTGTAGCTCCAACGCGCTACGCATTTCTCAGCGCTTCTTGCGGCACCCACGGTGCAATGTCATGAATCAGCTCTTCATTCCAGCGAGCGCCTTCTGCGAGCCGCTGCCGGAGACGGACAAAATCAACTTCCCGCTTTTCTTTGGTGCCGTAGTGGAAGGCGCGGAAGCCGGCGTTCGCTTCCGTCATCATATTGAGCGAGAGCCAGGCGCGATTGGTCTCACGGTTCTTGTCCCAGTGCTCCAGCTTGTGCTTTCGGAGACTCTCGATGGTTTTAATCAAGCAGTCCGGCATGGTGTAGAGGAGTTTGGTGCAGAGATCCTCGACCGCTTCGTCAAGAAGCGTAAGCTCCACGCTCCCGGTGCTGAGGAGGCCCTTGCCGTCGGCCAGAGCCTGCCCCGTTTTCCAATCTCCCAAAACGACGCGTCCGAATTCGTCCAACAGGCGCTCTGTGACGACCAGCGGGTTCGCCATCCACCGGCCGCCGATGCGGAGCGCCGGCACAATCTGTGTCAGCCCGCCCTGGAAATAGAAGCGGTGCGCGCTCCAGGTCTCGCAAAGCGTGCCGCTGTACATGCCTCGTTCGATGCCCACATAAAGCGGCAGAAAATCAGTGCTTCCACCGTCGGGAGCCGAGCCATGTTTGGGCCCGGCCTGGCTAAAGACCGCCAGATCGCTGGAAATAGAAAAGTCGCAGGCCATCCCGATTTCCTGGCCGCCGCCGACGCGCAATCCATTGACGCGGCAAATCACGGGGCGATCGCAGTGGAGAATGGCTGTGACCATGTCGTTGAACAGTCGCATGTACTGCCGATACTCGGCGGGAGCGCCGGCATATTTTTCAGCATATTCGCGCGTGTTGCCGCCACTGCAGAAGGCCCGGTTCCCTGCCCCTGTGAGCACCACCGCAACCGCCGCACGATCGTTGCTCGCCTCGCGGACGGCGAGAATGATCTCCTTGGCCATGCTCGTGGTGTAACTATTGAGCTCGCCCGGATTGTTCAGGATGATCCAGACGTTGTGGAGACCCTCGACCGGTTTCCCGGCGCGATCGCGGATTGGTCTGCGCTCGACCAGGATCTCGCGTGGCGAAAGGGATTCGACGAGATTGTGGTTATTCACGGTGCGCCTCTCAGTGTGAACCATTCTGACTGTGCGCCGGACGTAGGATCGCGCGCCGCCTCAGCGCATGGTTTGCCACTTCTTCCATAACGACGGGGGCTTCCTCGAGATCGTGGACTTCGACAAAGGGAGAGAGCACGACCCTTCTCGCCAGAATCATTTGCAGGGCGGCCGGGTATTGCTCCGGAGGGCATCCCCAATTGCCGCGGGCTGTGGCGTCAAAGGCCATCAAATTGGAGAGCCGGATCTCCACAGGCTTCGGCGTAAAGCCGACGACGGCAAGGTAGCCACCGTAATCGAGCAGGCCGAACGCGGTGGCTTGGCCGGCTGGTGTACCGCTCATCTCGAAAATCTTGAGACCAATGCCCTTGCGGCCGGACTGTTTGGTGAAGTCGCGGACCGCGGCTTTGAGAGCTTTCGGATCGGATTTCGATGCATCGAGAACCAAGCTGGCGCCGTGTTTCGCCGCCAACTCGAGACGGAAGGGGTCGACATCGATGGCCGCAACCGCTGCTCCAATCGCCGAAGCGATTTGCACTCCAAAGCCGCCCACGCCACCGGCCCCGACGACGACGGCTACATCCTCCGGGGTAAGGCCCGAACGGCGGATCGCTTCAAACGGAGTTGTCACCGCGTCGGCGACAACGGAGAGCATTTCGAGCGTGAGTTCTGGGGGCAGGGAATCTGGAACTTCGCAGAGGCCTCGCGCAGGCACCCTGACGTGCGTAGCGAAACCGCCATCGCCGTCATTTCCCGGCATGTACTGTCGGCGGCAGATGGTCGGCTTGCCGCCGAGGCAGGCGGAGCAGGAACCGCAAGGAATGACCGCTGGCACAATCACGGATTTTCCCGCCCAAGTGACCGCCAGTGATCCAGCCGCCAAGACAAGGCCGGAGATTTCATGTCCCAAGATGAGTGGCAACGGATGGCGGGTCGGAACGCCATCGTAGGCATAACCAACGTCAGTGTGGCAGATACCGCAACCGGCAACCTCGATGAGGACTTCTTCCGGGCCGGGCGCAAGATCTGGCAGAGGGCGAAGCCGAAGCGGCGCTCCTAACGCTGTGAGCTCAAAGCCGAAGGCGCCGGAGAGGCCGCTCACGAGAGGGCTCCCTGAACGAATGTATCCCCCGTCACGCACCCCTGTGACAGCCGAACATCACAGCTCGAGCAATCTTGAATTTTCTTGGAAGGAAGTAAAAACAGCGGATACTTCTTATTGAACAACCATTCAGGAGTCATGGCAATGACTCGAAAAATGCTTCAATTCATCATAAAAATAAGGACAATTTCGTACTCTTCTGATTAAACATTTGTTCAAATTCTGCCACCTTGAAAAGCGCTTGTCAATAGGAAATTTGATCCGATGGGCAATCGAGCATCGTCCGCCCTGGAACGGAGACCAACCTTTGCGTCCCTTTCTCGCTCCTAGTAGACTCAGCCTCCGTCCACACAATGCGAATTAGATTTGGGAGTGGCCAGTGACGATGTTGTCTCCCGTTCGTCCGATCTTTCGCGCCGTGGTTTCTACTGTTGTTCCGGAAGCGAGCAATCTAGACGATCAAAGTTGGCGGGAACTCGAGACATTGGTCGAAGCAGCCCTGCGAGATCGTCCCCCCGCCTTGCGGCGCCAGTTTCGGCTGTTCCTGCGCTTGGTTCAGTGGCTCTGTGTTTTTCGATATGGACGCGGCTTTGCTTCTCTCAGCCCCGACAAGCGGACACGAGTTCTTTTGTACTTGCAGGACCATCGGATCGAACTGATTCGCTGCGGATTCTGGGGCGTCCGGACGCTCGCATTTCTGGGCTATTACGGGAAACCGGAAACTGTGCAGGCCATCGGATATACCGCTGACGTCCGAGGCTGGCAGGTGCCACGATAATGCGGCGCAGTTATGACATCGTAATTATCGGCTCTGGCGCAGGCGGCGGCACTGTAGCCCAAGAATTGTCTCCGCTTTGCCGAGAGGGCGTGCGTATCGCGGTGCTTGAAAAAGGTCCAAAGCTTCGCGATGAAGAATTTACCGGCCGCGAACTGGAGATGGCGCAGGCGCTTTACGAAGATGGCGGCGGCTTTCTTACTGCCGAGCGAACCATGACGCTCGCCCTCGGCTGTGCCTACGGGGGTTCAACGTCGGTCTACACGGGCACGTCACTGCTGCCTCCCCAGCGGATTTTGAAGCGATGGAACGTGCCCGAACTCAGCTTTGAAGATGTGGAACAACGGGCGCGAAAGTTTGCCGTGGAAAACAACGTCCATTTTCTCGAAAGCGGGTTGATCAACGAAAACAATCGGCTATTTTTCGAAGGCTGCCGGCGCCTCAACTACCAAGTGCAGCAGTTTCCGGTGAATCTCAAAGGATGTGCCGGGTCCAGTCTGTGCAACCTTGGATGTCCCAACCAGGCGAAACAAGGAACGGACCGCGTGCAATTACCGCGAGCTGAGCGGAACGGAGTAGAAGTCGTCACGCGCTGCGAGGTGTTGCGCATCAGTGAGAAGACGATTTTTGCGCGAGTTCACGCGAAACAGGCAGCAGCAAAGGGAGAGCCTTCCTCCTGGGAACCCGGAGAATATCAGATTGATGCAAAAGCGATTGTGGTGTGTGCTGGCGCAATCCATTCTCCCGCGCTGCTGATGCGTTCCGGTTGGGCCAAGAAGCTGCCTAAACTCGGACACGGTTTCACTTGTCATCCCGCGATCATCATGGTTGCCGAACACAACCGGGCAATTACTAATTTCGTCGGCCATCCCAAAAGTTTCTATCTGGACCAATTCGCCGAGAGCGAGCGCTTCCTCCTCGAAACCTGCATGTATTTCCCCTTCACCACGGCCAAGGCTCTGGCCGGATTTGGCGAGGAGCATAGCCGTTTTATGCGCGCGTTTTCTCGCCTTCAGATGATCCTGGTGCTGGCGTGCGATAAAGTAGACGCTCATAATCGCGTGAACATCGATCGTGCTGGCCGTCCGGTGGTTCACTACCGTTTTACTCCGGAAGTGGTAAGCGGCTTGGTGCAGGGGGCTATAACTTCGGCGAAGATCTTCTTCGCCGCTGGAGCCGTTCGGGTTCACCTGCCAATCGCCTCATGTCCCACGGTTGAAAGCGCGGAGACTGAGCGTCTAAATCAAATTGCGCAACAGCCTGATTTCAAGACCGGGAAGCTCCCGATTTCGGCTGCGCACCTGCAAGGAGGCTGCGCCATGGGACGCGGTCCGGCGGATTCCGTGACAGACGCTCATGGCCGCGTTCATGGAATTCCCTGGCTTTTCGTAGCCGACGCAAGCCTTTTTCCCGATTCGCTGGAAATCAATCCCTACCTCACGATTATGGCATTGGCCGATCGTGTGGCAGAGACCATCCGCAAGGACGCGCGCACCCTGCTATGACAAAGCTCTCCGGCAGTGACATAGTGGCACGCGCGTTCGAGGATGAAGGCATCGCTTTTGCCTTCGGGATTCCGGGAACGCACAATATCGAGCTCTACGACTCACTGGCCCGTTCCGCCAAGGTGCGCGCCATTCTCGTCACGGACGAACAGAGCGCTTCCTTCATGGCCGATGGTGTGGCGCGCTCTTCAGGCCAGGTTGCGGTCGTGAACGTGGTGCCCGGAGCGGGCTTGACGCACGCCCTTTCGGGCATTGCTGAGGCCTACCTCGACGGCATTCCCATGCTTGTTTTGGCCTGTGGGATTCGTCGCGACACGGGCAGAGCCTTCCAACTTCACGACGTGGATCAAATTGCGATCGCGCGGCCCGTGACCAAAGCGCAATTTCAAGTGACGCGAGGATCGGAGATCTACGAGACGATCCGCCGCGCCTGTCAGATCGCGCGCACTGCGCCTGCCGGCCCGGTAATTGTTGAAATCCCTGCGGAGCACTACTTATTCCTCCATGATGCTGAACTGAAAGCACCCCAAGAGCCCGTCCCGGCAAAGGGGCCCCGGCAAGAAGAAGTCGCTCGCGCCTGCTCCATGCTCAATGCCAGTCGCAGGCCGCTGCTCTATCTGGGGCTGGGGGCAGCCGGTGCCGGCGCCAGTCTTGTGGCTCTAGCCGAACGGCTTAACGCACCTGTGGCTACGACTTTCGAGGGCAAGGGCGTATTCAACGAGAAACATCCACTTTGGCTCTGGTGTGGATTTGGCGCTTCTGCTCCGCCTTTTGCCCAGAAAATAGCAGGTTCCTGTGACCTTACGCTGGCCATCGGCTGTCGCTTTTCCGAGGTAGGCACGGGAAGTTATGGCGCGCCGCCGCACGGGAAACTGATTCATGTGGATATCGATGCTTCAGTCTTGGGAAGGAACTATACGCCAGACTTGGCCGTGGTCTCGGATGCAGCAAAGTTCGTCGCAATGATGCTCCCGCATCTAACGCCACGAACGGTTGATGACCAATTAAGACAAGAGATCCTTTCAGGTCATGAGAAGGTCTGGAAGGGCTGGTCGGCGTCGGCTGCTTCCGAGAACGTATATCCGCCCTATCTGTTGAAGGCGCTGCAAGCAGCGGTGGGCGACGATGCCATCTACACCACCGACAGCGGTAACGGGACTTTCCTCGCCATGGAATGCTTGCGGCTGGAACGTCCCCGCTCATTCTTGGCTCCCATAGACTATTCCTGCATGGGTTATGCGGTACCGGCCGCGATTGGGGCTGCGCTGGCCTGTCCTCATCGTCCAGTTGTCTCGCTGGCTGGCGATGGTGCGTTCCTCATGACCGGCTTGGAGTTGCTCACTGCCGCCCAATTGCATTTACCCGTGATGGTGCTAGTCCTCCGGGACCGTGAACTCGCTCAGATCGCCCAGTTTCAGGAGATTGCCCTAGGACGAAAGTCCTGCAGCGAAGTTTCCGATTACGACTTGGCAGGCATCTGTCGAGGTGTGGGCGTGGAGCACCTGGCATTGCATCGAAACGCGGACGTCCAGCCGATGCTTGCCAAGGCATTCGCGATAACACGCTCCGGCAATCCCGTTGTGGTAGAAGTCGCAATCGATTATTCCGAAAAGACCTACTTCACGCGGGGAGTCGTGCGGACCAACTTCGGACGTCTGCCATGGCGTGACCGCATTCGTTTTGTGATGCGCTCTCTCAGGCGCAAATTGGCATAGGACTCGCCAATCCGGAACTCGAAGACGCAGAGCTCCTGCCAGCTATGACTGCGAGAAAACCATTCCCACAAGACGCCACAATGAACGCCACGTGATCGGCCCAAGCCGTGGGGCCGCCAGCGGATCAATTAATTACGCACAGATTCGTCTCCGGGCCCACGCTATGAAGATAGCGAATGATGTCTTTAATTTGTTCGTCGCTCAGGCTGCCCTCAAAAGAAGGCATTATCCCCGAGCGTCCCGTAAGGATCGTGGAACGAACCGTAGCATCGGTCGCGGGAGCGCCGCTCGGAAGGCTGTGCTGCCGAAAAATTCCCGCCAGGTTAGGAGGATTCTTGGCAAGGTCCAAGCGTCTTCCGTTATGGCAGCCGCAGCAGTGCAATTCAAACAGCGTTTTTCCGTGTGCGATTGTGCGCTGTCTTTCTCCTCGAGTTTCATAGCAACCGGCTAGCACCACGCAGATAGAAAGGAAGAGAACTACAGCAGTGGTGGGCCTCGTCGGGAACACTGCACTCCTACCTCGCGCACCATCGGAAGTTAAGCGTCGCCAGGTACGAATTTACCTCTGTACGCAATAAACGCAAAGGTTCGACCCCATAGGAAGAATAGCTGCCCGATGTCATCTGCGCATCGCTAGAATAATCGCTCGGAAGGAACGAACCGTCCCCGAATGGTTGGAGAGGTTGGGACATTTGACTGCTTCGTCTCCATTTGGGCATTTCAATTTGAATCAGACAGTCAGCAAGGTCTACACTTCCGGGATTCAGGGGAGGTGATCTTATGACAGTGTCAAAACACAGCCACCAGCATCCGGATTACAACAAGCGAATTAAGGCTTTGGAAAAGCTGGTAAAAAAGCTAGGCACGCACCTTCATGAGGTCCGTCAGAGGCTCAAAACACACCGGCATCCCCACACCCACCCTCGCTGAAAATATTTGGTCATGTTTTTCAGCTGTCAATGACAGAAAGCTCGACCTGAAGTTGTCGCGCAAATCCGCGCGCCTACTTTGGAAGAGAATCAAGTCGGGTTTGATGCCAATTGTTCCCTACAACGAGTGAATTCCTCTCTCCCCTGGGTTAAGGTCTGCTCGAACGCGTCGCAGCAACAAAGGCCTGGCCGAGGCTCAGGCCCCCGTCACCAGCCGGCACTTGTGAGTGGGTGAAGACACAGAAGCCATCCGCAGCAAGGAGGCGTTCCAGTTCGCCCGAGAGATAGACATTCTGGAAGGTGCCGCCGCTCAGACACACCGTGTTCAACCGAGTGCGGTCGCGCAGGCGGCGGGCGACGCCGGCGAGCGCGCAGGCCAGGCCG
>Ga0187782_10000593_pt1 | contig 24902 bp, 21 predicted proteins | sample 0715_SJ02_MP15_2_FD_132454 | JGI IMG/M metagenome (GOLD analysis project Ga0187782, IMG submission 132454) | Tropical peat soil microbial communities from peatlands in Department of Meta, Colombia - 0715_SJ02_MP15_20_MG | ecosystem: Environmental > Terrestrial > Soil > Wetlands > Peat | place... | reverse complement strand
TGCCCCTGCGGGTGACGTTTCCGGAATGTCGGCTGAGGACCGCAATTCGCTGGTTATCCTGAAGCGTTGGGCGCGCAACCCCGCTTTTCTCAAGGCCGACCTGACGATTTGTTTGATCGCGGAAAATCAAGTGGAACTGAATCAGGGAATCGTGCAAAACCCCGGAGTCTCCTCGATTGAAATTCCGTTGCCGGACAATCAGGAGAGGCTGCAGTTCATCCGTGCACAAATCAAAAGCACGGAACTGCCGGCGGGCTCCGATGTTTCGGACGAGACGTTAGCGAAGCTCGGGGCTGGACTCAAGCGCGTTCAGCTATTCAGCTTAATCGCCCATGCGGTGCAGAACCGCCAGCCTCTGACCATGAAACTTCTGGCGCAGAGGAAAAAGGAGCTGATCGAATCCGAATCCGGGGGCCTGCTGGAGTTCGTGCAAAGCCGTTTTGATTTGTCGCTAGTTGCTGGGAACGACCAGGCTAAGCGCAAGCTGCAGGATGCGGCGACTGCAATTCGCGCGGGAAACACCGACGTGTTGCCCACGGGCTACGTAATCTGTGGCCCGGTGGGCACTGGCAAAACCTTCATCACTACATGCTTTGCGGGCGAGGTCGGGATTCCCGCAGTCACGCTGAAGAATTTCCGCAGCATGTGGCAGGGCGTGACGGAGGGTAACCTCGAGCGCGTGTTGACCCTGCTGAGAGCCATGAGCCCGATTGCCGTGATTGTGGACGAAGCCGACGCGCAGTTGGGCGACCGTTCCAGCTCCGGCGACAGCGGCGTCAGCAACCGCGTGTTCGCGCAAATTGCCCAGTTTATGGGTAATACCGAATTGCGCGGGAAGGTTATCTGGTTCCTACTGACGTGCCGCCCGGACCTTCTGCCAGTTGACCTAAAGCGCCAGGGCAGGGCGGAGGAGCACATCGCGCTTTTCTATCCTGATACGCCAGAGGAAAGGCTTGCGCTGTTGCGCGCGATGCAAAAGAAAATTGGGATGCCCCTTCTCCCGGCTGAGACGGAAAGGTTTTTTCTGGAGCGATCCGGCAGTCTTTCCGGAGCAGACGTTGAAGCAGTTCTGGTTCGCAGCGAACTGCGCAGCCGATTGCTAAAAAAGGCAGGAGTCGACACCGATGATCTCAAGTCGGCGCTCGAGGATTTTATCCCGCCGTACTATCCGACAGAGATCGAATTGCAAAACCTAGTTGCCGTCTTGGAATGTACCAGCAGGAGTTTATTGCCTCAGAAGTATCGCGACATGCAGAGAAGCGAATTGATCCGCCAGGTGAATGAGCTTCACTTTGCTTCGCGCCAGTCTCTACCGGAATAAGCGACCCGAGCAAGTGTCCCGCGTTCCGTTGAGGTCAAATCACGATTCCGTCCATGCGAAAAGCTCTTTTCACTGGAGTGAAGGGCGGAATCCGTTTCGGTGTAACGAGTGGCGCGTCCTCCGACCAAAAGCTGCGAAAATCCCCCTTTTCGCCGGTGCGATAAAAATGCAGCAGGTATTTCTGATCGCACGCCGTGTAGTTCGAGAACCACTGCTCGATGCCACTGACACCCGCCTCATGACAAAGTTGTAGCCCGTACCTCGCGGCTTCCAGCTCATACTCGATGATTTGAGGAAACAACCGTTCGTCAAACGGAGGCCGAAACTGCCTGCCGAGTTCGAAGGTGTCGGGATCTAGGTTCCACTGCACGGTATGCCCGAAGAGATGAGCCAGGAGGAAAAGCCGCTGCTCCGGAGTACAAGCAAAATCGATGTGAATCTCCAATCCGTCCAGATCTCCGGTGAGCGGGTCAGGGATGTCTCTGGTCACGACCTTGACAGCGTAGGATTGTTCAATGCGCTGCTGTACGCGATCGCAGGAATCTGCGAAGCGGTGTTCGGTTGCTGTCATTAGAGGCGGGCAACCTCCGTTCACTCGCTCGATTTGGCGTGCGAGCCCAACGCGCGGGCGATTAGCCCAAGCCCGCCTACGAACAGGACAAGCATCACCAGCGTGTTGAACAGGCTGGTCGGCCGGAAATAAATGTGCATGTTGGCAATCACACCGGCCAGGATGAAGAGCGCGGCCGCGATCGTGAGGACCCACCCAGCCAGGTTTTTTCCATTCCAGAAAAGCAGACCCACACCAATGAGCAAGGGTACGAGGGTAAGTCCGAAGGTGTTAGCTCCGTAGAAACTCCAGTAGGAGCCTACGACGCTGACCTGGTTGGCCAGGAAATATCCGCCCAAACAGGTCAAGATAAGTCCGAACACGAAATGGCCGAGTCCCCCAGGGGTTCCTCCCACATCGCCAAGAGAACGGTTTTCCACACCTGGAGCATATCAGAATCCCGGTTTTGCCTTGGTGAAGAAGGTTGTAAGAAGCTGTGAGGGAGAAACCGTTCTGCTTTCCAACTAGATGAAGGTACCGCATTAATAATCCGTCAGTGGCGCTGGTACCAGAGTGCCGGTACTCCCTTCCCTATCCCGGGGCAACTGCATCCAAGTCGTCGTAGGTGTGGGACCGTACCCTGCGCCCGAAAAAGTGGGCCAAAAGTGACAAATATCACTGCAAAAAACCACGCATAGGCTAGAGTCACTGCACCACCCTGCAGGGGACGCGCTACCACGCCCACGCAGTAGCGGCGTAGTCTTCGTTCGACGAGATCTGAAAACTGAAGAGGTTCCACATGAGAGGATTGCCTTCCTTACTCCTCGCAGCTGTGGCAGTTGCGAGACGCTTGTTTCTTTGTGCTTGCGTAGTTTTCGTTTGTTATCCCGCTTTGGGGCAGGATGTTGCAATTAACCGGTACACCGTTTACACCGGTTTCGACTATACGATCAGTCCATCGCGTGACTTGACAGAGCGCGGTTTCGACTTGGATTTCGGGGTCACCGTCAAGCCGTGGCTCGGCCTCGGCGGCGATTTCGGTACCTTCGGCCACGACATTATCAGTGGCGGAGGCACTATCAATGGCAGCGAGACCATCTATGCGACCGCGGTGGCCGCGGCTCATCAACAAAACCCAACGGTGATACCGCCGCCAAACCAGATTAGCGTCCCCTTCACGGGGACCACGTACCTGTTTGCGGTGGGTCCGCAGTTCTACATCCGCAAGTGGAAAGCGGTTACGTTTCTGGCTCGTCCGGGGCTCGGGGGAATTCACGAATCGGCTGACCTTATGTTTCCCCCCGCGGTGGTCCCGTTGTTTACCGCGTTGGCAATCACGCCTCCTAGCTCGCATCAAACCGATACGACTTGGTTCGTGGGCCTGGGGGGTGGGTTCGACATCAACGTGTCCCGGCGGGTAGGGATCCGGTTTACGGCCGACTGGGTGAATACTCACCTGTTCTCGAACCTGCTGACCGACCGGCAAAACTACGCCAGGTTCACGGTGGGCCCCACGTGGCGCTGGGGCACCCTGTAGTTATCGCGCGTTAGCGCACGCCGACAGACGGGCCGTGACGGGTGTTCTCCCGCGCGGCCAGGAAGCCGTTGCAAGCATGAAACCCGAAACCCTTAACGACATCTTCTCGGCCATCGTGGCACGCGGACTGGGACGCGTCATGATGGTTAGGCGCGGAAGCGAATGGGTGTCCATCAGCGCCCCGGAACTCCGCCAATATGTCACCAACACAGCGCGCGCGCTTCGTCAATGGGGGCTGAATAAGGGGGACAGGCTTGCGATTTTGAGTGAAAACCGCCCGGAATGGGCCATCACCGATTTCGCCTGCCTGCGACTGGGTGGGGTCGTCGTGCCCATCTACTCGACTCTGCCGGCGCAGCAAGTGGCGTACATTCTGTCGCATTCCGGCGCAAGATTCGTGTTCGTATCCACAGAGCAGCAACTCGAAAAAGTGTTATCGATCAAGAATCAAACTGCCGTGGAACGCGTCGTGGTGATGGATGAGGTCGAGACTCCGGTTGTGGTCCCGATACAAGGGCTGATGGGGCAGGCTCCGGCGGAACCCCATGTTCATCTGGAAGCCGGTGTGAGCGCGGTCACATCCGACGACTTGGCGTCGATCATCTACACCTCCGGCACCACCGGGATTCCCAAGGGCGTGAAGCTAACTCATGGCAACTTGACCTCAAACATGCAGCATTCGCTGGACGGTTTTGAGGTTGGCCCCGGGCAAATCAGCATCTCTTTTCTGCCGTTATCGCATATCACCGCGCGCCACGTGGACTTTGCATTGCTATCCCGGGGCGTGACCTTGGCGTACTGCCCCTTCATCGAGGACCTGCCCAAGGCACTTCTGGAGGTGCAGCCACACATTCTGGTCGGCGTACCGCGGGTGTATGAAAAGGTCTACAGCCAAGTGCAATCGTCGGCCAAGGGGTTTCCGAAACGGACCATTTATCGCTGGGCTCTCTCCGTGGGCCGTGCGCATGCTTCCGAGACTCTGGCTGGCAAGATGCCCACCTCTACGGCGTGGAAGCTGGCTGACAGACTCATGTTCTCGAAAGTGCGCGCCCGACTGGGAGGGAAGGTCGAACTCTTCGTCTCCGGTGGGGCGCCTTTGGGGAAGGAACTGGCAGAGTGGTTCGCCAACATCGGAATTCGCATCCACGAGGGTTATGGTCTCACGGAGACATCGCCGGTCATTGCCCTGAACTCGCCGCGAGCACACAAGTTGGGCACCGTCGGCCGCCCGCTCGCGAATGTGGAGGTCCGGATCGCAGAGGACTCAGAAATCTTGGTGCGTGGCCCTTCGGTGTTCCATGGGTACTGGAACCAGCCGGAAGAGACCAGAGACGCGTTTGTGGATGGTTGGTTCAAAACCGGAGACATAGGCAATCTGGATGAAGACGGATTCCTCAGCGTCACCGACCGTAAGAAAGATCTGCTGAAAACATCGGGTGGGAAATTTGTCGCTCCGCAGCCAATTGAGAATTCCCTGAAACTCAATGCGCTCATCGCGGCTGCCGTGGTGTTGGGTGACCGGCGCCGATACCCGTCGGTGATTATTTCACCGCAGTTTCCGCAGCTCGAGGACTGGGCCCGTGCCAACCATATTTCGTGTTCTTCCCGTGAACTGCTGATTGCCAATCCGAAGGTCAGGGAACTCTACAACGATATCGTCCGACGCGTGAACCAGGGACTTGGCCGTCACGAGATGTTGAAGAAGGTGCTGCTCGTGCCGCACGAATTCACCGCCGACAATGGCATTTTGACCCCAACCCTGAAGCTCCGGCGCAGGGTCGTTGAGGAGCGCTATTCGAAGCAGATCGCGGAACTCTATGAGGAGCGGGCGGGGCGCTATGTTTAAGGTATTGCGGTCCGCCGTTGGCGGCCCGAACAACACATGCAAGTGGGCCTGCGTCACTATCAGGCGTGAGTTTTGTCACATGCTCCTCTCGTTTCATTGCGGTACCTACGGGCGAGATAAACAAGGGGCAGTTTCGAGACAATCCTGCGAGTAGGTACTATGAGCAGGGGGATCCCAACACGTAGCATGTCCGCCGCAGACGCTGCCTTCCTGTACATCGAGCGGAAAGAAATACCCCTGAACATCGCGAGCGTGTGCATTTTCGATGGCCCGATACCTTTTCGGGATTTTCTCGCGAGCATTGACTCGAAGTTGCATCTGGTGCCCTGCTACCTGCAGATCCCGGTATTCCCTCCGTGGGGCCTGGGCTTCCCGAGTTGGCAAGACGATGCGCACTTTGACGTCCGCCGCCACGTCTTGCACGTAACACTCGATTCGCCGGGCGGCGAAACAGAACTGCAGGCGTTGGCCGGACGTATTCTGAGCCAGCGGCTCGAGCGGGATAAGCCGCTGTGGGACGTCCATGTTGTCAACGGGCTGAAAGGCGGACGTGGAGCACTGATCTGGCGAGTGCACCATTCGCTCGCCGACGGGGTGGCCGGCGCGGAATTAATGAAGGTGATGTTGGATTCGACTCCTGACGTCCCTAGTGCATTCCCCAAGCCGCAGTACAAGCGAGCGCGTTCGCGAACGGCGCGGGGCACTTTGGAGGACAGCATCTCCGCTGCGATTAACACCACGCTAGCAAGTCTTCTGGACTTTGAAGCGGGAATGCTTCAGTTCGCGGAGTCTCTGCTGGAGGACAGCAAGGAGAGTCCCCTGAAAGGGCTTCTCGGATTGCTGCCGGAATTCACGGCCTCTATAGAGAGGCTTCCTTTCAACAAGCCCTGCACCGGTGCGCGCAAGTTCTGCTGGACAGAATTGGACTTGGCCGATTTGCAGGCGGTGCGCGGGATCGCAGGGGGAACGGTGAACGATGTTATCCTTGCGGTATTGACGAGGGCGTTGTCTCGGTATGTGAGGCTGCATGGTCAGTCCATCGTTAACCGTTATGTGCGCATCGTGTGTCCCGTCAATCTCAGGCACCCGGGTCAGGGATCGGGCCTCGGAAACCAAATCTCCTTTATGCCCATTGCCCTGCCGATGGATGCGCGAGGACCCCTTCGCATGCTTCAGGCTGTGAGTGCTCGGACCGAGGCTCTGAAGAAATGTGGGGCGTTCGGATTCGTGGGACTCGCCGCGAAATGGCTGGCTACGGCACCCCCTGCGCTACAGGCTCTTTTCTGGCGAGGTATTCCGGAGATCATCCTGCCGGTGCCGGCCTTGAACATGATCTGTACTAATGTGCCGGGGTCGCCCACGCCGCTGTACGCGGTTGGGCGCCGCATGCTCGCCGCATATCCGCAGGTGCCAACCGGCTACGATCTCGGAGTGGGATGCGCTGTTCACAGCTACGATGGAAAGCTTTTTTGGGGAATCATCGCGGACACGGATGCGGCTCCTGATGTCGAGCGCCTCCGTGATTTTCTGGTTCTCTCGTTCCAGGAGTTGCGCCGGTCGGCAGCAATGAAGAAGGCGCGCAAGGCGAAGCGAGCCGCGCGCGTAGTGTGCACGGAAGAAGAACCGTTGAGCGAGCCTGTGCCCGCCGCGACTGCGGAAACTCAGGAGAAACCCACCCCCGAGCCGGTTTCGGCAGCTGTCGCGGTGCACTCAAAGGAAGCTGCCTGAGGAACTTCCGCACAGGGAGGGACAATCCATATGAACATTCCGGACCCTCTGCTTCGAAGGCTGTACACCGTCGGAAGTTTGAAAAATACGAATACCGGCGCGCAGTTTGCCCTTAAGAATCGATTGAGCGACGTCGAGGTCACGTCGTTGGAGGGCATCGCCATCGACGGCGGGCCGGTGGCGCTCGACTCCATTAAGCTGGGGCTTTCCGACCAGCGGATGCTGACGCCTTCACAAGTTAATTCTGCGCATCCCTTGCCGTTTCCCCTTCGCTCGACGGTCACGGTTCATGCCGCCATGCCCGCGCTCCGGAACGGCCGGCATGAAATAGACATGATGTTCGAAGCGCGCCCGTTCGGGAAACTCCATCTCAAGGTCGAGGATGCAATTACAGATCAATCCGCCGAGGAAGCGCGTCTCCCGCGCGATGAGGCTGACGATTACAGTTCCGAGATCATTCAAAAACGTCGTACGTTCATCGAGCAACGAACTGGGGTCAAGTTACAACATCTACTCCACCACTCGTTCGATCCTCATGTCACCAAAGGCAATTGCGAGAATTTCGTGGGCGTGGCACAAGTGCCGATCGGTTTCGCGGGACCTCTTCGCGTTCGCGGAGAGCTTGCGGATGGCGACTTTCTGATTCCCCTGGCTACCTCCGAAGGAACATTGGTGGCTTCCTACAACCGCGGGATGAAGATTCTGAACCTGTGCGGTGGTGTCATGGTCACGGTGGTTGCTGATGCCATGCAACGCGCTCCGGTGTTTGTCTTTCGAAATGCCCGGGCGGCTCGCGATTTCATGAATTGGGTGTTGGCCAATCTCGAGTCCATCCGAGCGGCTGCCGAAGCCACTTCGAATGTTGCCAAGCTGCAGTATATCGATCCCTACATGGCCAACAACTTTGTTTATCTGCGGTTTAACTTTTCCACGGGAGACGCGGCAGGGCAGAACATGGTGGGACGCGCGACTCTCGGCGCCTGCGATTGGATTCTCCAGCACCGCAAAGACATCGAGAGCTCCTATCTGGAATCTAACTTCGCCACCGACAAAAAGGCCTCGCACGTTAACCTCATGCATACGCGGGGCAAGCGTGTCACGGCGGAGGCGACAATCACTCGCGACGTGCTCGTGCGCCACCTGCGGGTCATGCCGGAAAAACTGGCCCATCATTACGGCGTAGCCAACGTCGGCGCTTTCTTCTCGGGTTCAACCAGCAATGCACTGCAGTCGGCCAATGGCATCACCGCCATGTTCATCGCCACGGGGCAGGACGTTGCCAATGTCGCGGAGTCGTCGGCAGGCATTCTCTACGCCGAACTGACGGCCACGGGAGACCTCTACGTTTCGCTGACGATACCTTCGCTCATCGTTGCGACACACGGGGGCGGCACGGCATTAGCGACTCAGCGCGAATGCCTTGAAATCCTTGGCTGCTTTGGTAAGGGTAAGGTCAATCGGCTGGCAGAAATCATAGCCGGTGTGGCGTTGGCCGGTGAAATCTCATTGGGCGCTGCCATTTCGTCTTCGGATTGGGTCGCGAGCCACGAGAGGCTCGGCCGTCACCGATAGCAAACTCACAAAGTGAAGACAGTTCCCGGCAGGATTGAACTAAGACCGTTACTTCCCGGCGAGTCGGTGAGCCACGATGCTATAGACGAGTGGGCTGAAGACCATGCCGATGTGCGTCGAGGAAACCTCGACGTCCACGCTGGGATCGCCTGTTTGGCACACCCGCCAGTCCAGAATTCCGTCCTTCTTCGTATAAATCGCCGTTTGGCGGACTGATTTCGGGAACTCCCCTTTCAATGACTCGAAGAACTCGCACGTACATCTTGCGGTGTAGCAATTTGGCAGCACCCCACCGCCATGGCGCTCGAGAATCTGTTTGCGCACCATGTCAGCAGCGCTCATTACAGACGCTCGGGCTCCAATTCCTCGGATGGGTGCACCTAATGTGATTACAGAAGCGACGCGCTCCGGGAACTGGGCGGCAGCTGAACGAGCCAGTGAGCCCCCAAGGCTGTGGCCGATCAGATGGATCCTCCCCCTCGTGGACGCATTTGCTTTTCCGATGGCGTCGTTGAGATTGCGGCTAATCAACAGGTTGGGACAGTCCGCATTCAGCGGGATTCCGGAATAGAAGGCTCTGTAGCCAATTCGCCGAAGCCAGATCGCGAATTGCGTCAGATAGAGATCCGTGCCAAGGAAACCGGGCACCAGCACCACCGCCGAACCATCCCCGTGGGGTATGCCGTAGCCCCAGTACACGGGAGAGATTTGCAGAAAGGCCAATTCGACACCGGCAAGCCATTCTTGCCACACGGGAAACGCGGGGAGTTCATTTTTCGCTAGGTGCGAACGGCGAGGGGGTTTCATCCGCATATCAGTCTACCCGACGTGTTCTGCGACGCAAGCCGCACGTGTTGTCTCAGTTGTTGGCCTCGTTATGGTCGAGACGGAGCTGAAACCCCGTCATTCAGAGAATCTTCCGGATCATTCCGGGTTAGCAACCGCGTTTTCTGCCTCAGCAGCTGGCTTTTTCGCCGTCCGGCGCCGGGGCCGCGCACCTTTGCGGCTTGCCTCCCGCCCGGATCCCTCCAACGGCTTTCTTGCCAAATCCAGCAGCGATTTCTCTGCGGTCACGAGGTTCTTCAGGCTCTTTTCCGTCAGTTCCCCCCACGATGGATGGGTTTCCTTTCGCCCACCATCCTTGTGGCCCCGCGCTGTTTTCGTCGTCTGCTCTAGCTGTTCAATGGCCAACTCCAGGAGCTTTTTCTGCGTCTCGATGTATTTCTCCGCTCCCTCCCTCGCCATGCTCGTCAATACTTCCATCCGCTCCCTCGGCGGCTTGTTTGCGCGCTTTTCACCCTTGGCCGCGGCACTCACTTCCTCCGAGGCGAGATCCAGGAACTTCTTTTCGCATTCCACGAATCCTTCCACCCCTCGCCGCGCCAGTTCTGCTACGTGCTCTGCCGCCTGGAGCTTTCCACCTTCGCGATACGATTCAGCGACGGTGTGCGCTTGTTCGGCGGTGGCATCCAGTAGGTTTTTTTGCAACTCGACGAACGTGTCCACCCTGTGCCGAACCACTTCGGCCACCGCCCCTGCGGCAGCGGGAAGCCGCAACCCTTCTTTTACAGCGTCGACAGCGAGCGCTGTCTCATCAGCGGCAAGGTCCAGCAGGATTTTGCCGGCGGCAGCCAGGTTCTTGACGCCGTTCTCGGCAATCCCCGCCACCGAAGCTCCTATGGTGGTCCGTTGCGTACTCAGCCCTTCCCTCATCATCCCGATCAGCAATGCGTTTTCTTGCGCCGCCAGATCCATAAGGATTTTCTGCGCGGCCACAAAGCTTTGTACCCCTTGACGAGCCCAGCCCGCCAGCAAACCACTGGGCGAGGCCTCGTGTGTTGCCCTTTTTTCTCTTGCTGGCATGATGGAATCTCCTCTCACGTTCCGTTATACTGCAGTGCAGTATTCATCCTGACTGTACGTCCGGGCTGCGACCGTGTCAAGCTATTTGTCGCGGGCATGCCTCGAGCCGGGAGAATCCCATGAAGAATCCCGAAGTCATCATCCGCAAATACAGCGACCGCCGTCTGTACGACACCGGCGCGAGCCGGTACGTGAAGCTCGACGACATCGCTCGCATGGTGCGCGACGGCATTAATGTCCGTGTGGTAGATGGCCGCTCCGGCAAGGACCTGACCCATCTCACCTTCACGCAGATCATCGTGGAGAATGCGCGAGAACGGGAAATTGCGCTGCCCATGCAGCTCTTGACGCAACTCGTCAGAGCTTCGGATAAAGCCAGTCACGATTTTTTGACTTGGTATTTGAACAATACGCTCGATCTCTACAAAAAAGCGCAGGAAACCCTTCACACACGGCTCTCGTCGGCAAAATCAGCAGTGGCAAGCCCGCTGGAGTTTGTGCGCAACCTGCTCGCCGGCCAGTCCTTACGAGCGCAAGCGCCCGCGCCAGAAGCGGAAGAACTGGAGAAACTTCGGAGGCAGGTCGACGAACTTGAGGCGCGTCTGCGACAGCGTCGGAAGGGCACCCGCACGGCTTCAAAAGGGAAGCCCCGCGCGCGCTGAGTCGGCCAATTCTCGCAGGATGGATCCAGGATGATCGGGTTTTAGGCGGCGTTCGAGCTTGAGGGGAGCCCCGGGAGCCAGCGCCAGGGGTGGAACACAACTTTCGTGCACACTCGCGGGGCAAAGGTCAGCGCGCTCCAATCGAGCGCCACCCAATCCCGAGCGGAGAGCAGCGAGAACAGACATGCGACGGTGTCCTTCCAGTTCGCCAGCGTATGGTTGGCGATCAGCGAGTTTAGGTGGACTCTGGTGCCAGCGACATCTTCCACTACTCCCTCCAGCGTAAAAGCTGCTTTTCGGAACATGAATAGCGCTGCGGGGAAGCGAACTCCTTCGAGCGCAATCTTGTCTAGGAGCCGCATCGCGTCCATGGGCCCGGGTAACTTTGTCAGCGGCAGGGTATCGAGTAAGTGGTCGATTTGCTTGCGAACGCTGCGCAGTTGCGCTTGGTCCTCGGCATCGAGCTGGCACAATTCGGCAATAGCCTTTGCCATTCCATCGGCATCACGCAACATGATCAGCAACACGAGTTTCACCACGCTTTTGCGCTGTTTCCTGGTTAGCCGCTCCGTCAACGCCCAGTCGAGAATCACCAATTCGTCTTTTCGCCGGTCGTACAGAAGATTCCCGGCGTGCGGGTCGGCGTGAAAAATCGGATCCTTCTCACGCGAGAGTGCCGGAACAGCCAGTAGAGCTTTTGCCAAACGATCGGCAACGCTCCAGCGGAGCTTTGCCGGGACTACATGAAGGTCCGTCACTTTCTTCCCGCTCTCGAAAGTGAGTGCGGTAATGATAGGCGTCGAAAGCGAAGGGATCACGTGCGGAAGGCGCACTCCGCGCAGCTTTCGATATTCACTTAACGAGTTAAGTAAAGTCGCCTGCTCGCGCGGGAAATCCACTTCGCGTTCCAGCAGCAGCCGGATTTCGGTGAGCGTCTCCGCTAAACGTCTCAGCCTTGTACCTGCAACATTCCGCTTGCGTGCCACATGCCGGGCAAGTTGCCCGAGAATTCGCATGTCTTCGGAATAACAGCCGGCTACATGTGGTTTGAGAACTTTGAAAACGCCGCGTTCCCGCCGACGTGTAGCGGGATTGCGCCAGGCGAAACCCACCACGGCACTGACGCTCGCCTCGGAGAGGATGGCCGGCTTAAGTCTGATCGAGTGAGTGGCAATCTGCGATTGCAGCTTGCGCTCGATGAGAGAGCAGATCTCTTCAGTCGATACGTCAGAGATTCCGTTTTCAAGTCTAATGAGTGCCCGCCGCAACCGCGGGTGCAGTTGCCGATTTCGTGCCAACACCTGTCCGATCTTCTGCAATCCCGGCACTCGTGCGATAAACCTCAGAAGTCGTACTTCAGCTGGTATAGCTGCCCCCAGTTCCATCTGTTCTACGATCTTAGGAGCCAGCCGTGCGGCCGACAATTTCGAAACCACGAAGAGGATCGCTTCGTGGACGAGGGGGCGCCATTCGCGATGCACTTCGGGCACTAACAGCTCGACGGGCACAGCGCGCGCGGCCCATTTCCCTAGCTCTTCGCGCCAGAATGTTCCGTTTGCGCCTTCCAACGCAGTCCGTACGATCGCAGTCTTCTCGACGGTGGTCGCGGACCCGGTGAGGAAAGGGTAGAGGGCCTCTTGCAAGGGAACGCTACCGCTCATGCTCCGGTCTTCCACCATGCCCTCGTGTGCTGTTTTCCCCAAGGCTAGAAACTACTGCAGCGCAGTACCAGCATCACTCTACGTCCTTGTTTTTCATCGGTCAACCGTGCCCGTAGTGGGGCAATCTATCGGCGTTTAGGCAGCCGGCGCTTCCAGCCGTCTGACTGCCACAGCGAGAGCCGCGAGTCTTAGCTTGCTACACGACTCTTTTTTGCGACCGCCTCCGCGTTTCGAATCGCCTTTTCATGCAGTTCCCAGGAATGGATCGCTTTTTTGCATCCCTCTTTTGCCAAGCTCGTGCTCATCTGTTTTTCTGCCTCATCGAAGGTGTGCTCGGCGCTCATTCTAACGCGGTGCGCTACGCGGTCCGCCTGAATGACTCTCTCAATGAAAAGTTCAATTTCGGCAGAGCTCTCTCCACCCTGTCCTTTCTCTGCTGATTGCCGAGCCGCTGCCGCTTTTCCGAATAGCTTCTTGTAAGCTGCTGTGGCCGCCTCGCCCCACTGCGCCTTGACAGCCCGGTTCAAGTGGTCCAAGGCCGCATTCGCTCGGTCCGCAGTCTTGCGAACTCTGGGCTTTTCAAAGAGCCACTTGAACGACGACCAACCCATGGCCTCGTTCATCAGGTCTTTGGCCTCTTCAACCTCCGGCAACTTGTGCATCAGCTATGACTCCGCGGCGAGGCCCACAAGGAGCTTATTTTGTGTGTCGTTGCTCTGACAGCGCCGGGCTTATGGCTTTCATCTGCAGAATTTCCCGCAAAACCAGGTTTGCGGCGGCGGGCACAACCTCCGCGACCTCGGGTGACAATTCCGTCCCGGCGGAGAAGTCCAGCCCTTCGATACCATAGACGACCAAGTGGTTGGGCAAGTCCCCCATGATGCGCGCGAGTTCAATGGCCTCTGCGACGCCAAACGCATGTGTCGATGTATGCGCGAACCAGGTGGGGAGTTTCTCAGTCCTTGCATCGAGCCGATGGACTGTGCCGGGAGGTGCGCCGGATTGAACCGCGTCGACCAGAAATGCGCAGTCGGCGCCCTTCCACGCCTCGAGTAATTCCGTGCCGTCGCCCGATTCCTCCTGCACCTTTACATTCGATGGAACTTCCCCACGAAGGCGCTGCACTATGATCCGGCCCACACCGTCATCGCTACGAAAGGGATTTCCGACTCCGATAAGCACCGTTTTGCAGGAAGCCCCGGTCATTCACGTTCAATCCGAACACGCAGGAAATGCGTAGCGCAAGAGATGCAGGGGTCATAATTCCGCACGGCCTGCTCGCACTGCCACTGCAAACGATCATTCGGAAGGTGCAAGCGCGTGGACACGTATTCCGTAAGATCCTCTTCGATGATTCTCAGGTTTTGCGCGGTAGGTGGCACGATTTTGGCAAGCAGGATCAGGCCGCGTTCGTCAAAGCTGTACTTGTGATAGAGAATTCCTCGCGGGGCTTCCGTGCAGCCGTGCCCCGTACCGACGCGCGGCGTCACATCGATGGCGGGACGATCCGGCGGAGTGTAATTGGAAATGATCCGTAGCGCCTCATCACATGCGTACACCGTTTCGACGGCGCGGACCAGAATGCCCTGAAAGGGATTCCGGCATTCCCGCCCCAGGCCGGAACGCTTGGCGGCTTCCTGGGCGAGCGGCGAGAGCCTATCGAAGTTGAGGTTGTAGCGAGCCAGCGGCCCTACAAAGTAACCCGCGCGTTCCTGGAGTGAGGAATGCAGCGCGTTCGAGTGTTGGACGTGCTCCTCGGCGAAGTGCTGCTCGTATTCGCTGATGGGAATGTCAAGGCCCTTGTTGGACACCAGCCGCCCTTCGTTTAACGGGTACTCGCTGGGATGCCGAAGGGCAACGAACTCGTAATCACGCTGAAAGTCGGGGAAGGTGAACGTGGACACCCAGCTAGCTGTCTCGACGGCGGTGTCCCTTGCCCACCGCAGATCATCCTCGAGTGCCTGGAGCTGAGACTTTGCTGGAACTTTGTAAAACCCGCCGACGCGAACATTGATCGGGTGAATCTCTCTTCCACCCAGCAGCGTCATAACCGCATTGCCGATCTTCTTTAAGCGCAGTCCGCGTTGCACCGCATCCGGATGGTCCTTGGCCATCTGAATAGCATCCTCGTATCCGAGGAAGTCCGGGGCATGTAGCAGGTAGATGTGGAGGGCATGGCTTTCGATCCACTCCCCGCAGTAAAGGAGGCGGCGCAATTCGCGAATCGGCCCGTCGGGCCTGACCCCAAACGCGTCCTCTGCGGCGTGACACGCGCTCATTTGGTACGCAACGGGGCAAATTCCGCAGATCCGCGCAGTGATGTCCGGAGCTTCGGTGAACTTGCGGCCGCGCAGGAATGCCTCAAAGAATCTCGGCGGCTCGAAGATGTTCAGCTTTGCCTCTTTGACGTGCTGGTCTTTGATCTTGACAAGAAAGCCGCCTTCTCCTTCCACACGCGCCAGAAAATCGACCTTGAGGCTCTTAGCGTTCATGCGCTTCGCTCTCTTTCCGGAAGGGTTCGGCCCACGCGTTGAAGGACCGGAACGCGCGCATGATCTCGGCATCGCCGACGCCAAGCTGGTTCCACCAAGCGCTCAGGGAAGCCGTGTTCGTAGTTTCCTTTGGTCCGAAGCACCCGAAGCAGCCTCGCGAGTACGCGGGACAAAGCGCACCGCAGCCCGATTGTGTGACCGGTCCCATGCAGGGAATGCCCTGAGCGACCATCACGCAGACAATCCCCAGCTTTTTACATTCCATGCACAGTCCATACGGGGGGATCGCGGGCTTCCTTCCGTTCAGGAATGCACTCAGCACTTCCACCAGCTGGTGCTTATTGATTGGGCAGCCCCGCAACTGAAAATCGACGAACACATGGTCCGTGATCGGAGTCGATTTGTTCAGCGTCTCGATGTATGCGGGCTTGGCGTATACCATCGGAATGAAGTCCTGAACATTTTTGAAATTGCGTAGTGCCTGAATTCCGCCTGATGTGGCGCAGGCGCCGATGGTGATCAACAACTTCGACGATCGCCGGATCGAGTGGATGCGCTCCTCATCGTGGGGTGTGGTGATCGAACCTTCCACAAGCGAAATGTCATAGGGCCCGCCGACTACCGCGCGCGAGGCTTCCGGGAAATTGGCAATTTCCACGGCCCCTGCGACCGCCAGCAGCGCGTCTTCGCAGTCCAACAGGCTCAATTGGCAGCCGTCGCAAGAGGCAAATTTCCAGACGGCGATCTTAGGTTTGCGTTTGGGAGCCATGTTAGATCTCCCCTTTGCTGAAGATCGACGCAATGCGATCGAAGCGAAACACCGGGCCGTCCTTGCAGACGAAGAACGGCCCGTATTGACAGTGACCGCAGTAGCCAAGAGCGCATTTCATGTTCCGCTCCATGGATAGAAACATGCGTTCCGCGGGGACCCCTCGTTTCTGAAGCTCAATCACTGCGAACCGCATCATGATTTCCGGCCCGCATAGGAGCGCGATGGTGTTGGAAGGATTGAAGGGGGCCCTGGAGAGCAGGGGTGTGACCACGCCGACGTTGCCACGCCAACCGCTGGCTCCGCGGTCCACGGTGACTTGTACCTCCAGATCGAACTTGCCGCGCCAGCGCTCTAGCTCGCGTTTATACAGGATGTCTTCCGGAGTGCGCGCCCCGTAGAGCAAAACGATCTTCCGGTACCTCTCTCGTTGCGACATCAGGTGGTAAAGCACCGGCCGAAGCGGAGCGAGGCCGATGCCGCCAGCAACCACTACCACATCGCGGCCATCCTCCTCGGTTACCGGCCAGTGGCTTCCGTATGGTCCCCGGACACCTAGGGTGTCGCCTGGCCTCAGCAGCCCCATGGCCTTGGTTACTACGCCTACTCTTCGAGTAGTGTGCTCGAGCCGCGATGTATCGGCAGGATCCCCGCTGATGGAGATGGGCACCTCGCCGACTCCGAAGATGTACAGCATATTGAATTGTCCGGGAAGAAAGGAGATCTTGGTGGTCTCCGCAACAGGAAGAAGTTGCAGCGTAAAAGTGTCTTCGGTCTCGCTCTTCACCCGGCCAATCCGGAAGAGTTCCGGAACTGTCGGGTCGGCTGCCACCCCAGTGGCGATTTCCGGTTCAGTCGTGATGTCCATACAGATCCAGTAATTGCAGCCGGGTCGCTTCCAGCCGCGCGGAAATGACGCTCACAAAGCGACTGAGCACTTCGTAACCCAAATCGTGGTCTTCTTCACATTTATTGCGAAGGCATCTGGCGTCGAATACCAACGCGCGAGTGCGCTGCAAGGCCCGCGCGCCAAAATGCCATTGATACGGCGGCGAGACCCAGGACCATCCGAGAATCTCTCCCGCCGCAACGGTTTGGATGGTCGTGGCTCCGCGACTCGGAATCAGGAGTTCCACGGACACCAGGCCCTCGCGGAGGAAATAGAACTCATTCGCCGAGTCGCCCTCGCGAAAGATGATTTGCCCTTCGACAAACTGCACATTCTTGGCGCAGCCTGTGATGAACTCCAGGTGCCTATCCGGCATATCTGCGAAAAAAGGATGTTCTTTGATAACTGGCTCAAGCGAGTGAATCATGTCGCTCCCCTTTCACGTCACGCTGGCCGTGGTGGTTTCCGATTCGCGGAGGACCCTTGCTTCCTCGGTGATGTCGATTCCCACAGGACACCACGTGATGCAGCGGCCACACCCCACGCACCCGGAAGTTCCAAACTGGTCAAGCCAGTACGCCAATTTGTGCATCATCCATTGCCGGTATTTGGAGCGCGGCGTCGCCCGCACACTACCGCCATGGATATAGGAAAAATCTGTCGTGAAGCACGAGTCCCATTTACGGATGCGGTCGGCTTCCTGGCCAGCTAGGTCGGTCAGGTCTTCGATCGTCGAGCAGAAGCACGTCGGGCACACCAGCGTACAATTGGCGCAACTCAAACAGCGTTGGGCCACAGTGTCCCAGCGGGGGCTTTCCGAATTGCGGTAGAGAAGTTCCTTAAGGCCGTTGGTCTGTAGGCTCCGCCCCATGTGCAGTCTGGTTTCTTCAACAACAGAATTTGCCGCGGCAATTTCGGCGTTGCTGGCCTCTTTCGCTGAAAGTTTTGCGAGTAATTCGCATCCGAGTTTGCCCCTGGCTTGGCATACGAAGAAATGCCGGCCGTCTTGTAGCACCTCCGTCAGCGACAAATCGTAGCCATCCGCTGCCTGCGGCCCGGTTCCCATCGAATCGCAGAAACACGTTCCGCCGGCCTGGGCGCAGTTCACCGCAACAACAAACACGTCCTTGCGGCGCGATTTGTAGTCAGAATCGGCGTAGCTTCCTTGCAGAAAGACCTTGTCTTGAATCTGGATTGCGTGCAGGTCGCAAGAGCGTACGCCGAAAAAAGCAAATTTGGTGGTCTTCTGCTCTTCTGGAATGATTTGGAAAACGCCGTTTGTGCGCTGAGCCTTCCAGAGAGCATGGGAAGATGGAAACAGGAACTTCTTCCAAGTATGGGGTCCAACGACGTAGCCGAAGAGCGCTTCATCTGCGCGGTGCTTCAGCCGGTATTTTCCGCCCTGCTGCTCGTCTGTCCATCCCCGGGGGAGGTCCTCGGTGGACAAAACCCGGTCGTAGACGATTGCCCCGTCTCGAATGGTGGGGCCCACAACCTGGTAGCCCCGGCGGATCAGGGCTTGGATCAGCGAAGCAATATCGGAGGGAGCGAGAACAACGTGTCCGCCGCGTGCAGGAGCCTTGGGAGTCATCACTTCTCCCTGCTGCTCCGGGATGGAGCGCGGCCCGGTGCGCTTGGCACTACTTCGTCTTCCAGTCTTTTTAATACTCCTCTTTGAGGGAGCGCGCAACGTTCCAAATCACGTGAAGCCGTGACGGTTTCGCCGCTGGCCTGTCTTGCAGCGAGCCAGATAAGGAAAATCCTGCCGCTGGTCCATTGGGGGAGTACAGAGTTGCGCCAGGTCGTAAAGATTCTGCGGGCAGAGTACGGTGGAGCTTGAGAAAATCCCTTAAGTCTAGTGGAATGAGTGGCTCCGGCGGGGGAATCGAACTGCCGCCTCGATCCGAAAATGCAATCAAGACCTCAGTAGTCGAGTCAATTGAGAATCACGACACGAGTGAGGTTTTTGGGTTGGTCGGGATTCAGTCCTTTTTTCAGCCCGCTGAGGAAACCCATAAGCTGGCAGGGCACGACGTAGGGCGCCGCCAACGCCAATCCATCGGCGGGGAGTTCGAGCTCGACGACTAGGTCCGAATTCTTGCGCGTTTCCGAGTCCGCCCGGTTACAAACAGTGACGATTGTTCCTCCCAGTTCCTTCATCTCTGCCAGGACCTCGGACTCCGCCTTTTGCCCAGCATCACTCAGAAAGAAGGTCAGGCAGGTCGCTGGACTTACAATGGCTTTCGGCCCATGACGAAACTCCAGCGCGTGGAAGGATTGACTGTATGAGCTGGACATTTCCATGACTTTCAGGGCCGCCTCGCGAGCAATGCCATAGAACGGGCCTTGCCCCAGAAAAACGTAGTCGGCAAACATGTGCGTGGCCACAAACGCTTCCATGCGCTCCACCAGATAGTTGATAGTGCGCGAAAATTGCTCAGCCACGCCGCGCAGGCTCTCGACAAACTCGCAATCTTTGGCTTGGCGGGCAGCCAACACCTGTAGCGCCAGCAGCATGCTCGTGAAAGAGCGAGTCATTACCGTGCTGTTCTCATCACAAGCACGCAAAACCAGAGACAGGTCGCAGGCCTGCTGCAGGTCCGAGTTCTCTGCGCAGGTAATACCCACGGTGGGAATGTGGAGCTCGTTCCGCAGAAGATGGGCGGCGCGCACTGCTTCCGACGTGCGCCCCGAACGGGAAATCACGACCGCCTGCGGCTCTTCGGCCTGAAGCAGTTTGGGAAAGAGAAGAATCTCAGAAGCCGGGATGGCCCGCGCCACCTGGCCCGTCAGCAAAGTCCAGGAAATCGCAGCCGCTTCGGCAAGATAGAAGCTGGTGCCACATCCTATAAATAGCCTAGCCGTACTGTCCTTCCGCGCCGCGAGGATTTTATCGATAGCAGGCCCTTCACACAGATAGTCAAGTACCTGCCGCCAAACAACGCCTTGCGAGAGGATTTCCTTCCAGGTATTCGATTCCGCGTGGCGCTTTTTGTCCATGATCATTATTGTCTTGTCCGAAGAAGCAAACTCGTTTCGAAATACCATTCACACCAGAGTGACCTGGATGTTCGCTTCCCGAAGCGCTTTTAAATCCTGCTTCAGAATGTTCTTATCCGTGATGGTTTCATGAACCGCGGAAGTGGGCAGAATGAGCGAAAGGCTACGGCGCCCAAACTTGCTGGAGTCACAAACTACGACGGTCCGTCGCGCCGATTCCGCCATCGCGCGGTTTACCCGCGCCTCCAGCAAGTTTGGAGTAGTCAGTCCGTAGCGCACGTCAAAGCCGTCAACAGCTAGAAACAGCAGATCGGCGCTTAATTTTCTCAATGACTCCTCCGCCAACGGCCCGACGAGCGAATACGAATTCTTGCGCAACACGCCTCCGGTCAGGATTACTTCGACGGGAGAGTCGGCAAGTTCTGCGGCAATGTTGATGGCATTGGTGATGATGGTGAGGTTCTTCTGTTGCCGGCAGGCTCTGGCGATCGCCGTGGTGGTAGTTCCGGAATCGAGAATGATGACCTGGCCTTTGCCGATCAGCTGCGCCACCTTCGCTGCAATACGCATTTTCTCGCGACGGTGCAACCGCTCTTTTTCCTGAAGAGAGCTGTCCATCAAAGCTCCGGTTTTCACTGGCAGCGCTCCGCCGTGGGTGCGTTCGAGCTGGCCCTGATGATGCAAAAACTCCAGATCCTTGCGAATAGTGATCAGCGAGGTGTGAAAGCGCCTTGCTAGGTCGCCGACAAGAACGCGACCGTCCTCTTGCAGTATTTCGACAATGGCGCGACGCCGTTCTTCACTCAACATAAAGGTGCGACGACCTCGGTGCAGAAATCGGGGCCGCCGCTTTTGCTCCAGCAGATTTGACTTTCTTGATATGTCACGTTACGGTCCGTCGAAGTCGATCAGAAGTAGAACTTCAGTGCAAACTGAATAAAACGAGGATCGCGAGCCGCAATCGGGAACCCAAATTGCGGCGTCCCGAACTCGACTGCCTGGGGCTCTTCGCTAATTGCGCCTGGAGGCCCCAGCAATGGATTCACATGGTTCCAGATGTTAAAGAATTCGGCCCGGAATTCCAGATGTTTTTGCTCGTGAATCGGGAACAGCTTGAAGATTGAAAAGTCCCAATTCTGCAAGCCCGGCCCCCGGACAATATTTCTGCCGGCATTGCCAAAAGTGAAAAAGGTCGCGTTGTCCGCAAAGGCGCAGGTGTTGAACAGCGTTCCGGAGACGCACGGGTTTGCGTTCGGATTACCTACGACATTGGGCCGCACTTCGTAGTATCCGACGGTTCCGCCACCATCGGCGGTGGAAACGTTGGTAATCGCGTCGGTAATCGTAAACCAATTCCCCGTCTGAGTGGTGGTGATCCCGGCCACCTGCCAGTTCCCGATAATCTGGTTCAGAGCGCCACTGGCGCTCCCGCCGAACCTTTTCCCCCGCCCAAACGGCAATTCGTATGCATAGTTGATGACAAAGCGATGCCGCACGTCGAAGTCCGAGTTGCCGTACTCCAGCCAGGGATACAGTTGGTTGCGGAAATCGCCGTTGTTGAGAGAGCCGAGGCTGGCGCTGGAAGCGTCATCGAGCGAGTGCGAGTACGTGTACGAAGCCCCGAACTGCAGCCCGTTCGACAATCTCTTCTCGAGATGCACCTGCAGTGAATTGTAGTTCGAAAAGTCGTTCGCACGCAGCGTGTCAATGCCCGCGTCAATCGTCGGAAATGGACGCCTCGGCGCAGTCGGGCAATTTTCCGGAGTGTTGCCGTTACTGGTGCAAAAAGCCTCGTCGGGCTGGGCCTGGTTTCCGTTGTACATGCCGTAGAGATCCGATCCGTGCGAACCAGCGTACGAAATCTCCAGCATAATCTGGCTCGGCAACTGGTATTGGAAGCCGAGGTGCCACTGCTGCACGTAAGGGGTCTTCAAATTCGAACTTTCTGAGAACAAAGTAGGCGTGTTCGGATCCACGAGGGAGTTCGCAGGGAACCCCTGCGATAGCACGCTCAGCCCGGGAATCGAGCAGTTAGGCCCGTTGGGATTTGCCGCTGGCAGAAAGCACGGCTCGGTGAACTGCTGTGTCACAAAAAACGGCGGATTGAAACCCGGACTGGGGTTCGAAAATGGTCCGCTTTCCTCGCCGCCGTAGAAGATTCCGTAACCTGCCCGGAAAACCAACTTGCTTGTGATCTGGTAAGCAAGGCCCACCCGAGGAGCGAAATCACTTAGGTCCGGGGAAATCAATCCGGCAGTGCCTGTTCTTTGAATTGGGATCAAGGTCGAGAGGGTTGGTGTCAACTGGGCCTGCTGTCCTTGGGGAACGACCAGCGAATCGGTAGCAAAGTCGAAGTTTGCCTCTTCGTTGAAACGTGCTTTGACGGTGGTGAAGAGTTCGTAGCGCAGCCCCAAGTTCAAGGTCAGCTTCGGTGTGACGCGAAAGTCATCCTGGGCAAACCACGCATAGTTGTCGCGGTGATAATCCACGTCGTGCATGTTTGTGATCGTGCCAGCATCCGGCAAGCCCAGAAGGAAGGTCGCGAATGCTTCGCCGCCGGTGGTGGGCGCGGCGGGATTGTCCGTGAAATCGCTGGCAAAGTCCAGCGAGCCGCGGGAAGCTGCCGGCTGAAAAATGGTGAACTCGATAAAACGCAGCTCCGTGCCAAATTTCATCGAATGCCGACCGTGGACTTTAGTCAGGTCTTCAGAAATGACAAAGGCGTTCTGTTTCTCAATCGACGGAAGAAAACCCGAACTGCCGATAGTGGCGGTGCCATCGTCAATGGTCATGGTGGGCAGGCCGCCGTTGTCTAGGCCCGGGGGAACTCCGGGAAAGTTCAACTGCCCGGCGACATCCTGGTTGTAGTTCAACTGAAAACGATGGGCATTGATGCGGTTGTAGCCGACGCGGAACTCGTTAATCGTATTCTGCGAGAAGGTATGGGTTTCGCTGATGGCTACGCTACGGTAAGCGTTGTCCTGATAACCATCCTGGAAGGCGCCGCCGTCAAGCGCGTTGTTGAACGGTGAAGGCATAAAGCTTGGTTGCTGTTCGAAGCTGAACCGCCCGAAAAGAAAATCTTTGGCGCTTAAGGTGTGATCAATGCGGATATCAAAATTGTTTTGATCGAGGGTTCTTTTCGGCTCCGCGAGATAGTTCGAGCCATTGATGCTCACGTTGGGCAGCGGAAACAGCGCCGCGAGCCGCGCCGCCAGTGGATCGATCAAGCCCTGGGGAAATATGTTCGTCGGATTCCCTGAGGCATCCACTTCGATTGGCACGCCACAATAGCCGTCCGGATTCAAAGTGGACACTTGCGTCAGGCGCGTGTTGAAGATTTCACCCATATACGTGGGGTGCCCGTTGCAATCGACCGCCACTTGGTTTGTGGCATTCCCGTTCATGTCCACGGCCATGGCCGGAGTATTCGTCAAATACGACGAAAAGTCCCCTCCTATCTCCGCCTGCGTCGGAACCAAAGAGAGTTGCGGCAGGGCCTGGCGGATTCGAAGACCTTCGTAATCGCCGAAGAAGAAAGTCTTGTTCTTGAGGATAGGCCCGCCAAGGGTCACCCCAAATTGATTCTGCTGATACGGCTGCCTGCCGAGTTGATCGAACGCGTTGCGGGCATCGAGCACGTCGTTTCGAAAAAATTCATACGTGTCGCCATGAAATTCGTTGGTGCCGGACTTGATGGTCGCATTCATCACCGCTCCGTTGCCGCGCCCGAATTCCGCGCTGTAGGCGTTGGTCTGCACTTTGAATTCAGCAATAGCATCGACAGAAGGCTGAATCACGTAGGAGCTGCCGTTCAATACGTCGCCGAGGTCGGAATTGTTGTCGACGCCGTCGAGCTGAAAGTTGTTTTGCAACGAGCGTGCGCCATTCGAGCTGAAACCGTAGGACGTTTCCACGCGCGAACCGGGCTCGCTTGGGCCTACACCCGCTCCCAGTAAAGCAAGCTGCGCGTAGTTCCGGCCGTTGAGCGGAAGCGTTTCGATAGTGTGGCTGTCCTGCACCTGGCCGAGATCGGAAGTGTCGGTCTCAAGCTGTGGGCCCTGGGTATTGATCTCCACCGTCTCGGAAACGCTCCCCACGCGGAGCGTGGCGTCCACGGCAGGCCGCTCTTGCACGTCGACCCTTACCGGGCCCACTACCGTCGTTCGGAAACCGCTCTTTTCGAGGGTAACGGTGTAACGCCCGATCTTCAGGGGGCTGACTACGTATTCCCCCTGTGCGTTGGTCGTCGTATGCACAACCGTGCCGCGATCCACGTCGGTAACGCTGATTTTCGCTCCGGCAACCAGCGCACCGCTTTGGTCGGTCACCGTTCCGGTGATGCCCCCGGTGTCTTTTTGTGCCTTGGCAATTTGAACGCCACTCAGTGTGGCAACCAGAACCAAAACGAGAGCACGCCTCCCAAGGACTTTTGGCTGTGCGCAGGCGCAACTGCGATGGTGGAGCTTGCTTCTTCGACTAGTTTCGAAGATCTTCCAGCAAGATTCACGGATCTGGTGTATCACGTGTTTAATCCTCCGATTCTCTCGACTGCTGTAGGCTGGCCCCGGTTCGTTGTTAATGAGTCTAATCCTAATCGAAAGTAAAAGAAATAAAAAGTAGTCAGTCGAAACTCTGTGCCCCAAGCGGATTTCTGGGGTAGGCTCGGTGAGCGATCAGAGTGTCGTGGTGATGCCCGATGAGCTTAGGCGAAGAATGCCGGGCGCGTGCGAGGTTAAGTTATGGTGCCGGCGGGGGGAATCGAACCCACGGCCTAGGGATTATGAGACCCTCGCTCTACCACTGAGCTACGCCGGCTGCTAGCCAGTTTTCCATCGTACGAAGTAGTCGCAGACAGTGTCAAGCCCGAGAACAAGTGCAGCCAAAAACGTCGTTGGTGCCCTAAGACAACGGGCACTGAGCGGAACCAAGCGGCCGGACACCTTGTGCCAGATAGAATCGACGGCCAGTACTTTCGTACCAACGCGGTGGGACTCGCGTACCGTTGTTCC
>Ga0187782_10000592_pt1 | contig 24914 bp, 21 predicted proteins | sample 0715_SJ02_MP15_2_FD_132454 | JGI IMG/M metagenome (GOLD analysis project Ga0187782, IMG submission 132454) | Tropical peat soil microbial communities from peatlands in Department of Meta, Colombia - 0715_SJ02_MP15_20_MG | ecosystem: Environmental > Terrestrial > Soil > Wetlands > Peat | place... | reverse complement strand
TCGAACCTGCCCGGCCGAAGCAGGGCGGGGTCGAGGACGTCCGGCCTGTTGGTGGCCGATATCACGATGACGCCGCCGTTCGATTCGAAGCCGTCCATCTCGACGAGGAGCTGGTTCAGGGTCTGCTCCCTCTCGTCGTGGCCTCCGCCGAGACCCGCCCCCCTGTGTCTGCCTACCGCATCGATCTCGTCGATGAAGATGATGCACGGGGCGTTCTTCTTTCCCTGGGTAAAGAGGTCGCGCACGCGGGAGGCGCCCACGCCCACGAACATCTCCACGAAATCAGAGCCGCTGATGCTGAAGAAAGGCACGTTGGCCTCACCCGCAATGGCCCGGGCCAGAAGGGTCTTGCCCGTTCCCGGCTGGCCCACGAGGAGCACGCCTTTCGGTATCCTGCCCCCAAGCTTCGTGAACCGCTTCGCATCACGAAGGAACTCGATGATCTCTTCGAGCTCTCCCTTTGCCTCCTCGATCCCGGCCACATCCTGGAAGGTGACCCTGTTCTCCCTACCCGTGGCCATCCGGGCTTTGCTCTTGCCGAAAGCGAGGGCCTTCCCGCCGCCGGCCTGCATCTGCCTCATGAAGAAGATCCAGACCCCGATGAGAAGAAGCATGGGGAACCAAGAGACGAAGATGGACTGCCATATGCCCGATTCATCGTCCGGCTTCGCCTGTATCCTGACCCTGTGCTGCGTCATGAGCTTTACCAGATCGGGGTCGTCGGCGGCAAAGGTCTTGAACTCCCGCCCGTCTTTGTAGACGCCGCTTATGTTCTTTCCCTGGATGGTAACTGCAGACACCTGATCGGCGTTGAGGGACTCCAGGAAATCGCTGAACGCCACGTTCTCGTATTGCTTATGCGGTCTGTGGTAGATGTTGAAAAGGAAAAGTATAAGAAGGATAATAAAAAGCCAGACGAAAATGCCTTTGTTGAACGGGTTGATGCCTTTGCTCTTCATACGTAAGGGTTCTAACATAAAATCCGTTTGGTTTCAATAGACTGCCGGGGAAAAGGGGAAGGAGGATGAGAGGAGAGATGATCGACAAGACGCCTGGCCGGAAAGCCGTGGTTCTCGGCATCGTCGGCTCCATGAGGAGAATGGGGAACTGCGAGCTTTTCGTAAAAGCAGTATCGAAGCATATACCCCTGGCGCATGACCTACGGCTCGTGCGCCTGGGGGACCTCAACATCCTCCCTTGCAGGGGATGCTACGCCTGCATCGAGGCAGGGACGTGCCGCATCGCCGACGATCTGCCTTTCCTTATCGACCAGATCGTCGCGGCTGACGCCCTCATCATTGCCTCTCCCGTCTACTTTCTCGGGACCCATGGCAGCGTGAAGCGCCTCCTCGATAGGGCCTTCGCTTTCTTTTCCGCCCTGGAAAGGCTTCCGAGAAAGCCCTGTCTCCTCGTCAACGTGTACGGAATGAAAGACAGGATAGGCGCCTCTCCCCAGGCGCTCCTTACGCTGGCCTCCTTCCTCGGCCTCGAGGTAAGGGCGAGCGTCGGCGTGAAGGCAGCCTTGCCTGGAGACATCCTCGCAGCGCGGAAGAGTAGGGACGCGGCGCAGAGGCTCGGGCTGCTTCTTTTCGGCGGGAAAAAGGCTGCGACCCAGGGAAGGGCGTGCCCTTTCTGCGGGAATGACATCATCCGCGTCAGAAGGCTGGACTTTATGTGCACCCTCTGTCACGGGTCGTTCTCCTTCGACGGAAAGGGTAGACCCGTCAAGGGGAAGCCCGGATGGGACGTGGGGAATACAGGATTCGTGCGCGAGCACCGGCAGTGGCTGAAAGGGATGAAAGAGCGCTTCCTGGCGAACAGGAAGGAGCTTGTCCGCCTTGCCCTCCCGTACCGGGACATGGGCCGATGGGTGGAACCTTAAGAGAACAGGTCCCGGGAGCCTGTAGCCGAACCGGCAGTTGAGGGAAGTCCAGTTGACGGGCGCATCCAGGGGGTAGCCCCAATCGCCTTTAGCCCCTTGGGCAAGTAAATGACCCTGCTGCGAGCAGCAGGGTATCCAAGACGACGAGCGGAAGCGAGGGTGAGGGGGGAGGCTCCACGTGGCTTGCGCCACTGGAGGGGGCGCTGAGCCCCAATAACTGCCGACGAAGCGAAGCGGAAAAAGGTTCTCCCTGCAGCAAGCTGCAGGGAATCCACAAGTTGATTTCTTCAGGGAGAGTGAGCATGGGAATGGATCGATTCGGAAAGGACCTGACGCAAGGGAGCATCCCTCGCCATCTCCTCACGTTCTCGATCCCCATGCTCCTCGGGAACCTCATCCAGATCGGCTACAGCGTGGTTAACACCGTCTGGGTCGGCCACCTGGTCGGAGAGAACGCGGTCGGGGCCGCGGGTGTGGCCACCCCCATCATCTTCGTGACCATAGGGCTCGCTATGGGTCTCACCATGGCAACGACCGTGCTCGTGGCCCAATACTACGGCGCGAAGGACTTTCGCATGGTCGAAAGGGTGGTGGACAACTCCTTTTCCCTGGCCCTGATCGTCGGGGCCATCCTCACCATCCTCGGCGTCACGATGGGCGATTACCTGCTGAGGCTCATGAAGGCGCCGCCCGAAAATTTCGGGATGGCCTCGGCATATCTGAAGATCAGCTTTCTCTCCACCGTCCTCATGTTCCTGGCCTTTCTCATAAACTCCATATTGAGGGGCATCGGCGATACGGTGACGCCCCTCATGTTCATGATCATAGGCATCGGGATGAACGCCGTCCTCGACCCGTTCTTTATCGGCGGTTTCGGCCCCTTCCCTAGCCACGGTCTCACCGGGGCTGCTTACGCGACCCTCGTCGCCCAGGGCATAGGCTTGGCTACCGCTACTGTCTACCTCAACCGGAAAGGCCACGTGGTCGCGTTCAACCCCAAGAAGCTTCTGCTCGACAGGGGCATCACGCTTCTCATCTTCAAGATAGGGCTGCCGGCAGTCGTGCAGCAGACCCTTGTCTCCCTGGCCCACATGCTCGTCCTGTCCATTGTCAACTCCTTTGGTGCAGCAGCCACGAATGCCCTGGGAGCCGTGGCGCGAGTCGACATGGTCGCCTTCATGCCGGGCATATCCATGAGCATGGCGGTCGCCGCCCTTACGGGGCAGAACCTGGGAGCGAGAAAGCCGGAGAGGGTCAAGGATATCTTCAAGTGGGGCATGGTCATGACCTCGACCATCAATGTGGTCATTTCCCTTTTGGCCGTCTCTTTCTCGAGACAGATCCTCATGGGCTTCGGCCTCGGGGGAGACCCTTTGGTCATGGAGATCGGGGGCAGCTACCTGCACATCGTGAGCGCATGCTACGTGTTCGTGGGAGTCATGTTCATATGTGGCGGCGTTATCAACGGCGCGGGCCATACGCTTATAACCATGGCCTTCTCGATCCTCGCCTTCTGGCTTATTCGTCTGCCGGGGGCGTGGTGGCTGTCGGGCACGAGCCTCGGCATCAAAGGCGTGTGGGTGGCCATAAGCGCGAGTTTAGCCATGGGCATGCTCATGACCCTTGCCTACTACTTCTCGGGGCGGTGGAGGCGCGCGGTGATCATCAAGACCGCGGGCGCGCCCCTGCCGCTCATGGACTAGAGCTTAGAAGGCAATCCAATCTCGTAGGGAGGGAGGGCGTAATAGCGAAAGAGCGTGGCCCGTGGGTCCAAAAGTTGCATGAGACGGGCTTTTTCAGATAAGATGGGTGAAGGAGACGGGATGCCTTTCGAGCCTCTTTTGCTCCAGCATGTCTGAAGAGGAAGAAGAAGATTGCCGATAAGCTCCTTGCGGAAGCGCCCACAAAAGGGATTGAGGCCCGAGAACCCTATGGGAGAACCTTATGATTTTAGCAACATGAGCGAAGAAGGATTAAGAGCGAATGTATGTTGAGAATCTTCAGGGCCTTCATCGATATCGTGATGTCTGTTGTCGAACTACTTCTCAGCGCCAGATTCATACTCAGGTTCTTCACGGCTAATCCACGCACGCCGTTCGTCGCGTGGCTCTATAGTGTCACCGCCCCGCTCGTCTCTCCGTTCGCCAAGATTCATCCGGACTGGAGATACTCGGGCTTCGTGATTGATTTTTCCATCCTGGCTGCTCTCATCGTCTATGTTATCATAGGGTTCCTCATCTTGAGGATCCTTTCCTCTTTCGGTAAAGAGACTTTGACGCACCCGTGACGGGGTTTCTCACGCCCTTGGGGAGCCGGGCGGGGCGCACTTTCAGCCCAAAAAGGTCCAAATTGTTGCGACAGAAGCTGAGCTCATGGTGATCCCGCGGCCGCAACCGGCGCTGCGCTCTCCGCCTCCCATTTCTCTATCTGGACGAGGCAAGAATTGCATGCGATGCTGTGGGACTTCTCGATTATGGGCCGGCTCGGGGTGAGTACGTTCACGCATCCTCCGCGGTCCGGAGAAGAACCCGGCTCGCCTATGGGGTCGTAGACTGCGGAGCTGCAGTAGGAATGGGCCGTTCCCGGCGGGAGCCTTTCCGTTATCTCGAGCGCGCAGATAACCGCACCGCGGTCGTTGAAGACCTTGACGAGATCGCCTTTGTTGAGGCGCCGCGCTTTTGCATCGTCCGGGTTGAGCCGGACGATCCAATAGTAATATCCGTCGATGGGGACGCGGTGCTCCTTGATGTCATTGACCCAGCTCCCCTTGCCGTCGCCCATGGTATGGAACGTATACCGCGGATGGGGCGTGATGAGCTGCAGGGGGTATTTCGCATAGAGCTCCGTCGTGTGGTGGCCTTCCCATGAGGGGATGTATTTCGTCATCACCGGCCTCTCCGGGTCTTCCGGGGCAAAACGCTGCAGGCTCGAGCAGACGAATTCGAGCTTGCCCGATTGTGTCTGGAGACCCCTGAAAACAGCCTCGCTGTAATCGGCGGGCATAGGGGCGATCTCCGGCGTATCCTTGGGCCTGTCTTCGGCAAAGGCTCTGAAAGAGACCGGCGGCCGTAATTCTTCCTTGGGGGCGGGCACGACGTAGTAGCCCTTTTTCAAGAACTCCTCCCAGGAAATCACTTTGGGAAGGTCGCTCGCGTCGAAGAGCCTCTTGCACCAGTCGTACTCGGTGCACCCTTCCGAGAACATCATGCCGAAGCCCAGCCGCTTTGCGATCTCGAAGAATATCTGGAAGTCGGACTTCGATTCTCCCAAAGGCTCGATGCACTTGTGCTGCATGAGTATGACCCGGTGGTTGTTTCCGGTGAAGCTGTGCTCTACGTATCCCCCGGCGCTCGCGAATTCGCCTATGTCGATCCTTTCGAAATTGGTGCATGCAGGGAGGATCACGTCAGCGAACTTCGCCTCTCCCTCGAACCAGACGGACTGGTTGACCACGAACTCGAGGTTCTCTGAGCGGTACATCCGCGCATAGCGGTTCGTCTCGGCCATGGTGCCGAAATGGGAGCCCCCGTACTTGTAGTACATCTTTACGGGCGAATAGCCCGCAGCCGGATACTCGTACCTCTGGAACTGCGCCTCGATGGTCATGTTGCTCGTCGGGTAGCCGTAGGTCCTGCCCTCGAGGACAGCCTCCGGTATCTTCATCCTCGGCACCCGTTGAAGGACCGTATTGACCGTGGGGAGCTGGGGCATCCTGGGATAGAGGCTCACCCCGAGCCCCGTGTTAAAGAGATCGCCCGAGAGGGCCCCTTCGGTGTAGCCGGGGAAATAGAAGCCCGTATCGAGGGGCGCTCCTTGCGACATGTTGCCCATGTTGATCCCCGGTTTGCCGAGACCCTGCATGGCCATGAGACAGACCATGGAGCGGGCCCATTCGATGCCTGTCGCGTCGCGGCAGGCCGAGCCGAAGCCCGCGTTGCCCCCGGCACAGAGATAGGTCTTCCTGGTTCCCCATTCCCTTGCCAGAGCCCGTACCTCCCTCGCCGGGATAGCAGCCTCCGCCTCCTGCCATTCAGGCGTTTTCGGGATTCCGTCCTCTTTGCCAAGGATGTAATCTTTCCATTGGTCGAAGCCGACGGTGCGGTTTGCCACGTACTCCTTGTCGTAGAGCCCTTCGGTGATCCATACATAGGCAATGGCGAGGGCCAGAGCATTACCTGTCGATGGCCTGGGGGCGAGCCACTTCCCTCCGAAGAGCGCCGCTGTGTGGTTGTAGTAAGGGTCGATATGGACCATCTTGACGCCCAGCTCTTTCAGCCATTGGCGGCGTACCGTGCCTTCAAACGCCGAGTAGCTGCTCGTGGTTTCAGGATCGCTCGACCAGAAGACCACCATCTCGCATTCCTTGAGACAATCCTCGACGGTCCCGTACGTCTCGGGTGCGCCGAGGCGCATGGACTGTCCCCAGTGGTGCATGGCTCCCCAATACCATCCTTCCCAGCTGTCGGGGTTGTGGGCCTGGACAGTCCATCCGATCGTGTTGAGGAAGCGCAGCCTCACGGAGAGCCAATAGCCGAGGTTCCCCCACATGTGGTGGGAGCCGCTCCCGCTCAGGATGGCGCCGGGCCCATGGACCTTCTTCACGCGCCTTATCTCGTTGGTGACGATTTCGAGCGCCTCATCCCAGCTGACGCGTTGATACCCGGAGACACCCCTTCCTTTAGGATTTCTCTCGCCCGCGGGATCGAAATCTATCCGCTTCATGGGATAGAGCAGCCTGTCCGGAGAATAGACCATGGATCTGAACATGAGGCTGAAGGGCATGATGGTCGTCTTGCGGGGAGGGGTGAAAGCCCTGCCCCGGGCAGTAATGGTCCACGGCTCTGCGTCGAGATTGTCGAAGTCGATCGGGGTCACGCGGAGGATCTTTCCGTCCCGCACGTAAACAAAGACAGGCCCGCCGTTGGTGCTGCTCGTATACCTCTTGACCCCTCCGCCCACGTCAGTACCGAATCGGGCAGCCCTGCTCTGCATGATGCTCAGCGTTTCCATCCACCAGGTCGCAAGATCATCGGGCCCTCTCAAGCCCAATTGAAAGGCCTTCATAGCGCTCACCGCGGCGAGATGGTCCCTGGGAGGCAAAAGGAGGTTGAGGGCGATCTTCGCATTCGCCATGAAGATCATGACATCCGGGCTCGGATGGATGCCTCTTTCTGATTCAATGGCACCATCCTTGAGCGTGTAGTACCTGCCGCACGAGTCGTCCTGCAGCTTTATCTGTACGGTGAAGTTCTTCTCTTTGAGCCGCTCTCTGAAAGACTGATCTTTTTCCGCCGTCTTCTTGAGGCGCATCTCCAGGCCGCGAAGGACGATGGAAAAGACGAGCTTCGCTGAGCGCTCAGATTTGGCGACCCTATTGACGATCGATTTCATCAAATGAAGCTTGCTATGGGACGTCCCTTTTGCAGTTGTCATGACAATCTCCCCATTCACCTCTTGGCGCTAGGTTATCTTCAGCAGCCTTTCCGCATTTCCTCCCATGACCTTCTCCATCTCTTCGGCCGGCAGGTTCATGGCCCTCACCCCCAACAGGTTCTCCCGGTAGAAATCTTCCCCCCCTTCAGGGCCGAAGGGGTAGTCCGTGCCGAAGACCGTGCGGTCTGGTCCGAAGAAGGCGTAGCCCACAGGGTATGATGCCACGGAGCCGTTAAGGGCGGTATCGCCGTAGAAGTTCTTCCAGTACTCCGTGATGTCCTTCCCCTCTTTCAGGCAATGCTTGAGGCCCCTCCTGATGCTCTGCTCGATCCGGCGGGAAAAGAAGGGGAGCATTGCTCCGTAGTGGTGGAGGACGATCTTCAGCGAGTCGAAACGGTCGAGGGTGCCGCTCAGGACGAGACGCCAAGCCGCCTGGCTGGTGTCGAAGGGCCAGCCGAGGACGAGCATGTTCATCCACCCCTTGCGGGCATCGACAAGGGGATAGGACTCCCACTGGACAGGGTGGATGAAGATGGGCAGGTCATACTCGACGACCTTCTCATAGAAAGGGTAGAACTCCTCGAAGTCGAGCCCTTTGCCGTTTTGGTTCGAGCCCAGGGTGATTGCCCGGCAGTCAAGCTCGCTCACGCACCGGTCCAGCTCCGAAAGGGCCTTTGCCACGTCCTGCAGGGAGATGAAGCAGATATTCACGAACTTCTTGGGGTAGGCCTTGCATAGGGCGTAATTGTCGTCGTTCGACATCCGGCATACCTCGGCCGCCTCGTCCGGGGAGAGACCCACCACGACGGGCGCCGTCTGGGTGAGAGCCTCCATGTCGACCCCGTACTTGGCCATCAAGGCGAGGCGGACCTCGGCCACACCGTTCTCTGGCGGGAAGCCCATAAGGTTCCCAGGTCCGTACCACTTGGCCTTCGAGATATAGTCGCCTACCCTTTTCGAGATAAGATGGGCGGAAAAATCAATGATCACAGCAGTCCTCCTCTCACCGTAGAATTCCTGTCGGCGCCTGGCCGTCTCTTTCCATGACCGTTTGCAGTTCAAGGGATATTCTCACCTCGCCCTTGCCTTTCCTGATCCATGCGCCTCGCGTTGCTAGCAGTATATCAGAAACTGGGAATGAAAGAGCGCCCGGAATTGCAAGGGTCGTTGTCAAGGCTGGTCAAGGAAGGTCCGACCCCCTTAATCCTAAATTTCCCTCGACCGGGCTGTCGGCCAGTGTTAAAATTGGCGGTGCTTTTTAGAAATAGGCGGGGAGCTCGCCAGTCAACAGGATGGCAATCTCCCCTCGTCGTTCCCCACAAAAGTGAGGTAGAAAAGGGGGAAAAAAGGAGGACCCATGAAGATCGTCGCTGTCGTCGCCAGCCCGCGAGGCACCAAAGGAGCAACCGGGGCTCTCACCGAAATAGTGATCCAGGGGGCGCAGAAAGCAGGGGCCGCTATTGAGACTGTTGTCATTAAGGGACAGGAAGTTAAGCCGTGCACCGCGTGCGATACGTGCCACAAGAAGGGGTCGTGTCCCCAAAAAGATTCGTTCCGCAAGATCAGGGAGCGCGTCGATGCAGCGGACGGCCTTATTTTCGCAACCCCCAATTACATATCCCATGTGAGCGCGCAGATGAAAGCCTTTTTCGACCGCTGCTGCGGCGTGGTGCACCTCCAGGGCTTCGAGGGGAAATACGGAGCGGCGGTGGTTACCTCCGGCGGGGGCGACGAGGCGCCCATTGCGGAGTACATAAGCCAGTTCCTTGCCGTCACCGGGGCCGTTCCCGTCGGCGCAGTATGGGCGACCATGGGACAGATCCAGGGTTACGACTTCCCCGCGGAAACGCAAGACAAGGCGCTCGCCCTCGGGGAGAGGCTCGTGAAGGCCTGGACTACCAAAGAAATAGCTCCCCAATACGCGGCGGCTACGCTCAGGTTCCGGGAGCGCATGCGCTCGCTCATAGGTCAACGGGGAAAGGAATGGCCCTTCGAATATGAGTATTGGAAAACGCATCGAGGCCTGAAAGCTTAGAGCTGAAATCGTGCCCTGAACCGTTTCGCAGGTTGCTACGCTCTCGATGGCTCATAGAGCCATTAACCTGTCCGGTTGTCCGTTCCGTCATAAGCTTTCCCCGGATGGATCAATAGGGTCGACAATTTTTTGATATGTTAGCAATCTGTGACTTTTCCGTGCCTATCCTTAGGCCAGAAAACCCTGAAATTGAAGGCCACGGATCAGAAAGAAAGCATACTGAGGGAAAGGCGGCGTTGTTCGAGCGCCAGGGTTCTGCGGGAGTTCTTCAACCGGGGCAAGCAGGGGGTCAATTCCAGGCCCTGCCTGACCGTGTGCGAGGCTCGCCCTGTTACGCTTCTGAAAGGCTTTTCATTGGGCCGCCCGCTAAAATGGAACCAGACGTGCAATAAGCAGAAAAGAGATGTTGGAGCTGAAAGACCGATGAAGATCAGACCGGCCTGCCCGGAAGAGCTAGATACCCTGCACGACATTGTGAGAGCGGCCACGCGCGACATGGATAGACAGGGCATCCTCCAATGGGACGAGACATACCCGAACAGGGAAATATTGTCGAAAGACCTTGAGAGGCATGAGTTGTATGTCATCGAAGTTGAAGGCCAGGTAACCGGGCTTGTCGCAAAGAACGATGACCAGTCGCCGGAATACGCCGCCGTACAATGGTTGTATCCCGGTCGTGCCCTCGTCGTCCACAGGTTGACCATACACCCAGCGTGTCAGCGCAACGGCCTGGCGGCTCGTCTCATGGACTTCGTAGAAGAGACTGCGGCAGCTGAAGGTTACGACTGCATTCGTCTTGACGCCTTCACCCGTAATCGTGCGGCCTTTACCCTATATGAGAACCGCGGGTATAGGAGGGCTGGAATAGTTCGGTTCAGAAAAGGAGAATTCTATTGCTACGAGAAGCCGGTCAAGGCATGAGATACAGCCATTTTCTTGCCGGCTCCACGGCTTTTTCCAATACGCCGGGATCGAATGGCGATTCCAATCCGCCGATTCTCACCAATTCCAGGAAAGGGGCACTTCCGCCTGCCCGACAGAGCTTGAGGTAGTCCGACCACGCCGATTCCCGGTCTTCTCTAAATTTCGCCCAGTACTGGAAGGCGCAAATTTGCGCCAGAGTGTAATCGATATAGTAGAAGGGCGACTCGTAGATATGCCGCTGACATTGCCAGAACCCACCCTCTTCAAGGTAGGCGTTCCCCGAGTAATCCCGGTACGGCAGGTATTTTTTTTCGAGTTCGCGCCATGTCCTGAAGCGTTCCGCCGGACACAACCCAGGATTATCGTAAACAGCGTGCTGGAATTCGTCCACCAAGGCACCATAGGGGATGAATACGAGGGCGTCGGAAAGGTGCATGAAACGGTATTTGTCAGCATCAGGGCCGAAAAAACGATCCATCCAGGGCCAGGTGATGAATTCCATGCTCATCGAGTGGATTTCAGCCGCTTCCATGGTGGGCCAGACGTATTCCGGGATTTCGAAACCCTTGCTCATGTGTACCTGAAATGCATGTCCCGCCTCGTGCGTCAGAACATCCACATCGCCGGATGTGCCGTTGAAATTGGAGAAAATAAAGGGGGCTTTGTATTTCGGCAGCCAGGAACAGTAACCGCCGCCTGCTTTGCCGGCGCGGGTTTCCAGGTCCATGAGACCCTCGTCCAGCATCCGATCGATGAATTCCCCGGTTTCCTTCGAGAGGGCATGGTACATTGCTCTGCCCTCCCGGATAATATCTTGTGCGTCCCCTTCAGGCTTCGGATTGCCGCTTTTGAAACGGAAGGGGAGGTCGTAGTAATAGAGATGCTCCAGATTCAGCCGGGCCCTCTGATTCTCCCTTAAGGAGTTGGCAAGGGGCGCGATTGTTTTCAGGATGGATTCGCGATAATCTCGGACCATATCCGCATCGTAGTCGAGCCGGGACATCCTGAGATAGGCAAGGGGAATGAAGCTCTTGAAGCCCAGCTTACTGGCCATCCGGTTTCTGATATGGACGAGGCCATCGTAAAGCGAATCGAGCTTTTCGCGGTTCTCCCCGAGAAAACCAAAATAGGCACCCGAGGCCAAACGGCGTGTTTCCCGGTCCGGAGACTCGCGATATGGCCCGAGACCGGACAGATTGAGCTTCTTTCCCCCGAAATCTATTTCCGCCGAGGCGAGTAGCTTCATGTACTCCGTGGAAAGACGGTTTTCCTCGGAAAGATCTTCCATGATCTCCGGCTTGAAAGTCTTCTGGGCCGCTTCGGCGAGAGCAAAGAGGCGTCTTCCGAAGCGATCTTCCAAATGGGGCCTGAAACGAGAGGTGGTAAGGGCGCAGTAGTATTCGTCGATGAGGGCTTGGTAGCGGGGGGAGTTCATGTCGAAGAATGAGGATTCCCCGTCATAAAAAGCGTCCCTGGTGTCGATGGTCTGCCGTATCCGGGCAAGACTCATCGCAGTATCGACATCCTCCCGGATGAGGTTGATTTCATCAATAACGCCGGCTTGTTCGTCAACGCTGTCGGAATTGATGAGAACACTTATCTTCTGACGGAAATCGGATTCCAGCTTATCGAAATCCGGCCTTTGATACACCATGTCGGAAAACTGCATAAACCCTCCCCAAATTCCCGCACAATATAAGGCGTAAGAAGGAGAAATGCAAACAAATGATAATGGGCAAGAGCGCTTAAGAACATCCCCCGCATGACCGAGAAGAATAACATCGCTACCTCGACCCCTGGCAGATCCTCGGTCCTTGGGTTAAGCCCCTTCAAGAGAGTGTTGGTGGAGGCGTCATGAATTTCGCGACGCCGGATAGGGAAGGAGAGTCGAGGACAGAAGAAGGGTCTTTTCAGGCCCTTCTATATTAGTGGCGTCTGGGCAAAGACCAAACCTTTGCGGGAAGGAAGCGTATGCCCCAGCGAAGCGGTATGATCTTATCGCAGCTGAACAAGAAGGTCCTTCGCCGCATCGTGAACCTGTTTCTGGAACACACAGGTATCGAGGTGAACGACGGCACCTTCCGATACACGGCAAAGGACATTAAGAGACAACTCGGTTTCGGTGGAGACTTCAGTTATGGTTTCGGCCATTTCTTCAAGCTGGTCTTTGTCCGGTTCGGCACGAAAAGGAGCGACAAAGGCACGGGTGGGTACGACATTCTCTTTCATCTTGCCGTCGAGCTGGATAATATGAGCAATACAAAGAAAGACGACAAACTCTACAGAGTGAGAAGGAGAATAGCGGATGAAGCTGAAGGCAAGCTGGAGGAATACCTGAAAGAGAATGGTCTGGCCGTAGAACTGCCATCAGAGAGACCGGATATATCTGGAGAGGGCTCTCGTAAACCTCATCAATAATGCCGTCGAGGCATCGCAGAGAGGCCGGAGCGTAGCTTCTCGGTGGTAGAGGTGAAGCAGGCTGACCCGAGGGCCCTGCCGCTCTAAAACTTAGGGAGCTTCGGGATGCCCAGCGAGGGAAGCTTGCTCCTGAGGCCCCCCGACTGTCCTGCGCTCTCCTGCCCCTGTCCCTGGCCAGCCTCGCCCTGTTGGGCTTCGGAAGGACTTTCCTTAAGGCCGCCTCCGGCGCTCATGTCGGGTAGATTCATGCCTGCTTTCTGAAAGCCCGCCGGGACTTCGAAGAGGGAATCGGGCTGAGCCCCCATCTTGATGTTCCTGTACTCCACTATCCACGAGCCGTCGATGGCCGCCATCTTCACGGGAAAATTGATATCTGTGGCCATCCACTGGTACATCTTCTGGCTGGTCTCCCTGTCCTTGTACGTCACCTCGTACTTCTGCGCATGGTGGCCGTCGATCGTCTCCGATCCCAGGAGCTTCCTTGACACCTCGCCCTGGACCTTCTCGCCGGTCCGGGGCTGTTTTGAGGGGTCGAGGGGCATCTCCACGTAGGTCTTCTGCTCGGGCATCACCATCCACATCACGTTCTTGTCAGGCCGCACAATGCTGTACCCCGGCTGCTGAGGGGATTCCATGCGCACCTTTGGCCCCTGTATGCAAATCTTCGACGTATGTTTCTGATTGTTGGCCGTGGATACCACGTCGGAGGACAGATCGATGGCGAAGGCATGGATTGCGAGGAAGAGAAAAAGAAAGATCCCGGCAGCAGAAAAAGCTAGCTTTCTCATGGCGAGGCTCCTTGAGGTATCGGATGGCTCCAGTAACTATATGTCCCTATTATACATGAAAGCCAAAATAGGGCCAAGGAGAAACGCCCTGTCCCTTTGGCGCCTTGGCTTCTTGCGGTACTCGATAATGTTCAAGTTTCTCTTGAATCCGCCGGATGGCAGTGGTAATCAGTAGATGGACGGGAATGTTCAAAAGGGAGTTCGAGGAGGGAGGCGAAACCGTGGATCTTCAGCGCTGGCAAGGCTCGGGTTTCGGCGGCCAGACGGCTCTGGTTACAGGTGCCTCAAGGGGCATAGGCAGGGAGATAGCGCGCCGTTTGGCTGAGATGGGAGCCTCAGTAGGGGTGAACTACATAAGCCACCCGGCCGAGGCAGAAAGCCTGGTGAACGAGATACGCGCGTCGGGAGGACGAGCCCTGGCAATACGAGCGGATGTTGGCGAGCCCTCCGAGGTTCAATTCATGGTCGAGAGGGTTATTGCGGAACTGGGCCATGTCTCCCTGCTGGTGAATAATGCAGGTATTATTCTCCGGGGCACTTTGGAAAATTTCGATGCAGAAGATATGCAACGCATGTGGCGAACCGATGTCGATGGGGTCGTCCATGTGACGCGGGCGGTAATCCCCGGAATGAAGGCGCGCCGCTACGGGCGGATCGTCAACGTGTCTTCCAATGCAGCTCACGGAACCGCGCTGCCTGGCACCACCTTCTATGCTGCGGCCAAGGCTGCGGTTTTGACCCTGACGCGTCGATTCGCTATGGAGCTTGGACGTGAGGGCATTACCGTCAACGCTGTAGCTCCCGGCTTTATCCTCACTGACATGGTACGGCAAGCCTTCGGCGACAAGGAATACCAAACGGTGGTACAAAGACTCTGCGAGTCGTCTATGGTAGGCCGGGTAGGCGAACCCGCTGACGTCGCTAATGCCGTGGCATTCCTGCTGGCGCGGGATTCAGGATTCATCACGGGACAAACCCTGACCGTTGACGGTGGTCGCACAGATTATATCGGTCATCCATAGGCCCGGGAGCTCGCGGCCGTCCGGCTGGGATCCCTTCGGTCTCCCGGAATTGAAAATCGGAAGATCATCCTCTTCGGGCGAATCCCTTGACAAATGCCTCTCGAAGCCTCACAATGGTGATGTTTACCGTATCTGTGCTTTCGAGGCGTCTCGGACTATCCCAGGGCCACAAAAGGCATCTGGGATTTTTTCGTTTCTCCTTGCTTGTCTTACGACACGAGAGGAGGTATAGGTCAGGCGAAAGTCAGCACAGCTTTCTGAAGCATCAGAAGGAGATGAAGCGTAAGGGCGAGGCTGCGCCGAAAATGGCTCGCAGGCACGGCAAGGTCCGCAAGACCCGGGGACGATAGGGAGGATGGGCGGCAGGTGAGGGATCGCATCGACAACGAGGATAGCCTCAAAGAACCTTTGCAGCAGCGGGACAAAACATTTTCGTATTTTCCAACTTTTAAGGAGAAGAGCATGAACATCTACGTAGGCAACATGGCGTACAATGTGACTGAGGATGACCTGAAAAAGGCCTTTGAGGCATACGGGCAGGTTGCCTCGGTAAACGTGATCCGGGATCAGTACAGCAATCAATCGAAGGGATTCGGGTTCGTCGAGATGCCAAACGCCTCCGAAGCCCAGGCCGCAATTGCCGCGCTCAACGGCACGGACCTCAATGGGCGCACCCTGAACGTCAATCAAGCCCGGCCGAAGGCGGACAGAAACCGCGGCGGCGGATTTGGCGGCAGGCGCGGCGGCGGAGGGTGGCGCTAAAGATATCAGCGCACGAGGAGCGGCGCGCCCTCCCCGATGACGTCCTGGCCTCGGGCCCGTTGCGCGGGGCCTTGTTCCCCCATCTAATCCGCAACCCTCGCCTTTGCCTGCTTCAGGAGCTCGATCGCTCGGTCCACCTGGTCGGGCAAGAGCGATATCCCGGCCTCCGTCGCGACCATTTCACCATCCTCGCCGGTCTGGTGGACCCGCACGTCTATCATCCTTACCTTCTTGATGTCCCGGATCGTTACAAGTATCTTCTGCTTCGTTCTGACATCGATCTTTCCTATAAACATGGTACCTCCTTGTTTTCTAGCTTGGGGTTCAGCACCCCCTCGGTCGGCAAAGCCACGACCCGCTTCGCGGGTGCCCCGGCCTCGTGCGCTCACCCTCGCTTACGCTCGTCGCCGCGTCTGTATCGCTGTCAACCCCGTCTGTTGCCGGTTTAGCGACCCACCGCGAGGACCTTGCGAAAATGAAACCCATAGACATGGTACGCCATTGCCATGGGCAGAAGCCGCGGGCGCCTGAAGAGCGACCACAGGAAAAGCTTCCAGTAGTAGAGGCGGGCATTGTCTTTGATGCCGAGCGCCACGAGCGTCCTGAACGTTGCATCGAGGTAGCGGACGTTGTACGGAACCGAGCGGAGATGAAAGCGCCTCACCCTCTTCTCCAGGGGCTCGTACTCTCTGAGGAATGCCTTTACCCGCTCGTAGTACGTCCGCGGAGCGTAGATGGCGTTGATGATCCGCTTGTACCCTTCGAAGAGCTTCTCGTAGCCCATGAGAGGAACGACGTTCGTGGTGAAATCGGTGTTGTCCCCCGTAATCTCCCTGCCTATCCTGCCTTCTTTCTTGAGCCGCTCGTAAAGGCGGCTGCCCCCCGGCGCGTTGAGCATGCCGACCATGGCGGTAACGATCCTGCTCTCCTGGACGAATCTGATCTGCCGTTCGAAGATGTCGGGGGAATCGCTGTCAAACCCCACGATGAAGCCCGCCCGGACTCTCAAGCCGATCTCCTGGATCCGCTTCACGCAGGCGACGAGATCCCGGTTCGTGTTCTGGAACTTGCTGCATTCCTTGAGGGACCGGTCATCAGGCGTCTCGATGCCGACGAATACGGACTCAAAGCCGGCCCGTATCATCTGCCTCATGAGGTCTTCGTCGTCGGCCAGGTTGATCGAGGCCTCCGTCGAGAAATCGAAGGGATGCCTCCTCCTCATCATCCAGTCGATCATGGCGGGGAGGACGCTTCCTTTTAGCTTCTTCTTGTTGCCGATGAAGTTGTCATCGACAAAGAAGACCCCGCCCCTCCAGCCTGCACGGTAGAGCGCTTCCAGCTCGCTTACGATCTGGTCGGCGGTCTTCGTGCGCGTGCGGTTGCCGTAGAGGGTGGTGATGTCGCAGAACTCGCAGCTGAATGGACAGCCCCGGGAATACTGGAGGTTCATGGAGAAGTATCGCTTCATGTTGATGAGGCTCCAGGCAGGGACGGGGGTCCTGGCGAGGTCGGGGAAGATCCCCGACCGGTAGACGTGGCGTGCCGCACCCCTCGAGAGATCATCCAGGAACTGCGGGAGCGTCTCCTCGGCCTCGTCGAGCACGAGGTGGTCCACCTCCAGAAAGTCGCCCGGTGCGGCCGTAAAGAGCGGGCCGCCGGCCACGGTCTTGACGTGAGCCTCTCTGCACCGCGCGATGAGCTCCTTCGCGGATGCCCGCTGGACCGCCATGCCCCCGATGAAGACATAGTCCGCCCACGCGAGATCCCGGTCCCGCACCGCATCCGTGTTCATATCGATGAGTCGCTTCTCCCACACTGCAGGGAGCATCGCCGCGACGGTGAGCAGGCCCAATGGGGGATGGAGGGCCTTCTTCGATATGAATCTCAAGGCATGCTTGAAGCTCCAGAAGGTATCGGGATACCTGGGATAGACTAAGAGAATGTTCATTGCTCCCCTTTCACAGGAGACTTAAGCCCGTGGTCCTTTGAACCTTAAGGCCCGTTCCCCTGTCGCTTTAGAACTCTGTTCCGGCGATCCGCGTCAGGTCCGACACATCGAATGGACGAGTGCCACTTTGAGAAGGCTATACGGTAAATCTACAAGAGAGTCTAATCAGCGGGTAATGCAAACCCGTCCCATGCCGAGTGAGACTCTACCATCGAACATAACCCGTGTCAACCCGGGGCTCAAGAGGCCGCGGAGACCGGTGGGCGAACAAACGGCCGGGGGTCTCGGAGGATGCCTCCCTGTACTCGAAAATGTTCAGGTTTCTCTTGAATCCGCCGGATGCCAGCGGTAATCAGTAGATGGACGGGGAAGAGCAGCGTCCCTCTTGCCCCCCCACCACAGAATGGGCAAGGCGAGTCTGCGGCTCACTTCCCCCTAAGCGATGTTGCCCTTAGGCTCCTTTCTATGCAATAGTAGAAGCAGCAAGGGAGGCGCAACGAGTTGCTCTTCCGACGAGCAGGTGCCGAACACCAAACACGATCGAGGCTGCGAGATGTCTAATTTCATCGGACAGGTGGGAGGATTTCACATGAAGCATTTCAAGATTCTGTTGATGTTATCGACCGTGCTCTTGGCAATGCAGTTGGCAGGATGTGCCGCACTTCTTGTGGGAGGTGCTGCCGGAGCTGGCTCCGTGGTGTATATAAAAGGTCAGCTCAAGGAGAACGTGGATGCATCTGTTTCAAGGACACATGACGCTTCCATTTCCGCACTCAAGGAGCTTAAGCTCCCGATAATCGAAGATAACCACGACCGCCTCTCTGCAAGAATCAAGTCACAGGCTGCCAATGGAAGTGATGTGTGGATCGAAATCGAGTCTCTTGGCAGCGAATCTTCTAAAGTGACGGTTCGGGTGGGCATCATGGGTGATGAGCCTAAGTCGAGACAAATTCTCGATGCCATTCATCGGCATCTCGCGTAAGAACGCGGCAAGAGGCAAGCACGTGAAAGGAGTGAACAACGTCCCTCTTCTCTCTCTCTCTCTCTCTCTCTCTCTCTGGCTGCGAGCACCAGGGGAATAGCTCGGCGTTGCCTTGCGTTCAGCTTTATTGATTCTAAGGAATTCTTACCGATTGAGCGAATCACGGCTCACCCCTCCTGTTGAGGTATCCCCCGCCGGCTGCCCCTCCGGGTGAAGATATTGCGGGCCCTTGAGGGCCGGGTACAACGGATAACGGCATTCCGCTGTGCCGCCGTCCGCGAAGGCTGGCTTCCTTGGCGGTCAGCATTTTTCCCCGAAGGGTCTTCGGCTTCGAACGTAAAGACCACCCTCCGTTATTCACGCAAGGGCAAAGTGAGAACCCTCGCTCACGGGGGAGAGCATAACCGCAAAAAACAATTGTTATATTGAGGTATAAGGAATTCGGTGAGAAGGGTGTTGACGCATAAGGAGTCTTCTTATGAGGCAACATTGGAGAGTGTCACCGGTGAATGCAACATCAAGAGGTGGGCCAAGGCCCTCATCTCCCTGGGAAGGCTCATATACGGCTGCCCTGGTACTATCCACCTTGTTCTCACTCTATCGTGGATCGATGTGAAGAGAGCGCCTTGGTTCAGAACAATCACATGCTATTGGAATGGATCGAGTGAGCGGATCGGCTGAAAAAGGGGGGTTGCTTCTCAGGAATCATTTTGTAGGATGTCCCTAATGACCCGCCCCAGGTCGCCCCAGTTTTCTAATTTTCGATTTTCTAGGAGCGTCCGTATGCCGTGTATATCGCATGACTTGCCGGTTGAAGTCCGGCCATGGGAATTCGGTAGTTCACCCATGTAGCTTGAGAGGGAGGTGCAAGGGGTAACCCGAAGCGCTAAGTTCCCTGACAACGGTCCAATAGTGGGCCAAGCAAACCTGCGGGTTGCAGCGTAAGCGAACCTATACGTAGCCTCGTAATTGAAAAATTGGAGTCGCCGACCCTCTGGACGTTAGGGGAAGGCCGCTGTGTCTGTCTTGACGATAACTACCAGAACCGACAGACAGACTTCCGGGGTGGCAGGGGTGACACGCAGGAAGGAGCCATGCGAGGGAGCACGGGAGACCCTTCAAGATGCGAAGGCAACGGGGAGATATAAGGAAACGAAATTCTCTTCCGGTCTTGAAGGGAGTCGGAGGTGCCCATAGTACCGTCTGTATCCCGAAGACAACATAACTTCGGGAGAGGAAAGGGGCACTGCCTTCATCGCGTTTCTGACGAAGGGAAGGAGAAGGAGATTGCAGGAATGCTAACAACTCCGGAACGCATCCAGGAACTTCAGAGGAAACTATACCAGAAGGCCAAGCAAGAAAGTGGGTTCAGGTTTTACGCCCTCTACGACAAGGTATACCGCAAAGACATCCTTGAGCACGCCTACCGCCTTGTCAAAGCTAACAAGGGCGCACCCGGCATCGATGGGGTCACCCTCGAGGCAGTAGAGGAAGGAGCAGAAAGGTTCTTAGAGCAGATTGCCGAGGAACTAAGAAACAAGACGTACAAACCCCTCCCGGTCAGGCGGGTCTATATCCCGAAGCCGGATGGGTCTAGAAGACCACTGGGCATACCCACGATAAAGGATCGGATAGTCCAGATGGCCGTCAAGCTCGTGATCGAACCCATATTCGAGGCAGACTTTCAAAACAGTTCCTACGGGTTCAGGCCGGGAAGAGACGCCCACCAGGCGATGGATGAGGTAAGCCTGCAGCTACGGTGCAAGAACACGCAGGTGATCGATGCGGACATCCGTAAGTATTTTGACACGATTCCGCACGACAAGCTGCTTAAGGCCGTGGCAAAGAGAATCGTGGATAAGAACATCCTTGCGCTCATCAAGATGTGGTTGAAAGCACCGATCGTGGAAGAAGAGGACGGAAAGAGGACATTCAAAGGCAGCGACAAAGGGACGCCGCAGGGCGGGGTGATCTCTCCCCTCCTCGCGAACATCTATCTCAATACCCTTGACGTTGCCATGAAGATGGCGCGGCTCGTCAGATATGCCGATGATCTGGTGGTGTTGTGCAGGTATAATGTCCGCCCGGTATTCGACAGAATGGCTGCCGTGCTCGCCCGCCTGGGACTCGCCCTCAACCCTGATAAGACAAGAATCCTCAACGCAGCGGAAGAGGGGTTTACCTTTCTTGGATTCACCATACAGATCAGAAAGAACCCTAGGACAGGCAAGACGTTCCCTCTTATCGTCCCGTCAAGAAAGGCGACAGGCCGCATCAAGAAAGAGATCAAGGATGCCACATGCAGGAAGAACCTCGCACTGCCAAAAGAAGCAATCATCGCGAGACTCAATCAGGCACTCCGTGGATGGGCGAACTACTTCTACTATGGGAACTGCAGCAGGACACTCGCGAATGTGAAGAACTACACCGAAGAAAGGGTTCGGATATACCTAAGCCGAAAGCATCGGCTCAAGGGCAGGGGATACAGGAAATACCCCAACGCCTATCTCTATGAAAACCTCGGCCTCTACAGAATACCGACAACCGCTCCATGGGCTCAGGCGGCGAAAGCCTCTGGAAGAAGATGATGGGAAAGCCGTATTCGGGAAAACTGAACGTACGGTTTGACGAGGGGGAGTTGGAAACCGCTGTCCGCTTCTGTCCAAGTAGATGCGTGCATCGAAAAGACCCGAAGCAGCTCCAGCCAGGCGCCAGCTCTCTACTCTACCTATTGATCGTACTATTGATCCTATGCCCGCTACGGGCTGAGAGAATCCGGTCATGAATGCCATGCACGTTCGGGAATGTGGATTGTAAGAGACAGACGATCACTCGATCCTTGGATACAGATACATCCAGCCATCGGCTACTTCAAGATTCCCGCGAACGATCCGGTCAATCCTTGATCTTTGTAACCTTATGAGTTACACTACCCGTAATGATCAAGACGTTTCGCCACAAAGGGTTAGAGACGTTTTTTGAAACAGGCAACAAGAAAGACATCATTCCCGATCATGCGCAGAAATTGGCCCGCATCCTTGATCGACTCGATGCATCGGTTGCCCCAAACGATATGAACCTGCCAGCATATAAGCTGCACAAGTTGACCGGCAAGGAGGAAGGCATCTGGTCAGTGTGGGTGAACGGCAACCGGCGCGTCACCTTCCGCTTCGAAGGAAAGGATGTCGTGGCCGTTGACTATAGAGATTATCATTGAGGAGGTGGAACATGCGTAGCAGAAAACCCACCCATCCCGGGGAAGTCCTCCTTGAGGATGTGATAAAACCTTTGGGAATAACCATAACCGACGCGGCAAAGGATTTAGGGATCTCCAGAAAGACATTGTCCGAACTGGTGAATGGTAAATGCGCCCTGAGTCCCGAATTGGCGGTGAGAATAGCAAAAGCCACGAATACGTCACCGGAGAGCTGGCTCGCCATGCAGACAAAGCTTGACTTGTGGAACGCAATGCAAAATGACCCGAAGGACGTGATCAGGTTTACCGCGTCGGCTGCCGCTGGCCGATAGAATAGCGAAGCCTTGATGGATTCCCTTGGAAATATGGCGGTGGGAGAGGGATTCGAACCCCCGGCCCTATAAGCGGTTTATCTCAAGAACGCAAGAGTCTTCCCTCTAGGGCTCTGCAAGAGGCGGGGAGAAAAGTCAAGGATAAAGATTTGACCCCATTCCCCCGCACTAAGGTGCGGATTCGCCTTTGAGGTGAGAGACTCGCCGACTCATTGGATATCACGCGGAAGAAGGCGGGGAACAAGGTGTGTCCGGAAGAAGGGGCTGGGGAGCTAAGCTGTTGAATTCGTTATGACCGGATTTTGTGCTTGACAGGAGGGCCTATAGGATGTCCCTATTGATCCCACTCTAATGGGTGACCCCATTGCCCCCCTGCTCTAGAGCTCTGCAGGACGCGGAGGAGAAAAGGGAGAAAAGTAGCGGATAAAGGTTTGACCTCATTCCCCATTGTGGCCCAAAGAAGAGCAGAATTCCAGTCGTTCTTGATTTGCGGTATAATTGAGGGATTCAGTAGATGGGAGGAGTACGAACATGGATTATACGGCGATAATCAAACACCAGGGCGACTGGTGGATAGGATGGATAGAGGAAGTGCCTGGGGTGAATTGTCAGGAGCGCAGCCGCAAGGAGCTTCTCGAAAGTTTGCGGGTTACTTTGCAAGAAGCCATCCAGTTTAACCGCGAGGATGCAATAGCGTCGGCTGGAGAGGAATACGAAGAAGAAAGCATTGCCGTATCTGAATGAAAAGAGCTCAACTGTTGAAGCACTTGCAGGTAAACGGATGTGAGTTCATAAGAGAAGGCCATCGACATTCATGGTGGGGAAATCCCAAGCTCAACAAACGTTCTTCAGTACCAAGACATACAGAAATCGATGACGGACTTGCAAAGAAGATTTGTAAGGATCTAGGAATAGAGCCAATAAAGTAGGAACAGGAGGTGGGGGCGTCGCTTGGGAAGGTAACGAATGAAACAACGTCCCTAGCTCCTCCCCTATAAGCGGTTTTTCTCAAGAACGCAAGAGTCTTCCCTCTAGGGCTCTGCAAGAGGCGGGGAGAAAAGTCAAGGATAAAGATTTGACCCCATTCCCCCGCATGAGCTCCCTCTCCGAGCGGACATTGTAGAGCACGAGAAGGGCCACGAGCTTGAGAAGGACCGGAGGAGGAATGGAGACGTTACCGTTCGCCCCATAGGTCTTTGCTGCTTCCCCGTAAATGAAATCGAAGTCGACCAACTCCTTGATCTTCCGAAGGGGATGGTCCTTGCGGACCCTTGTCTCGAGTTGAACATTGTAAGAAAAGAGGGGATCGTTCGGGGGTGGATCGTAACCCATCATGGGGGTGCATCTCCTTATCCAGAGCGCTCCGTAAGCCTACCATACCCCCCTTGTGTTTGCAAGATAAATGTACTTACTTACGAACATTGTCCACTACGTTTGGTTCTGTGACGGCATCGCAAAAGTCATTTGGGCAACAGGCCCTAAAGATTTGACCCCATTCCCCCGCACTATTGATCCCCCCTCGGCAGGCCGGGACCACCTCGGGCGGCCCTATCTACGCAGTAGCCTAGTGCGGCGCGATGAACTCTATTTACTTATTGAAGAACGCCCCCTTCCCTCTTCCCTCGTATGAAAAAAGACCTGATAATGGGGCAGACAGTGGCAAACTTGGAAAAGGACCTGTCCACTGTCAAGGGCTGACCCCTAGCCCCCCACGAACTTATGGTTATTCTCTTCGGGTCTATTCATTACGCAACTCGCCGACCCCACTGAGAATTGTCCCGATACCCGTGGTCACTGAAGTTATCGCCCCCCAAGTCTGGGTCTCCGGCGATATAGGAAGGTGCACATAGCCGGCCGCCAGCGCGACATTTTCAATCGAAAGTCCTGCCCCTATTACGAGCTGGCCAAGGGCTTTAAACCATCGCACCGTCTTCTTCGGGACATCCTCTATTCCTTCATTTTTTGCTTCTGCGCGCTTTCTAAATTCAGCGACTTGTTTTTCTAATCTCTCGTTGCTACGCTCCAGTTGTTGCCGAATGCTGACTTCGCGTGGCTGCTGGGTATTCCTATGGATAGAGGTTTTTGCGGCAAACACCAGAGTGCGGAGTTCAACCTCGGGATTTACACTTCCCATATCTCGCAAGAAATCCTTGTCAACTTCAGGTAGATAGGCAGCCTCCAGGCCTTCGGCAATCTCTTGGGCATGCGATTCGCAGGCATCGAGGAAACCGCACTCCTCCATAAGCCCAATACTGAACCTCAGGCTACCCCCGGTTTCTGATACTGCGCCGCTTAAACCTTCCAGGGTGAAAGTGTTGTAAATCTCGTCGTTATCATGACAGTAGGTTTCTACAAATCTGAGCAACTGGCCAGCCCGGACGGCGTGATCGAGATAATAGGCATACCCGTCCCCAAAGGGGTGCCGATAGCGCCGCCGTACGCGAGCAATACGCGGCCTAATAAAGCGCTCGAACAAAAAAGTCAGAAGTTCTCGGTATTCGTTTTCAGTCATTGATCGTCACCTTTCTTTTGTAAGCACTTAATGGATAATCTGGCAATAACCCTTGAAAAACATTGCTTCGAGTGTGAGAATCTGTAATTCTTCTCTTCACACTTGAGTTATTGGCTCAAAACAGTATCCGGCTTCTTTATGCACTATTACCACATCTAATCGAGCCGTGCAAGGAAACGTTCGAAAACCGCCCTCTCCTCCGGTCAACTTATTGGCATATTCGTAGTACTCTTTTGGCGTAACATTGTTGAGGTCTACCGGGTGCGCTTTTGTTTCTTTGGAGATTGCCGCCCGCTCTTTGCAGCTCCGAATTAGCTGTTTATAGATATCTATGAGCATCTTATCATCCGCCATATTTTCACCCCCCGTTCGCTTGATTGTTGCCGGTATCTCATCCAAATCGGTGCCGTTCGCGCCGTATGTAACTCATCACCCACCCTTCTTTTCCTACTGTCCCACACGCCTATTCCATTCTGGCACTCTGCTAAGACAACGTCAAGATGCGGCTTCGACTTCCTCACGGTAGCTATTCCTAAGTAATTCTGCTATGATGAAGTATGAGCCACAATTACGATGGGGGCGTACGTGCTGATGTTCTCCGCCGGGAGGGTCATGAGCGCCGGGCCGTGCTGGGGGCTGCACTCACGACCACCATCGGGCAAAGGCTGCCTGTTTCTCCG
>Ga0187782_10000591_pt1 | contig 24920 bp, 21 predicted proteins | sample 0715_SJ02_MP15_2_FD_132454 | JGI IMG/M metagenome (GOLD analysis project Ga0187782, IMG submission 132454) | Tropical peat soil microbial communities from peatlands in Department of Meta, Colombia - 0715_SJ02_MP15_20_MG | ecosystem: Environmental > Terrestrial > Soil > Wetlands > Peat | place... | reverse complement strand
TCACGGGCGCGCCGGGCGGCATCCGGAATTGCCACATCCTGCATTGCCTGTACCGCCCGGCCCCACGCATCTTTCTTTTCCCCGGTGCCGTGAGTCGCGGCGGCCTCGGCAATCTGATCGCCCACTCGCATAACAGGATTTAGGGCAGTCATGGGCTCCTGAAAAATCATGGCTATTTTTGCGCCGCGTAGCTGGCGCATGTCCTGCTCCGGAATTTCCAGTAAATCCTGCGAGCCGGCGTCATTCTGAAATAAGATTCGCCCGCTCGCGTGTAATCCGGGAGGGAGCAGTCGCATGATGGCGAGAGAGGTAAGAGACTTTCCCGAGCCAGATTCTCCGACCACTCCAAGAACCTCTCGAGGCGCGATTGTGAAACTGAGATCGCGGACTGCAGATAAGAAGCGTCCGGAGGCATTCGTTTTATTTTGTTCCTCAGCCCAACGGCGAGCACCAGGACTCCGGCCACGCACGGGAACCTGGATTGCAAGTCGCCGGACTTCAAGGAGAGAGGACACATCTGCATCCTAGCAACTCGCAAGACGGAAGCGCTATCCGATTAAGATCAGCCGTGCCCTTGAAGATTAACTTCATTGCCCGAGGATCAAGGGCAGACCGTTCTTGCTATTTCCGATTACGACGACCTTTGAATTCGGACTCTTCGAGAGATTCTCAGTAGCCTCGATGCCCTTCCATTCGAGAAGCTGCGGGCTGATTCCCTGGGCGACGATCTGCTGGAAGTCGCGAATACCTTGGGCTTCGATGCGCTTGCGCTGGGCCTCCTGGGTTTCTTTCTGCAGCTTGAAATTCATGGCGAGAGCGTCCTGCTCCGCCTGCTGCTTGGCTTCGATGGAGGCTTTCAGGGTAGCGGGAAGTTGAATGTCGCGCAGCAGAATGCTTTCAATGAAGAAACCACGGCTGCCCAATATGCCGGCCAAGTGATCGTAGATTTGCTTGGCGACCATTTCTCTTTCGCCTGTGTAAAGGGCGTTGGCAGTATGCGACGCGGTTGCCTCACGGATGGCAGCGCGCAGGTTCGGTTCGATCAACACTGTCTCGTAAGCTGGGCCGATTTTCTGGAATACGTCAGCCGCCTTCGCAGGATCGAGATGATAGATAAGTGACGTGTCAAGATTCATGACCAACCCTTCACTCGATGGGACGCTGGCAGATTCCTTAATCTCCTGCGTACGGATGGACATTTCGTTGTTTGTCTTAAATGGGTTGATGAGATGCATGCCCTCCGGCAGCACCTCTCCAGTCACACGTCCAAATAAGGTGAGCACACCAACATGACCTGATTCCACGCGGGTCACGGATGCGAAGAACAGAATAATTGCAATAAATGCGAGGACCGCGAACCCGACTAACTTGAAAAATGGGCTCGAATTAGCATGGATTATGCGCGGACCACTGCCATAGCTGCTCATAAGAAATTCCTCCCTCCACAATTGTAGACAGAACGTGCAATCCGCGAAGGACTTTTTGGGAAGGTACGGGCCTTATTGTCCGGGCACTATGGAAAATTCGATTTCGAGTTCGTCTTTCACTTTCACCATGCCGCCTCCAACTCGGACGGGGCGGATACCAAATTCAGTTTGCTTTAGCCTACAGCCTCCCACATATGCGTTTTGTTGCTTGTGGACCTCGGTTATGACCGGCCGGGTCTCACCGTGCAAAGTCAACTCACCGCGCACTTCCCAAGTGTTGTTCGCTGTTTCCTTGATCGAGGTCGACCGGAAATTAATCTCCGGATATCGCTCGCTTTCGAGCACCTGAATTTGCATTGTTTGTTGTACTTCGGCCTGCTTCTCAGCAGATAGGCTCTTATCTTCCTCCACTTTCATATCCCGGGTCTCCACGCGAAAGGAAATCCCCGCCGGGGACCCGTCTTCGATCTGCCCATCGGCGATCGGGGCCGTTACCCAGTGCTCATGACCGGCAGCCGAAAACACTCCTGCTTTGCCAACATGGATGCGAATCGTGCTGCGCCCAATATCAATCGGATGTTCTGCAGACGCGGCCAGGGTTGAAGCGGCCAGCAGCAACGAAAGCACAGCCATCTGTACTGGACGATTCATTTTGAAAGTTTCATTTAAGTGAGCTAAACGCGAGTTCGAGGCGAGAGGCTTTAGGCTATCGCTAGCATCGCCCCGAATCTGGCAGTGCGTCTGATCATTTGATCATAGACCTCAGCAACTTTTGACAATGGATATTTCTCGACGATGTGGATCGGCTTGGGGATTTCCGAAGTGGAATATTCATTGCTACCCGCGTTCAGTTTCGAACGCACGTTACCACTAGCGGACACTGCACTTCCAGCAGTGCTTGCCCCCAGCGCTCTTATCAACTAGTTCGAGCATCTTTATCTTGGCCACCCGCATGCAGTATGTATCGGCGTACCGAATATGCCAAACGCTGTAAATTTTCGTGCTGATCTTTGCGCAGTTGTAACAAAACATTTACACCTTGTCTCGGATAAATCTGCTAACGGAGAAACCCCAAGAGCGTCGAATTCAGTAATTACCATTTGAAACAGGAACTTTTAACCGGCAAGCAACGTATCTGGTCACAAGGAGAGAAAGCCGGCAAGCAAAGCAGCCGGCCGAAAGAAAGCTTTCAGGGGTTAAGGGACTGACTCACACTCGGTTTGGCGGCCCAGGTGAGCGCAATCCCTCGAGCAGAGAGTGCAAGGCTTCGCAGCGTTGCGCTTTCTTCCTAACCCCGCGGCAGCAATTGTAGGCCTTTCGCGGAAAAACGCAAGTTCTCTGCGGAAGCAAACCCCAGCCGCCCAGAACCGGTTCCCGCCGCTATTCGGGAAGAAATGGAGAAATGGCATGAAGTTAACAAACATTTCGAAGGGCTTGCTGCTAGGGCTCACAATTCTGCTCGCCACAAGTCTGTTCGCATCCAGCAACAAGGGCTCGTTGCAAACTCTGAGCGCTGTCACGGTCAGCGGGAAGACGCTTCCCGCGGGCGATTATTCACTCAACTGGCAGGGCTCAGGCTCCAATGTTCAACTGAACATCCTCAAAGGCAAGAAGGTAATCGCTACAACTCCCGCACGACTGGTGGATCTCAGTCAGGCTCCCGCTTCCGATGTGGCCATCATCAAGAGCAATACCGATGGCAGCAGATCACTGCAGGAAGTTCGATTTGGGGGCAAGAAGTATGCGCTCCAGATCGGCGAGGAAGCAGGCAGCAGTGAAGGCACTACCGCCAGCAAGTGACCTCAGATCTGTAAAACGAGAGGGGAGCGTAAGCTCCCCTTTTTCATCTGTAATCCGAAACTCGATTAAGCCTAATACTTCGGCATCTTAGGATCGATCCTATCAGCCCAGGCCAAAATTCCGCCTTTGAGGTTATGTACTTTCTGGAACCCCGCCTGACGGAGGAATTGCACAGCTTTGGCACTGCGCCCTCCCATCTTGCAGTGCGCCACGATGTCCCGGCTGGAGTCGAGTTCATTCACTCGCTTGGGGAGGTCATTGAGAGGGATCAGATAGCCTCCGATGTTGCAGATGTTGTATTCATGAGGTTCGCGCACATCGAGCACAAACACGTCTTCGCCTGCATCCAAACGGCGTTTGAGTTCCTCGACCTGGATTTCTGGGATGGCTGCTTCCACGGGTTTCTCCTGGCTTTCTTCGCCCCGGATTCCACAAAACTGGTTGTAGTCTATCAGTTTTGTGATTGTGGGGTGCGTTCCGCAAGCAGGGCAGTCGGGATTTTTTCGCAGCTTGAGCTCGCGGAACCTCATGCCCAAGGCATCCACTAGTAACAAGCGCCCGATAAGCGGATCGCCTTTTCCAATAATCAGCTTGATCACTTCGGTAGCCTGAATGACACCGACAAGACCCGGCAGAATACCCAGCACGCCGCCTTCGGCGCAGGAAGGCACAAGTCCAGGCGGCGGCGGCTCGGGATATAAGCAGCGATAGCAAGGACCATCTTTCGTGGCGAAAACACTGGCCTGTCCTTCGAAACGAAAAATGGATCCATAAACGTTGGGTTTGCCGCTCAGCACGCAAGCGTCATTTACGAGGTAGCGGGTCGGAAAATTATCGGTGCCGTCAGCAATAATGTCAAAATCCCGAAACAGGTCGATAGCATTTTCGCTGATCAGCTTGGTTTCAAAAGTCTTGATGTTCAAGAACGGATTGATACCCTTTAGCTTTTCAGCCGCTGATTCAAGCTTCTTCCGACCGACATCCGCCGTGCTGTGAATAATCTGCCGCTGCAAATTGGTATAGTCAACAACGTCGAAATCCACAATTCCAAGCGTTCCCACTCCTGCTGCACCCAGATAAAGCGCAAGGGGCGATCCCAGCCCTCCTGCCCCAATACACAACACCCGTGCAGCTTTCAATCTTTGCTGACCTTCCATGCCAACCTCCGGCATGATCAGGTGGCGGGAGTACCGTAGAATCTCGTCATTGTTAAGGGTTGTCGTCTCGGGTTGTGTTTGAGTAATGGTGGACATAAGAACCTCAGTAAACTTAAATCTTGCGATGTTTGATGAAAGATCAACAACAGGCGAGACAACAACACAGGCAACAACGGAAGCGCATTGAGCGGGCGGTCTTCATTACACGATCACAATCATAGCACCTGGGATTCAGAGCGCACCACCAGCAATAGAGGGCACAATTGAAATAGTATCGTCATCTTTGATCGGAGTAGCCTCTTTTTGCAAGTATCGTACGTCTTCATCATTTACATACACATTAACAAAAGAGCGCAATTTGCCGTCGTCGGTATAGAGATGCCGTCGAAGGTCCGGGTGCATCGAAACCAATACTGTAAGTGCCTCGGCGACAGTATCGGCTTTCACGGTTACATCGGCCTGCTTGCCAGCGTACTGGCGCAGCGGTGTTGGGATATGAACTCGGGTCATACCACTAGATGATGCCAGACACAAGGGCTAAGATTCACGCTATACGGGATAGGACTTCTGGTCACGCGGGCGAATCCACAAACTGGCGGACTCTCGATTACGCGGGCGGAGTATCTATGTTAACTTCCAACGGTTCCAGTGGCTGGTCCGTAGATGAGGATTTCCCGTAGGCTCGCAGATCTGCCCCAAGCCCCCAGACGTCCTTGCCAGCGACCGCTTCTATCCCAACACTGTATTCGGTACGTCCGGGAACCGGCTTGGTCCAAACTACTCGAAAGCTGGCCCGGTGCTGCTTGTATTGCAACGTAAGCAGAGTACCCACTTTAAAGGGCTCGCGAACGCCACCGAGTCTGGCTCCCGTATCGGTTATGTCCAGGGTGTGAACTAACTCAGAGTGAGAATTGCCAGAACCGTCGCTTCTGCAAACTCGCACCGGCAATACCGCCTTTTTTCGGCTGCGGCGGCGCTTATCGTCCATAAAACCACACTCCTTGAGAGCTTCTTAGTTAAAGTAGGATCGAGGCAAATTTCTGAAATGGCTTGTAGGGGAGTGACTTCCGAGTACCCTAAAGTTTATTCGCTTTACTGACCCGTCCCAATAGCCCGGAAGAGCAGGACGTATCCCTCGGAAGTGTTAGCAAACGTGAACACTGACCTCCTTCTTAACAGACAGGGCTGAACCAAGAGCGTTTGAGGCGCTTCGCATCTATCTGAAAGAGAGGGATTTATCGCTTGACACAAGGGGTTCGGTCGATAGATGAACCAGATTTGCAGGAATTGGCAATTAGCAACTACTTCTCCGAATTGGGGTTTACAGGTGTAGCGGTAGTCTAGTAACAAGAAACATGGGGGGCCGGTCCGTAAGGACAGACCTTCGGAATGTAGCGTGCTGTTGGCTATGTTCAGGGAGAGCGGCCATGAAAATCCTAAAGCGAATGTTTCCCGCAACCGGGTTACTGATGCTGGCGCTGCTAGTAGCGTCGAACGCGTGGGCACAAGCTAATTCACCTCAAGTAACGGCCGATAATTCAACTCAGCCGACGACCGATAATCCGGCTCAGACGACTGTCGGCAATTCGGGTGAAGCAGCGGGTGATCCTCCGGGCCGCGTCGCCCGAGTCGACTACATGACAGGACAAGTGTCAGTCCAGCCGCACGGGACTGATGACTGGGTCCAGGCGGAAACCAACCGTCCACTGACCAACGCGGATAACGTTTGGGCGGATAAGGATTCGCGTGCTGAGCTGGATTTTGGCACTGGCTTTATGCGCATCAACTCCGAAACCAGCTTAACGCTCACCAATGTCAACAATGATGTCGTGCAAGTGTCGTTGCATCAGGGCGCGTTAAATGTAAATCTGCGCCGGTTGTATGGCGGCGAAACCTGGGAAGTCGATACTCCAAATTTGGCGTTCACGCTCACCAAACCAGGCGAATATCGTTTCGATGTCGATCCCAATGGGGATACCACGAGAGTCACCGTGTGGAAGGGAGAAGGCCAAGCTACCGGGCAAGGACCGGCGGTTGGGATTCACGCAGGTGAACAGGTTCAATTCAGCGGTGGCACCTCGCTGACGCACGAGGCCCACAACGCACCACGCCCGGATTTCTTCGATGACTGGTGTCGCGTGCGAGATCAACGGCTTGATCGTTCCGTATCCGCGCGTCACGTCGCCCCAGGCACCGTCGGTGCCGACGATCTGGACGAGTACGGCACCTGGAAAGATACCCCGGACTATGGTCCAGTATGGGTTCCAACTGCGGTAGCGCCAGGATGGGCACCCTATAGCTATGGAAATTGGATTTGGGAGAATCCTTGGGGCTGGACTTGGGTGGACGCATATCCTTGGGGGTTCGCGCCATTCCACTATGGCCGCTGGGTATGGTGGGGTGGATATTGGGGCTGGGCGCCTGGGCCGTATTGGGTGCGACCTTGGTACGCACCAGCTCTGGTGGCCTGGTTCGGCGGTCCCGGCTGGGGAATTGGATTTGGCTGGGGATGGGGTTTTGGAATTGGTTTCCACGGCGGGTTCGGTTGGTGCCCACTGGGATTTCATGATCCATTCTTCCCGTGGTATCACGTGAGCCCAGGCTACTTCCGTGGAGTGAACTTCGCCAACGCGCGATTCAGCAATTTCAATCGCATCAGCAACGCGTATTTCCGCGATGGTGGCCGCACAGCTCTTTACGGTAGGAACGGCTTCGGTATGCCGCAGTTTGCCAACCGGGAAGGCGCAATAACTGCCATGTCACGTGACAGTATGGAACGCGGACTGCCAGTTCATGGGAATTCAGTACGAGTTTCCCCTAATCAGTTGAAAGGTGCTTCCGCACTCGGCCGAGTAGAAGCAAACCCAACACGTCAGGCGACGCTGGGGTCACGACCTGGCGAAACAGCAGCCAGACCAGCTGCAGGTGCATTCTCGCGGTCTACCCTCAGCCGCATGACTCCGCCTGCGGCGTCGCGGACAGCCGTGTCGCGCGGCGGTGGGAGTCCCACAAACTTTGCCAATTCGACAGCACGTGGAAGCGAAGGTGCCGCAGCGCATAATGCCACGACCAACGCGAGCACGGAGCGTACGCCTGCACCGGCAGGCCGATATGTCCCGCGTCCTCCGCAAAGTTTTAGTGCGAGCTCATCCAGCCGAACGCCAGGCAGCAATAGTAATGTGCCGAGGCCGTCATCGGCTGGTGCTGGCAAAAATGAAAACTCGCAGATCGCGATGAATCGGAATGTCCCACGGCCTCCGAGCAGCGGTTTGAACTCGAGACTGTCGCCATCGGAAACAAATGGACGTTCGGCGTCAATTTCGCGATCAGTTCCGCGTCCGAATGGTCCGGTGCAGCGCACCTATTCTGGTGATTCGAGTCGCGGAAGCTACTCGACTCGTGCCTACGGCGGCTATGGCGGGTACTCGAGACGTACGTACGGAGGATACGGTTCAAGCGCTGGCTCTCGCTATGGCGCGCCTTCTTACGGTTCCTATGGCAGCCGCGGCAGCTACTCTGCTCCGCACAGCTCAGGTGGCAGCTACCATGGAAGCTCTGGCGGTGGTTCCCATGGTGGTGGAGGGTCGCATGGAGGCGGCGGTGGTTCGCATGGCGGAGGCGGGCACCGCTAAACTGAACTAGTCTGGAGTTACCCACGCCGCTCCATTTGGAGCGGCGTTTTTCTGCTCCGGGAGCGTTGAAGGCGCGTTATTTTTCCACCCGGATGAAGTCTCCGGTGCTGGCATCGATCTCCACTCTAAGCTTAGCGTCATCGCGCGTGGTTCCATAGATTACGTGCCAAACCAGCTGGTTGCTGGCGCGATTCCAGTCCAGCATGTAGAAGATAGGTGTGTCGGGCGTTTTCTCCAGCAGCTTGTCGCCTCCATGTTTTTGTGCTGTGTCGAAAGCCTTGTCTGAGTCCACCTTCAAGAAAGCGATATCGAAAACTTGAGTCGAGGTGTTCGTAGGACTGTAGCTGTCTTCGGCACCAGGGCTGACACCGCGCGATGGCGCATCACTCGCGTCGGTGCCCGACCAAACGAATGGCTTCGCGCTGGTGGCGGAAGGAGAACCAAACCAGGCCCGCCACACGTCAGCTTTTCCATCTTTGCCTTTGGAGTCAGCTGTTATGTCAGACTGCAACCGGAACGGTTGTGTGTCACGCTGCCAGCCGCGCGCAGCAATATACATCTTCTGAAACGCCACGCGCCCGGTTTCCAGTTCCGGCCCCTTGGGCTGAGGCTTCTCGGGTTGCGCCGGCTTGCTCGGCTCGGAAGTGCAACCCATCATCAAAAGCAGCGCCAGCGCGGCCAGAAATAACTTCGCCATAGCACCTCCGCCATACAAATTCTGTGGCTGTACTGCCGGGCTTCATTCTACTAAAGTGAGTTGGCCCAAGCTTATGTACAGTGAAGCATGTACCTTGGAGGATAAGGGCATGGATCACCATCTGCAAAGGTTGCACAATGAAATTGCCGACGCGCTGAAGGGCATGGCGGCTGAGCAGCTTACCCGGCATCCGGAAGGAAAATGGTGCGCGGCTGAGGTATTGGAACACCTCTATCTGACTTACCATTGGACCCTGAGAGGATGCGAGCGCTGCTTGCATGAAGGTAAGCCGCTAGCGGGCACTCCGAGTTTGCAAGACCGAGTGAAAACCGCAGTTGTGGTGACGCTAGGCTATATGCCCCCAGGACGGAAGGCACCGGAGCGTTCGACACCGCGAGGCATGGCGGGAGGCGAGGTAGTGAAAGCGATTGCCCAGGAACTTGTGGCCATGGACACGGCCATCACGCGCTGTGAGGAACGATTCGGCAAGAGCACCCGTGTCCTGGATCATCCCATCCTCGGTCCACTAACGCCGCGACAGTGGCGAAAATTTCATTACGTGCATGGAAGTCATCATGTGAAACAGATCTGGAAGCTGCGAGACCAAAGCAAGCGGTCGTGAGGCAAAAACAAAGCCTCCGACTGTGGCGGAGGCTTAGGGAAGACCGCAGGGGTTATTGTTGGGGCTGTTGCTCGTTCTCCCGTACCGATGAAGGCACGCCCGCTTTGCGCGCATCCTCTTGCATATCGTCGAACTTCTGCTTGGCTTCATCGAGAGCTTTTTGCCTGTCTGCTATTTTCTGCTTATAAGCGGCGTCTTCCTTGTCCCAACCTGTCTGGTTGCGTAGGCGTTCGCCTGCGTCACCGTAAAATTCGGCAGCACGTAGCTTGTATTCACGTTGTTGCACATCCAGTTCGCGCGACAACAAGTCTACTTGCGACTGCTGCGACGAAAGCTTGTCTTTCCACTGATCATAAACTTGCTGCCGTTGTTCCGGGGTTTCGCCAGGAGTTACTGCTGGCATGCCGGATTTGCCGCTCTCTGCCGAACTGAGCCCGGCGGATGTGCCTTGCTGATCTGGCCCGGTGGTTGGCGAATCCGCAGAGTTGGTTGCTGGGCCTACGACGCTGAAGTTGTCCTCGCGCGGCAGATTATCATTGTCGAACTTCTTGGCTGCCTCTTGCTTCTTATCCTTCTTCAGCGCGCGAGCATAACTGCCCAGCGAGGGTTCTGATACGGGGTTCACCTGGCTCGCCGCGCTTTGAGCGCTGGCGTTCTGCCCCGAGTTTTGAGCCGTTGAAATGTTGACCAGGAGTGCGACTAAAACCACAGTTGCTGGCCAAAGATGCGTAATGCGATTCATGATCGTTTCCATCCTTTTGTACGAAAAGTAAATTGTTCGCCCGCTGGGGACATTACAGCCGCCTCCAATACCAATCAACCAGCCCTTTGCCATAGAAAAAGGCAATCATCGCAGTGCCTCCGAGAAAGACACCGAATGGAATGGGCAGATTCCGCAGCGCGATTTCCGCCGAAGCCCAGGCGCGTTTTCGTGCTTGCTGAGCAGATTCATGATTGCGCAACATGCGGCGTTGTGTACGTTTCACCCACACAGATACAAGTGTCCAGACTCCAAACAGGGATCCGGTAATTGACGCCGCAAAGATGGTGAAAATCGTAAGCCGGATGCCGAGAAACGCTCCCACCATGGCCATCAATTTCACATCCCCAAAACCCATTCCTTCGACTCCACGTGCACGCAGGTAAATAGCTCCGGCACCATAAATGAACGAGGCTCCCAATGCAGCTCCGGCCAAGGAATCGAGTAATGACAACAGACGCCATGAGCCCTCCGAGGCAGGGATTGACACCAACCCGGGAAGCAGTTGTGAAACCAGATCATTGACCGGAACCACAAGGCTGAACAACAGACCCAAGGCCAATCCAGGAAGCGTGAGTTGGTCCGGAAGAAGCTGCGTTTCCGCATCAATGAAAATCAGACCCAGAAGCAGAAATCCGAAGGTGCAGCACTTCAGAGTTGCCAACGTATACCCGAAGTGGGCATAGCACAGCAGAAAGATGAAACCGGTAAGAAGTTCAACGACGATGTAGCGAGCGGAGATCGCAGCGTGACAATGGCGACAGCGGCCACGTAAGACCAACCAGCTTAGTACCGGAACATTGTCATAGAAATGAATCTGCTGCTGGCAAGTGGGGCAACTCGAGCGCGGGTGAATGACCGAAACACCCCTGGGCATCCTATAGATACACACATTCAGAAAGCTGCCAAAGGCCAGCCCCAAGACGAAGATCGCCAATGCCAAAACAGGATCCACCGTAGACGTGTGTTCACCTGGCGTCGTGAGATCGTGTTGATTATATTGTGATTCCGCAGCAGCCAGGCAGGTACCAAAGTTGATGTACTCTCGTGTCGAGGGCTCCAACTAGCTGAAAATAAACGGGCGCGAACATGTTCGCGCCCTCATGCAGAAAAAGACTGTTACTTCGCCTGCAGTGACTCCACGTATTTGGTGAGATTGGCCACCCGTTGTTGCACTTCTCCTTCGTGGCCGTGGCTCATGCCCCAGAACAGATGGCCCCACACTGGCATCTCCGGTGTACCGTGGGCCGCAATGTTGCCTTCCCCGCGGATCGTGGATGCCACCTTCATATCCGGGAACTTACCGGTATTATTCTTGCTGAGTTGGGTGAGATCAGTGGGCGGGGCCTTCAGGGCGGATGCGGCCGGACCGTTGCCCTTTCCATCTGTGCCATGGCAAACCGCGCAATACGCTTTGTACATTTCCTGGCCGGAGGATGGCGACGTGGCCGTCATGGGAACGTGTTTAATAGTCTTCTGAGGTTGATCCTGGGCGCCCGCAGCGGCGGCGCACAAAAAGAGTGCCACGCACAAGCTGCTGACTTTCTCGATCCTCATAATTGCCTCCTATGACTGCGGCACTGCTGAGATGATGGCTAACCACATTCTATGGAAAAGTCGGCGCAATGGATGTGAGCTACATCACAACCCGGCTGGCCTGTCACGACTATTGACACAAAAAGGGGCGCGGTTTCACCGCGCCCCTTGGCGTGTCGATTACCTTACTGATTGGTGTCTAGTTTCTGGCGTCCGGCGTTGGGCCCCTGGTTGCTGGCAACCACGGTGACGGGCGCCTGCAAGGTGAAATTGAGCACCGTTTCTGAAGGCAGTTTGATCTGCTGGCCCTTGGTGGCTGCTTGAACACCCCCGCCAAGACCGCCTCCGGCAGCTGCTCCGATAGCGGCTCCTTTTCCACCGCCAGCGAGCGCTCCGATCAGAGCTCCGATTCCCGCACCCGCGCCGACTTTCTCAGCCGTATTCTTACCGCGCGAGCTGCCTTGCTTCTTGTACTGATCGGTTTGGATATTGTAGGTCTGGCCGCCCGAGTTGATGCTATCCAGCTGCAGAATAACTTGCGACTGGCCGGCGAATTTCCCTGCACTTTTCACGTCCACGAGATGCCCCTGGACATCACTACCGGACGGGACCACGGTCTCGCCGTCGATCGTAATCGGATTGTTAAGCGTGCCATGAAACGTATCCCCTACTTGGTTCTTTTCGCTATCAATGGGATCCACCAATCGAATCGCCAGCGCGGTACCCTGCGGGATCGTAACTTTTTGTGGCGGCGGGGGTGGAGGCGGAGCCACCGGCGCCGGTGCAGGCGCTACAACTGGCGTTACCGTGGGCGGTGGAGTTTGTGCGGCTTGCTGTACCGGCTCTGAAGCCGAATCATCCTGACGCTTGCGCGACTTTTTCTGGCGGGGAGAAGCCGGCTTAGGCTCTTCTCCGGGTTGCGGCGTCGCCTGCGCGGTCTGTACCGGCGTGGCTGGGGCGACTTGCAGGTTGTTTACCACTTGCTTCACCCCCGGCTCTGAAGACGCGTACCGGGCCGCCGCATCCCGCTGCGCGTCATTGTCGACAGCCCCTGACAGCGTGACCGAACCATTTGCAGATTGCACGTCGAGCTGCTTGCCTTGCAGGCCCGAGTCGGTATTGATCTTGGCTTGGATATCGCTCACGATTTGGGCATCGTTTGGAGCCTTCGAACAGCCCAATCCGATGCTCAAGATGATCAAAAGCAGAACTAAACTTAGGTACTGAGAACTTCTCGACTTCATAAGACAATGCTCCTAATGGTGTGAACCCAGTATATGGTCAATTAGATGCAGGGTAGCTTCCCTCGTTAATAGGCATTAATTCGATTTTGTTCTGCCACCTCGTGGCGCAAGCAGCAGCTAGCGTCTCTGAGACGAGCTCATTTTGGCTTACAGTTTCAACAACTAAGGGCGATTGTGATGTAGAAACTTGTAATCGATAATACTGGCCGCCAATACCGGAGCAGCGTCAGCGTCCTTTTTGTCTTTCGCCGATTCCTTGGCCCGGGTAACTCGCCCCTGACATAAGACTGTGCTGTTTTTCTGTCCGGAGATTTCTTCGGGCATTTCAAACACCATCTCCAACAAAGTGTTCTCCGGGAAACGCTGCACCCCATGGAATAGCAATCCGGACTGGCTGAGATTGTCAATCACGCCCTCATGCCAGCTGCCCAAATTCCTCACCCGATATCGTAAGGGGGTCTGGAGCTTTAGCCGCCGGGCGCGTGGAACCCAAGTGGGTTTGCGAGCATGGGTGCGACTACGCCGCAAATTGGTGCTCTCGGCAGCGCTTTGCACTTTACCGCGATCGACGCGTTCAGTGCGCCGCATGGTTTGCCAGTCATATTTATACTCAGCGGCGCAAAGCAGGCAGACCTGGTAATAGTCACCGTCGGAGGCTCGCCGCGGCCAGGAGAATTCATGGGAACATCGACCTAACATGAGGACTTCCAATAGCTTCTGCGGCATTGTCTTGTTCCGGATGAGCACCGGAAGACCTATGATGAACCCGGCCCGCGACTTTGTGTAGGTTACTAACGGGTAGTCGCGCAACTCACGCTGATTCCAGAGTTCTTACCACTCAGCAGGCCTCGAAATTCTACCCTTCCATATCCAATCTTGGACCTAACTTGGACCTAACACCGAGCCACGGTCTGCCACCAGCATGTGGTGAAGGTTCGTCTGACATAATGACGCCCAAAAAAGGAGGGCGGCGTTTGATTCCGCCGCCCACGGCGAGGCACCATATGTGTTGCACCACGACACCCGAAGCTCCCCATCGGGGATAGTTTCAATGTATCAGCACAAAGTCATCGGTTCGCCGCAGAGGTCACCGTCGCGTTAGGTTCGATTCCTTTGCTGACCAGGACTTTGACTTCCACGCGGCGATTCTCGGCGCGCCCTTGCGAAGTGCTATTGTCGGCCGCGGGATGAGTCTTTCCATAGCCTGCCGGGGTTACGACTCGCCATGCTACAACGTTATCCTTTTCCCGCAGATATTCAGCCACGGCCGCAGCACGCCGGTCGCTAAGATTCTGGTTGTACGGTACTGATCCGGTGCTCGATGTATAGCCGTCAATCTCGACCACGTAGCCATTAGCGTTCGAGTTAGCTTCAATGAACGCATCGAGAGCTGCCTGGCTATCCTTGCTCAAACGTGAGCTACCGTTCTTGAAATGAACGTCAGTTGAAGCCACAACGTCGTAATTGCCCAAGTCGGAAACGCGCTGATTCAACACGCCTATACCGGCCGCATTGGCAGTTGCCATAGTCGTCGCTGACTGAGCAGTTGTGAGACCCTGATTGGCGGTATTCTGAGCCTGATCAGCCGAAGACAAGGCCGCGCCTGCCTTGGCGATTCCCTCATCCGCCGAGGCCTGAGCTTGGCTGGCTGCCGCTTTATTTTCGAGAATCTGCTGCTGGGCATAGGCCGCGAGGGAGAGGGCATCGGGATACAGTTTGATCTTCCTGGCCTCGACCTCGCCTGTGTGACTTCCCCTGCCCCAGACTTTGACATTCATGCCTGGAACCAGAGCTTTCGCTCCCATCCTCTGATCGTGTGCAATTTGAGTGGTACCGGTAATCCTGACGTCACGGATCGAACCGGACTTCTTCTCCTGAACTTTCACGAGATCGCCATCGCGTGACACGATGGTGCCGTGAAATTTCGTTTTTGACCTACTGCCATTTTCGGCTGCCGACATTGGCACTGACGAAAACATGTACGTACAAATTACTGCCAGAAAAGTGACCCTCATTATTTGTGCAAATCGTACTTTCATTCTTAGTCTCCTATAACGCATATATTGAACTGCCTGAGAAACACAACCGCACCTGCTCGGGTTGTGTACCTGCCTCTCACTGCAAGGCACAGCTCCTACCAAATGCACACTATGCCAAGTCATTAAAACAAAACGTCTGACGGCTGCCCGGAACAGGAGTTTTGTTTCCTTCCCTCGGCAAAAGTCAAAAGGTTGTCAGCAAGGCCCGGAAGATGAACCATGGAAGGGAGGCCTCGTTCGACCTCTAACGCAGCGAATCCGCAATCTTGCGTTCGCTTCACCGGGTGCTAGCCGATTGCAGATCGGTAGCTCATGGTTCCTTTTCGCTATCTTCTACGGCAAGTTCGCGCACGCAGCAACTGCAACAGAGTCACACAGGTTCATCCGACTAGTGCTTACCTCTGCTTGTGAATTTGCCCAAGATAAACTCCTGGGCCAAACCAAGTGCAACATGGATGCCCATGTTGGTCCCGAAGTTTCTGAAGACAAGGCCAGGACCCTGATTCGAGCTTGGGTAGTAAGTGTTGGCAATGGCCCCTGAAATCAGAAGACCACCAATCTGAGAATAATTCGGCTGCGATCTTCCGTTGTCTCCCTTACAGACAAATGGAGCTAAGAACGCGTGCCAAGCCCGAGATTTCTTTGTCCCGCTGCCCTGATAGAAATAACGAGGGTCCTGATGCAGGAGAGATGGCAGAATAGCGTTGCTAAACAAGCCTTCAGTGGCGCCGCCGGCAAGGTTAGCACCGAAGCGCTCGCCATATCCTTTTGTATTTTGGGGCCAATCGGGGGTGTTAGCGGCCTGCTCGATCCCGGCCCATGCCGCCTCCAACACGAAGAAACTTGGATGAGTGAGACCTTTGTACATGAGATGGAACTTCATCTTGGTGGTAAGAGGCTCGGGGTGAGGGTCGTAAGTCACATAAATATTCGGGATAAAACGCAAAACGCGCTGCTGCTCCTCAGCCTTGAGCTGTTGGGCAGCAACCTCCTTCCGGGAATAATTCACAGTAACTGCCCGCTCCACAGCCAAAATGCGGAGTTTGACCTCGCCTAGCGTCTCATCCTGCCCGGGTTCGACTGTAACGGACGAGCTCCAGTCTGCAAATCCTCCAGCAGCGACCGAGATCTGATAGGCAATTCCCGGAGTGATCTCCTGGAAGGCAAAGCTTCCGTCGTCCTTTGTGACAGATGTGAGACGATTGCCAGCCGGCCCTTGAAGAACTACTGTGGCACCGGGAATCGGATCGTCGCTGGTGTCGACCACCGTACCTCGGATGGATCCCCTTTCTGTTTTTGCTGCTTCAAGAGACTGCGCGGACGCAGCTCCTGCAAAACCCACTCCGCCCACAGCGATCAGTAGCAACATGTGTGTCCGTTTCAGGAACGTGTCCCAAAACCTGTTGGGCGAGGTGTCTGTATTGTTCTGCATCGTCGATATTCCTAGCTCGCGGAAAGCGTGAAGTTAATTGTGATCCGGGAGTCAACTTCAACTGGTTCCCCGTCTACTGTGTACGGCTTGTAACGCCATTGCTTCACCGCATCCATAGCGGCCTGCGCGAGTATTGGTAAACCGCTTTCAACCCGTACATCCTTCACACTGCCATCCGTGCCGATCACGGCCAGCAGCACGACCGTCCCTCCGATGCGCGCCCGGCCAGCCTCGGGCGGATACTGCGGCGTAACGTCGTGGATCAGGTTTGCCTCGACTACCCGGGAGGCGACACGGATTCTCTTAACCGGCCTCGGGTCGGGCATTTTCGCCGGGGCAGGCACGCTGTGCGTGCTACTCAGAACTTCGCCAAGCACTCCACCGGGAATTCCGCCGACCACTCCGCCAGGAATTCCGCCGACCACTTCGCCGCTCGTCTCGGCCGGCGGTCGGGCCGCTTCCTGGGTCTTATGCACTGCGGGAATGGCGATGCTTGTCGGAACGTATGTGGACGCGGGCTTGGGCGCTTGAAGCCTCGCGGCACCGCCGCCAGCGGCCTGCGGCGGTAGATACAACATCGTCAGCGTTTCCCTCCTGGGGAGTGGATCTGTGTGGAACAGCGGAATGACAATTAGCGCCAGCACGAGGACCGACATGAAGGCCAACGATCCAATTGCTGCCCAGGGATTTCGCGGTCGCGATGCGATCAGATAAAAAATGTCGCCGACTTCTTTTCCTTCCAGGTGGGAACGAACGGGAATCTGTTCCTCTCTTTCCACCGGCAATGCTGCACTTCGCGGATCAATTCGCAACCCAGACCGCACAAGGGGGGGATATGCAATGCGACGAACTAAGTCTGAAGGATGGTCACAAGTTGCCATTTACGTTGATTGCCTTCCCAGGCAGCATCGCCTTCCCTGTCGTGCGTCAACTCAAAACGTCAGGGACTTTGCCTCATCACCCCATCTATGAAGGCATTTCGGGTGCCAAGTGGAACTCTCTGCAGGCAAGGCACATGGACGATTGAGAAGCGAGTTCCCTATGTCGACGTAGCTGGCAGCTGCCACAATGTTGTCACCGATCTCCAGCTGGATGCTCGCCGATGCTCCGTGCAATTCAGTGATTTGCCGCCTTACGTTTTTGGCGAGCTAATTGCGTAACTGCCGTTTGCATGACCGGGAACAGCTCGAGGCGAAAGATGACATTAGAAGGAGGGCACAGCATGCCTGATCTCAGGACCACCACGACGGTTTCAATTGTTGTTCCTTTTCACAACGAGGAACCGAATGTCATTGAACTCTACGGCGGTCTGCAAGGCGTCATGGAGGAGCTTGGCTGTGATTATCAGTTCGTCTTTGTCGACGACGGCAGCACGGATCGTACTTACAAGCTACTGAAGGAGCTCGCCGAGATCGATCGCCACGTGATCGCGGTCCGGCTGCGTCGAAACTTCGGTCAGACGGGAGCGCTGGCTGCTGGATTTGCGCATAGCACCGGCGACTACGTGATCGCCATGGATGGTGACCTTCAGCATGATCCTGCCGAAATCCCCGCTTTTCTGCAGAAGATAGAAGAGGGCTATGACATTGTTAGCGGGTGGCGCAGCCACCGCATCGACAATTTGTTGCTCCGGAAGATCCCTTCGCGCTGTGCCAATTGGCTGATGGCCAAGCTCAGCGGCGTCAACATTCACGATTTCGGGACAACCTTCAAAGCCTATCGGGGCGATCTGCTCCGGGAATTGCCGCTCTATGGCGAAATGCACCGGTTCATCCCGGCGCTGGCCTCATTCTACGGAGCCTCGATCTGTGAAATACCCATTCAAAACAACCAGCGCAAGCACGGAGCGTCACACTACAACCTTTCTCGTACTTTCCGAGTATTTTTCGATCTCATGACGGTTCGATTTCTTCTGCGCTACATGTCGCGCCCGCTCCATTTCTTTGGCCGACTCGGCGCTATGAACATGGGTTTGGGATCGGCCGTCGCACTCTACCTGCTGATCTGGAAGGTGATTGGCGGAAGCGATGTTCTGCAGCGACACGGATTATTGCTGGTCTTTGCCGCGGTGCTGATATTGGTAGGGTTCCAGCTAACCGCGCTCGGACTGCTCGGTGAGTTGGAGGTGTGGCAGTACTTCAATCGGTCTGAGCGTAGGCCTTACGCTGTCTCTGAGGTGCTTGATCAGCGTACCAATCGGAAAGGTGCGACTACGTCCGAGGTGAATGCGTGAGCACACGACGAGGTACGCGGAACACGAGGAGACGTGACTCAATCGGGACCCACGCTAGCCACGTTGCTCACGTGAGACTGGATGCGAGAATCCCCGTGCTGGCATTCGAACAGGGATTAGCAGGTCTGGGAATTCATGCAAAACACAGTGACATCGTTGCGAAAGCTCAATGCATCGAGAACGGAATCATCCAATCGCGTTTCCGCCGCAAACGGGAGCACGTGTGTTGAGCGAGATTCGAGGTCGTCGCATCGGCCAATACCGGGAAGTCGGGATCGTACTCCTGCTGACGATCCTGGCATTCGCAGTTCGGCTCTACCGGGTCGACTTCAACAGCCTGTCGGAGGACGAGTCCGCCAAATGGGCGGCGGTTCAAGAGTATCGACACGGGCACTTCGCCGGAGTGAATAGCGAGCACCCGATGTTGCCAAAACTGCTTGCCTGGGCAAGCCTAACAGTAGGGGAACACTGGAACCGCGTCGCAGGGGTGCATGGCTGGCCTTCGCTGAAACCCGAGGGCTGGCTTCGTATGCCCAACGTGCTGGCAGGCGCTGCCACAGCCGCAGCCCTTTTTCTTTTCTGCCGCCAAATGATGGGGCCCCTGGGATCATTTGCCGCGAGTTTCTTCTGGGTGGTTGCGCCACTGCCAGTCGCGCTAAATCGACTCACAAAGGAAGAAACGCCACTCACATTTTTCACGTTACTGGCCTGTTACTTCTACTGTCGCGCACAACAGGCAGATGCGGATAAAAGGGCGCGGCGATGGTACGACCTGAGTGCCATAGCCTTTGGCCTGGCTCTGGCCTCGCAGTACATTCTTCACCTTCTGGGGCTCAACGCGCTCGCGTGGCTTCTTGCCGGCCGAGTTGGACTGAGTCGAAAGCCATTGCAATCAGGCTACAAACGATTTTTTCTGGTAATGTTCCTCACCTTTATTCTGGTCAACCCGATGATTCTTTCTCCGGCCAACTTCAACGCGATTTTGCATTGGCTTCATCATGATGGCGTGCAGCACAGCGGCTATGATTTCGACGGTACACTGTACATGAACTTTCCCGCGCGCCTGCTTGCCGGAGTTCCGTGGTTCTACTATGTCTGGCTCGTGCTGGTAAAGACACCGATTCCAATCCTGGTGGCCGTAATAGTTGGCAGCGTGCTGCTCTTGCGAGATCGCCGGACGCTCGCGTCGTGCTTTTTCCTATCGCTCGGAATGCTTCAGTTCGTCGGGCTATCTCTTAGTGGAGCAAAGTGGATTCGCTATTCACTGCCGATGCTCCCGTTTCTTTACTTGGCCGGCGGATATGCCGTGCAACAGGCATGGAAAGGGTTAATGGCAAAAGGTATGCGGCCGGCTCTTGTCGGAACGACTGCAGTTATCTTGCTTGGGTGGCCGCTCCTAGAATTACACGCGTGGGCTCCCTACTACTCCTTCTACTTGAACTCAATCGGCGGAGGAACACGGAACATCACACGCTATTTTGGACCGGATGAGGCGTCAGAGTTCGACACACGTGAGGTCGCGCAGCAGGTGTGCCCGTTCGCCCCGGTCGCGACGAGGGTGGCGACCGCAAGGCCCATGAGTATGGCCTATTACCTGCAGGCCTGCGGGCGCAGCGACATGCAAATTGTTCCGCTTTACGATCCGCACTATACGCCACGGGATGGAGATTTGGTCATTCTTGAGCCATCTCGCCGTTTTTTTGAGACGCAGCGCTACTTTGATGCTCTGAAAAACTCTGGTATGTCTCACAGCGACATCCGTGTGGGGCCGGTTCTCGCGAGCACCATCTATTTTTTCGATACCTCCGTACCAGAACCAAACAATGCCGAGGAAAATCTGACTCTGAGTCAGTTGCGTGGAGCACCACCTCGGTTCGACACCGATATTCAGGAACTTGACATGAGAAATACGAGCAACCGCGCCCTCGGGCAGTTCTCAAGGAGACGCCCGCAATGACCCCGACTATCCGACAAGACTACGGCCCCACCCAGGCCGCGAAGGCCCGAGGGAGTGAGCAAACAACTAGCCCGTGGGTGGCAGCACTGAACAAACTAAGGGAATGGGATCCCGACTGGGCCGAGCAGTGCGTAAAGATGACCACGAATCCCTGGACCGAAGGGATTCTGCAAACCAAGTTTATCGAGTTAATTTGCATCGGTTTGAATGCCATTCACACGAACCTCAACCCCGATGGAACGCGCCGTCACATCCGGGCTGCTCTCGAGGCTGGTGCCAGCCGTCAAGAGATTTTGTTCGTTCTAAAGTGTGCGTCCGTAATGTCCATTCATTATTGCGGCCTTGGCGCTCCTCTTCTTCTGCAGGAAGCTAGCGCGAGCAGTCTAGAGGACTTCAGTGCCGTGAGGGCGAAGCGTTTGCAGAAGGTCGGAGAAGCAACTCCAGCTGTAGAAAAGATGAAGGCCATCGGACAATGGAATGATGAATGGGATTGCCTTCTTTTCCTTGCTCCGGTATGGACCGATCAGTACATGGCCATGTGTATCGAGCTGTACGAGGAAAGAGTGTTTCCTCGCAAAGAGCTTGAGCTGCTGCTTATCGCGTTCGATGCGTCGTTCGCGCATGTCGATGGGCCCTACACACGGCATCACATCAAGAACGCCTTCCGGGCCGGAGCGACTACCGACGAGATCATGCAAGTTCTCAAGCTCGTTGTGGTCCAGGGAATACAGGCCTGCGGCCTTGGTGTTTCGATTCTTGCTGAAGAGCTGGAGCGTGACGCAGAGATCGAGCGCTAATGGGCGCGTTCAATTTCAGCGCGAGGTAAACATCGTCGCACCTGCTGCAGCTGCTGCCAAAGCGGCGATGCCCTGATTTTATTTGATTTAGCGAGTTGGCAACGGCTCCATGGTTGCTCCAAGCACCTTGCCTTGGTGCGGTTCCTGAATGAACACAACCAGTCGCGCGTTGCTTGGATTTGTGTTGGCTGGAAATTTCAGCTGGATATCCTTGGTGAACGATTGATTCTCGCGAAGGTTGCCGATTTTGACTATGTTGCGCACAACCGCGGTGTGCGAAATATAGCGCCCGGTATTCTCGCCACCAGAGACGTGGGACTCGGCATGATTGAGGGCGATTGCGGCATAAACATCCGCTTTCTGTCCGTTAGGTAAGGCCGCCGTCTCCACGTGCGAGCGCAAGACGTCATCCGGGCCGGCGGCTGTCGCTGTTAACCGAATATCGATTTTCTTCGCAGCTAACGCCTTGGCAAAGGCCTTGTTTGCGGCCAATTGGTCGCTGCCAACAAATTGACTGCTGCCGTCTATTACCATTTCTGGGGTGTACACACTAGGTAACGCAAAGTCGCTGGCGTAAAGCTGCTGGCGCTGGCTAAAAAAAGCCGACGAGTACGGATCTCTCCATCCACCGTGATTCCAGTAATCCACATGTTCGCTGAGCACGATCATCTCGGCTCCCGGCACGGGTTGCTGATCCAGTTCCTGCAGGAAGGCATCGGCTGGCGGACAGTCGGAACATCCCTCGGAGGTAAACAGCTCTACTAAGATTGGAATGCGGGCTGCGGATTCGTCGCTCGCTCCCGCTGGTGTTGCCAAGGCTGTCATACCAAGTGAGACTAGGAAGATAAACCAAAGCCGCATATCGCCTTCCCTCATCTGAGTTGATGTGCGACGGGCAAAAAAGTTTCGCACGCGACCCGTCGATCTTTTCGGGAAGTATGCCAGTCCCCGTCTTGGAGTCCACTTTCCTTTCTTGCCGCACAATGTTAGAAGTGTCTTTCCGTCTCGACCGGAGGAGAATTGCGACTAACCCTGGCGACCGTGACACTCCTCGTACTCGCGATCATAAGTTTTGTTTTTGCTCAAGCTGCGCTTTATGATGAGCAAGCCAACTCCGAATCGCGCGAGATTCCCCTGCCCACAAGCAAATTCCTGATCGGCCCTTCTCCCGGTGTGCTTGGCTCGCTAAACGGTTTTACGCCTACTATTGCATTAAGCCCCGACCATCGCTACGCGGCATTTCTGAACGACGGCTACGGGTCACAGCGCAATAAAGCCCACCAGTCAATTGCGGTGCTGGATTTGTCCAGCAATCAACTTTCCGATTTCCCCGATGAACGGCTGGGAGAAGATGCACACCAGAGTTATTTCATCGGATTAGCATTCGGCTCAGATGGGAAGAATCTGTACGCCTCAATCGGTTCGATCACCGATCCCACAGGCGAGAAAGCCGGAGATACGGGCAACGGCATCGCGGTGTACAGCTTTCGCGACGCGAAGGTTGTTCCGGACCGTTTCATAAAAATTGCTCCTCAGAAAATCGCGAAAGGGAAGACGGTCGCATACGCATTGCAGAAAACGGCGCCGGGAACTGCAATTCCGTATCCGGCAGGATTCGCGGTAATTCCCGGGAAAAATGGCAGTTCGGACAAGCTGCTGGTCGCCAACAATTACTCCGACAACGTGGTGCTATTGGATTCGAAAGACGGACGAATCCTCAAAGATATCGACCTAAGCGCGCATGAGATTGTTCCGTCTGAGTTTCCTTATACGTGTGTCGCCTCGCGCGATGGCGTTCGCGCCTGGTGCAGTTTATGGAATACATCAAAAATGGTGATGATCAACTTGGAATTAGGGCATGTGGTGCGTTCAATTCCGCTGGCTGCGCCTTCGAAGCCAACCGATCCCGGCCCGCATCCGACTGCACTACTGCTAAGCCCCGATGAGCGGGAACTTTTTGTCGCACTTTCGAATGCCGACCGCGTTGAGATGGTCGAAATCGGTGCTGGCCCGAATCGTCCGCTCGGCACAATGTATTCCGGAAAACTCAGTGAGGATAGATCGCTCAAGTCAGCCGGTTCTTGTCCTGACGGCTTGGCGCTTTCTGCCGACGGCTCAAAGCTGTTTGTCGCCGACGCTTGTCTTAACGCAGTCGCGGTTTACGATGTGGCGGCCATTCGGAGGAGCCCAGTCACGGTCATGCCAATCTATCCACCAATGGGTTTCATTCCCACCGATTGGTATCCCACCGCCTTGGCCACTGTCGGCGATGATCTTCTAATTGCTACTTCCAAGGGAAGAGGAACTGGACCGGATAATTTTCCGGGCCAGACCGATTATGAGATCCGCCACCAGGCAAAAGCGTACATTGCCACACTGCTTTACGGCTCGGTCGCGCGGCTTAATGTCCCTGAAGTGGAAAAGCAACTGCCAGAATTTACAAAACAAGTTGAACGAAGCAACCGGTTTACTTCTGATCCGGGCAATATTCAGTTTGCCAGCGGATCCAATCCCATCAAACATGTGATTTACATCATCAAGGAGAATCGAACCTACGATCAGGTGCTTGGAGATTTGAAACTAGGAGATGGAGACCGCTCACTCACGATGTATGGTGCCGACGTCACGCCGAACGAGCACAAGCTGGCGCTACAGTTCGGCGTGCTGGATAACTTTTATGACAGCGGGGAAGTGTCAGGGGACGGGCACGAGTGGTCCACGGCTGCTATTACCAGCGACTATAACGAGAAGAACTGGCAAATCAATTACCGAGGGAAGGAACGCACGTACGACTTTCAAGGCACCGTGGCCGATGAGTTTCCTTTGGATCATAACGAGCCGGATGTGGATGCTCCTGCCACCGGCTACCTCTGGGACAATCTGGCAACTCATAACGTCAGCTATCGCGACTATGGAGAATTTGTGGCGACGATTTGGTGCAGGCCGGAGCGCGTAGCCTCACCGAAAGAGGGCACGCCATCGGCATTCTCAGAAAAATGCTCATCGCCGGCGGCGGTGGCAAAAGGTGAAGTATTGCCATCCAACGTTGGCCAACCTCATGGAAGCGTGAGTCCCTGGCCATGGCCAGTTCCGATGATGAAATTCAATAAAGCCACAAAAGCAGTTCTGCGCGACCACTTCGATCCTCAATTTCCCGACTTTGATACTGATTATCCGGATCAATTACGGGCTGACGAGTTCTTGAACGAGTTTGCGGGATTTGTCCGGGCACGCGAGGACGGCAAAGGGCAGCAGCTCCCGTCGTTCGTTCTGTTGTACCTGCCTGACGATCATACCCATGGAACTACGCCTGGGCATCCTCGGCCGGCAGCTTCCGTCGCGGATAACGATCTGGCTGTAGGCCGGGTCGTGGAAGCAGTATCACACAGCGCCTATTGGGATGATACGGCCATTTTCATTCTCGAGGACGACGCCCAGAACGGCGCCGATCATGTGGATGCGCATCGCTCGATTGCATTCGTGATCAGCAAATATTCGCCGGGCTTTCCCGAGCAGCCGTTTGTGGAACATCACTTCTACACCACGGTCAGCACAGTCCATACTATGGAGGTGCTGCTCGGGCTTCC